>Ga0182016_10002902_pt1 | contig 19820 bp, 16 predicted proteins | sample 712S2MmetaG_FD_120491 | JGI IMG/M metagenome (GOLD analysis project Ga0182016, IMG submission 120491) | Permafrost microbial communities from Stordalen Mire, Sweden - 712S2M metaG | ecosystem: Environmental > Terrestrial > Soil > Wetlands > Permafrost | place: Sweden: Stordalen | collected... | reverse complement strand
TACTTTGAGTCCGAGGCATACGTTGGCGATACGTGGAAGGTGAACAAGAAACTGACTATTTCCTACGGGCTGCGCTACCAACTGAATTCGGTACCCTATGAATCTCACGGCAGCCAATCGAACCCTGTGATCCAGGGCACAAATAGCGTCATCAGCATCGACGACTTCGTCAAGGATCGGATCGCGCAGCAAAACTCAGGCAACACGAGCAATACGGGGCTGCCGATCTACAGTTACATCCTGGGCGGCAAGGCCAATCATGGACCACCGCTTTACAACATGGACTACAAAGACTTTGCGCCTCGGCTTGCGTTTGCCTGGACTCCGGACGACTCGCAGAAGACGGTGTTTAACGCCAGCGCGGCGATCGTTTACGACCGCACGGTGATCAACTCGGTCAACTTTCTGCTGGATCAGATTCCAAACGTCTTTTCCAACACGCAGTTCAGCGAGTTTCCAACGGCTGGCGGAGATCCGCTTACCAACGATCCGCGGCTGGGCGCCAGTCTGGCGTATTCTGCAAGCCTAAACCCCTCGCCGGTGGCGGCGACGCTGCCGTACACGCCGAATGTGGACGGCACGGGCACGCCTTTCGGACTAGCGGAAGGGGAATCCAACCTGGTGATCAATCCGAATCTTAAGGACCCTTATTCAATCGCTCTCAATCTTGGGGTTCAGCAGGATTTGCCTGGGCACATGATCCTGAAGATGAACTACGTAGGCCGGTTAGGCCGTAGATTGCTAGCCGACGCCGACGCCAATGGGGTGATCAATGTGCCCGATTACACCGGAATGTCGACGCAGACGATGTCGCAGGCCTTTGCCGGGCTGACTGGCCAGTTGCGTGCCGGCGTAGCGAATCTTACACCGCAGCCTTGGTTTGAGGATGTGCTAACACCGGGTTCAGGTCCGGCTCTGGCTGCGTTTCTGGGTATCCCTGGAGTTACTAACAATACCCAGGCCGTAGCGGCTACAGCGGGTCAGCTTGTGGCTCGTGGAGATATGTCGGACAGCTTGCAGACGCTGGCGTTTTATTCGTATTTCTACGGGGCCAACATGCTCCCCACCAACATTGGCATTCCATCGCAGTTTGGGAGCAACGCCTATCTGACCAACAAGAGCAGCTCTAACTATCACGGCATGTTGGTGACGCTGGACAAGAATCTGTCGCAGGGTTTGCAGTTTGAACTCAACTACACCTGGTCGCATTCAATCGACAATGTCTCCCTGAGTGGAAGCAATAATGCACTCTACAACGACTTCGGCTTCCTTTGCGATGTGTTGTTTCCACGGGCGTGCCGAGGCAATTCGGACTTCGATGTGCGCCAGGAGTTCAATGGGAACTTTATCTACGATCTTCCTGTGGGACGGAGTAAGATGCTGCTTTCGAGCGCGCCGCACTGGCTGGAAGAGATCGTAGGCGGCTGGAGCGTCTCAGGAATTCCCGGCTACCGGACGGGTCTGGCGACCACGGCTTATTCGGATGCGTTCCTGGCTTCCTTCAACAACGATGTCCCAGCCATATACATCGGCCCCGCCAACAAGGCAGATCTGAGAACCAAGGTCAATGTAGACCAGGCCAGCCAAACCGTATACGCCTTTGCGGGTGGCGCGGCCGGTGCGGCTAAGGCGGCGGCGGACTTCCGTGGACCGCTGGGCATCGAGTATGGACAGCGGAATCTGGTCCGCGGCCCGGGGGCGTTCACGCTTGATATGGGTTTGGGAAAAACCTTCCCGATTCTGTCGGACAATCGGCTGAATCTCATTTTCCGGGCGGATGCCTTCGATGTTCTCAACCATCCGAATTTCGGGCAACCTGCTGGGGGGAACCTGTTCAGCACGTCGCTCCTGAGCCTGGTAACCGGCTCTTCGAACTTTGGCCAGATTACAGGCTCGTATCAGACGCCGGCCGCGCTGGCCTTTGCAGTGCCGACGGCGCGGGTAGCTCAGTTCTCGCTGCGGTTGGAGTTCTAGCACGTCTTGTGCACGGTGGTTTCTGCGGAGGCACTCATGAAGTCGAGTGCGCGGTCGAGGTAGGCTTTCAGGTTATGGCGATGAACGACCGCGTCGAGGAAGCCTTTTTCGAGCAGGAACTCTGAACGCTGAAAGCCCTCGGGCAGCTTTTGACGGATGGTCTGCTCGATGACGCGAGGGCCGGCAAAGCCGATCAATGCACCCGGTTCAGCCACGTTGAGGTCGCCGAGCATGGCAAAGCTGGCTGTGACGCCGCCGGTTGTCGGATCGGTGAGAACGCAGATGTAAGGAACCTTGGCATCGTCAAGCTGGGCAAGCGCAGATGAGATCTTCGCCATCTGCATCAGGCTCACTACGCCTTCCATCATGCGCGCGCCGCCTGAGGCAGCGACAACGATGAGTGGATTTCGGGTTTCGCGGGCTCTGTCCACGGCGCGGGCGATCGTTTCGCCAACCACTGCGCCCATCGATCCGCCGATGAACCTGTACTCCATAGCGCTGAGTACGACGGAATGGCGACCGAGCTTGCCAACCGCGTTGAGGATTGCATCGTCGAGGCCGGTGGCCTCCTGGGCGGCGCGGAGGCGCTTCTTGTACGGCTTTACGTCAGTGAAGTTGAGGGGATCGTTGGAGCGCAGGCCGCGGTCGACTAGTTCATAGCCGGGTTCGAGCAGAAGGTCGATGCGCTGGCGAGCACCAATCTTAAAGTGATGTTGACACTTGGGGCAGACATTTAGATTGGCCTCGAGCTCCGGCTTGTAGAGAACCGCCCGGCAGCCGAGGCACTTTGTCCAAAGGCCTTCGGTGCGGACGTTTCTTTCTCCGTTTGGGCCTTCGCCGCCGGGATTCGACTCGTAATCGCCGTCTTCTCGTTTGAACCAGGACATCGAAGCTCTTTCAAAAAAGTATGGGAAACGCTGCTGTGCCGTTCTATCCCCTGGCCTGGGATGGATCGAGGCCCAATCAGAATTCTATTCCACGCTGCGCGAGAATGCCCTTCTGATAGGCATGCTTTACCTCGCGCATCTCCGTAACCGTGTCTGCAAGCTCGACCAGCAGCGGATGGGCATTGCGGCCGGTCAGGATTACATGAACCATCTCAGGGCGGTTGCGCAGCGCTTCAGCAACGACGGCGGGATCGAGCAAGCCGTAGCCAATGGCGTAGTTGATCTCGTCAAGGACGACCATGTCCCACCCGCCGGAGTTGATGGCCTCTTGCGCTTCGGCCCAGGCTTCCTGCACCAGACGCAGGTCTTCGGGGTCGGTTTCAGCGCCGCCGACCTTCACAAAGCCTCGGCCCATCTGCTTGAGAACGAAATTGGATCCAAAGGCCTTCACCGCATCGAGTTCGCCATAGTGCCATGAGCCCTTGAGGAACTGAAGCATGAGCACACGCATACCATTGCCGACAGCGCGCAGCGCAGTGCCCATAGCGGCGGTGGTCTTGCCTTTGCCGGGGCCGGTGTTGATGAGGAGAAGTCCGCGTCGGGAGTCAGTCATGGCAGTTGTCAGTTCTCAGTTGTCAGTTCTCAGTTTCTGAGCCGCGACCGGCGCTTGTCAGCCGGTGAGGGCCATGGGCTCGAATTCACTAGTCGGTAACGGCCTGCAAACTGACGACTGACAACCAGTCAATGGCCTGCGTGATATGGGTGGCCAGAGAGAATTGTATACGCCCTGTAGACTTGTTCGGCGAGGACGAGGCGCGCGAGGGAGTGGGCCATGGTCATCGGGCCGAAAGAGAGAAGCAACTGCGCTCGGTCACGGGCGGCGGCAGACCAGCCATCTGCGGGTCCGACGGCAAACACGAGATGTTGAGCACCCTCGTCCCGGCGATTTCCGAGCCAGGATGCAAAGGCCTCAGAGCTCATTTGTCGGCCGCGGCTATCGAGAAAGATGGCTACGGGCGTTGTTCGGCCTTGGAGCTTCTCAATCCACGATAGCAGCGAAGGTTCGTCTCGAAAGGCTTCGCAACTGCATTTGGCGAAAGGCGCGCAACGCTCCAGATAGAGGTTGGCTAACTGACCGAAGCCGTCCTTTGATCTGGACCCAGCGGAGACGCGGGGGCCGATATGTGCGAGGGTCAGTTGCATGGGGCGAGGATACTCCATGACCATGTGACGGTGGACGAGGCTGCGGGAGATGGTGATAACTCCCCAAAAACGAGAGGCATCGCCCGATTTTGGAATATGGCGGTTTTATTCTCCACTTTTTCATATAAAGAATGAAACGGGCGCTGCGAGCATGGCCTAGGCAGCTCAAATAAGTCATTTATTTTCAATACGAAACGAATATTCTCCGAATATATCCAGAATGGCAACCCTCATGCTCTTACTCTTGTGGAAAGTCGCACCTAAATTCCGATAGGGTGTGGGCAAAAAATCACGCTGCCAAGCAACAGATTTGGTTTTGTCCTATTGTTTGAGTGATTTAGAACACAGACGTCTCACTTGCGAATTGGGCACAGTTAAGAAACCCAAAACGCAGCAGAATAATTCAAGCGGATTGAGAGGCACTTTAGTAAGCCTGCTCAGTTCCCAAATAATCCTGGAGGAGTTCGATGAGATTTCTTCGATTTCAGAAAGCGGTTCTTGCGCTGAGCCTGTTCGGAGTGGCAGGGTTTGTTGCCCTCGGTTCCCTACCGGCTGCCTACGGACAGTCGAATGTGACCGGTGCTCTGAGCGGTTCCGTTACCGACGCAACCGGCGCAGTCGTTCCCGGCGCGACAGTCACCCTGGTGGATACGGGTACGGACGCCACGCAGACCGAGAAGACGAATGCCGAAGGCCATTACGAGTTCGCGAACCTGAAGCCAGGTACGTATAAGGTATCGGCCACGGCGGAGAGCCTGAAATCCGACACTATCCAGGTGACAGTGCTTCTGGGCACGACAGTGCCCGGAGATATCAAGGTGACTCCGACTGGCAACAAGGAAGTCGTTGAAGTCTCCTCGACCGCTGCGCCTCTCGTGGATACAGAAAACATCTCGCTCTCGACGACATTCGGTGAACAGCAAATCCAAGACCTTCCGACGCCCGGCGGGGACGTAACCACGGTAGCCTTTACGGCTCCCGGCGTGGTTGTAAACGCAGGCGGCGGCGGCATCGGCGGCAACTTCAGCTCCAACGGCTTGCCCGGAATTTCAAACCTTTTCGTTCTGAATGGATTTGACAACCAGGATCCGTTCCTTAATCTGAACAACTCAGGCAGCTCGAACCTCACCCTGGGCCAGGGCGAACTGCAGGAAGCCACGGTTATCCAGAACGCCTACAACTCGCAGTACGGTCGCGCAGCCGGCGCTGAGATTCAGTACACCACCAAGTCCGGCACCAACAGCTTCCATGGCGAAGCGGACTACAACTACAACGGAACGCTTCTGAACGCCAACGGCTGGTTCAACGAAAACGAAGAAGTTGCAGGGGGCCAGGCAAACATAGCGCCTCATGCGGTTTCGAACGAGTGGGCGGTGAACGCCGGCGGTCCCATCATCAAGGACAAGCTCTTCTTCTTTGCCGACTACGAAGGCCTTCGTTACGTTCTCCCCTCATCCAGCGGCTTTGTGACCTTCCCCTCGCCGCAGCTTGCCACCTACATTGAGCAGAATGTGCCTACGTCCGTGGCAGGTTTGTACGCCAAGGCGATGAACGACTACACAAAGTCGGCCGCATACAAGACGGCAACTCCGGTGACGAACGGTAGTGGGGGCAACCAGGATAGTACGGTGCAGTCCACGGACAACGGCAATCCCAATTTAGCGAATAATCCGATCAATGAACCAAATCCCCTAACCGGCATGCCTGGCGCGCTGGGCTGCGGCCTCAACTATCCGGTCCCTGGCACGGAAATTGGCCCCAACAACACGGTAGTTCCTCCACTCTATTACGGAGGGTTGAACGGCACGCCAGCCCCCGGCGGCGGTACCTTCGGCACCACCGTTCCCTGCATGCTCGTCGGTTCGGCTTCGGTGAACAACGTAAACATCGAGTGGCTGTTCACGGGCCGCGCTGACTGGCACATCAGTGACAGGCACAGCATCTACGGCCGGTACAAGATGGATCGCGGCTCGCAGCCCACCAATACCAGCGTTATCGATCCGCTGTTCAGCGCTCTTTCGATCCAACCTGAATACGAGGGTCAGTTCAACGACACCTACGTCTTCAGCCCGACCATGACCAACGTCTTTGTGGCTGCTTCTAACTGGTACTCGGCCTACTTTGGACCGCCGAGCGTCTCCGCCTCACTGGCTGAGCTGCCCATGAACATGCTGATTCCGGATGATGGCCTGGACGGAAGCGGCGTGACCGGCGCACCCGGCCTGGGTGCATCCAACCCCGGAACCCAGGGCCTCGGCGTTCTCTTCGCCCTGACCCAGGGCCGCAACGTGACCCAGTACCAGCTTGAAGATGATTTCACCATGATAAAGGGCAAGAACACGATGAAGATGGGTTTCAACTTCCGACGCGATGACGTAGAAGACTACGACTCGCAGATCGGAACCATCTTCCCAGACAGTGTGCAGCTCTCACTGGGCGATTTCGCCTCTGGCCAGATCAACGGCGCCCCCGGAACCAATTTTTGGGACGGAATCGGGGCCAACTCCTACAGTCAGTCCTATGCGGCGGCACCTACGGCGCACCTTGCCTTGTTCAACATCGGCGCATTCTTCCAGGACGAGTTTCAGGCCAGCTCGAGGTTGAAGCTGACCATCGGCGCCCGCATCGACCGGACCGGCAGCCCCGTCTGTCATGGTGGATGCTTCGCGACCTATACGCCAGGCACGTTCCCGGCCAACGGAGTTGGATTCAACACGCCGTATAACGCGAAGAATGGGGGATCGATCACCTCGGTTAATACCAATCCGTTCCCGGCGGAGAAGTTCAACTTCCAGCCTCGCGCCGGCTTCAACTTCAGCATTGACGACAAGACTGAGATTCGCGGTGGCGTCGGCATCTTCTCTGACCTATATCCCGCTGCCTTCCTTGACAGCGTCATTCAGAACTTCCCGAACGAGGACGCAGTCAGCGTTTATTCTGGATTCAATGCGCCTGCGCAGTACGGGGCCGGCACTGCCGGGGCCTTTGCAGCCCAGGTGAATTCGACTGTGCAGTCTGCCTTCACAAGTGGGCAGGGTTTGGCGGCAATCGATAACTCTTTGAATACCGCTGGCGTTCCGTTCGCGCCACCGAACATCGGAGCATACTTCCCAGGTACGTTCAAAGTACCCGAGTACTTGGAATACAACGTGCAATTGCAGCGTCAGGTAAGCCGCAGCGATGCAATTATTGTGAATTACACGGGAGACTATGGATACCGTGGGGTTCTTCAGAACGCCGATCTTAATGCGTCCTCAGGTGCCTTTTCCGAAAACGGAACCGGTGGTGCGTGGACCAGCGCAGGTGCCTTCGGCAATCTGCCGGTTACGCCTCCCGATCCACGCTTCTCCAAGGTCACTGCGCTCACAAATGACGGCCACTCCAACTACAACGCCGGGTGGGTCAGCTACAAGCACACCGGCCATGGAATTACCGCGGAGGTCAGCTACACCTACAGCCACTCGCTTGACCTGATCTCAAACGGCGGCGAGGGCCAGGGATTCCTGGGCAACTCACTCGGCAGCCAAGTGACGCCGACCCTCACCTCGCGCAACCTGAACTACGCGAGCTCGGACTACGACATCCGGCACAACCTTGTAGGCGACCTGGTGTACGAGGAACCCTACAAGTTCAGCAACAAGCTGGTTGAAGGATTTGCGGGCGGCTGGATTCTCGGTGCCAAGACCTACTATCGTAGCGGAGAACCCTTCAGCATCGTGAATGGAGCTGCACTTGACGGCTTTCACACCGTGGGCGGTCCCTTGTTGCCCGATCTTGCACCAGGTGTAAGCCAGAGCCAGCTGGTGAACCATAGCACAAGCAGCCCGCACCAATGCGTTTTTACAGACTGCCTGGACCCAGCGTCAGCGGGGACGGCCTCCCAGTTCATCGCCTACAATGCGCAGAGCGATTTTGGCGACCTGCAGCGCAACCAGGAGCGTGGCCCGCATTACGTAGACACCGACTTGAGCTTGCTGAAGAGGATTGTGAAGCTTGAAGGTTTCACCTTTGAGATCGGCGCCAACGCCTACAACGTTTGGAATCACGCCAACTTCCTAGCGCCAGTGGGTGACATCAGCTCTCCGGCTTTCGGTCAGATCACCTCGGCAGTTGCACCGCCGACCAGCCCGTACGGATCGTTCCAGGGCGCGGCGGTCACGCAGCGCCTGCTTCAGATTCACGGCAAGATCACCTTCTAATCCAACCCCGGCTCAATGCCGGACAAGACAAAGGGCGTTCGCCGCGGCGAACGCCCTTTGTCTTTGTCTCATCTAGTTTCTTGTCCGGTTATTCAACGTTGAAACGTTGCGAGACTGTTGGCTGAGACCCGTTAAGCCCGAAGGTCTCGCCCTGCAGAAAAGTCGAGGAAAGAATCAGCTCCTCGCCCGAGCCTTCTTTGCCTTGGGCTTTGCTGCGGCGGTCGTCTTTTGTGCAGTCTGCTTCACTGCGGCCTTCTTCGCGGGGGCTTTTGCCGAGGGGGTTCTTGCAGCCAGGACTTTCGCTGCTGCCTTCTTTGCTGCCTTCCTGGGCGCTGCCGTCGCCTTTTTCGGTGCAGCGGCCTTCTTTGCGGAAGCCTTGTCGCGAGCGGACCTGGTTCGCGCGGCAAGCGCGGCTGTCAGCTCTGCATCGAATTCGGCAGGAGTCAGCGGCCGAGCGGACTTGCGCAGGCGCTCAATGTCGTAGAAGGCGCGACGCTCTGAAAGAAAGACGTGGACTACAAAATCAAAGTAGTCGAGCAGGATCCAATCGCCTTGTTTACGGCCCTCAACGGAGTTCGGCATCACGCCGTACTCCTTCTTCAGCCGGTGTTCGACCTCGTCCGCGATGGCAACCGCCTGGCGATCGTTGGTGGCAGAGGTGATGAGAAAGAAGTCCGACAGGCCCGCGTCGACAGGGTCGAGCTCGAGGATGCGCGTGTCCAGTCCCTTCTTGTCCTCGCAGGCCTGTGCCGCAGCCTGCACAAGCAGGCGCGTGTGGTGATGTGATTCTTGAGTCGTCATGCGTTGAATAGGGTCTCCAACATCCATCGTAGCCCCTTGTCCAGCGCTAGCGATAGAGGCCGTGATTGCGGATGTAATCAAGAACGGCATGAGGAAGAAGACCGAGCTCAGGGAGCGGAGTGGCAGGAGAATCGCTGAATTGGCTCTGAATGACCTCCCGCACCTGTGAAGCGCTGATCTCGACCTCCAGCTCGGGCAGGATGAAGAATGGAGCGCTTTCACCCGTCGAGTTGCGGAGCAGATAAGCCTCGATTCTGGGACGGTCCAGGCCAGAATGCTTGCGCCCTGCTGGAAGCTTGATCTCAGCATGTGTTGAATGCGGGAAAGACTCGATTGCCAAGCCTGCCGGAAGCGCAGAGCGCAAGCCTTCCAGGTCTTGACCGGGACGCGAGGCGACAACCAGCGCCGCTACGAAGGGAATCTCTGCAGCGCGATGCCAACTGCGCAGTCCCAGGAACGCATCTGCACCCATGAGGCAGAACAAGGCTCCGTTTTGAGGTAGGCTTGCGCGCAAAGCCAGCAGAGTTTCAAGCGAATAGTTTGGCGTGCCGTCGGGGTGGGGAGCGTCGACGAGCGAAACCTCGAAGCCCTCTTCGCCGGCGATGGCCAGGCGCGTCATGGCGACACGATCTTCAAATGGAGCAGTCGATCCCGACGGCTTGAGCGGCTGCGCGCCAACCGGAGCGAAAAGAACAGTATCGAGATCAAGCGCTGCGCGCGCTGCCCTTGCTACTGCGGTATGGCCGAGGTGGGGCGGATCAAAACTCCCTCCGAAAAACGCCACCCGTTTGCCGATTGCCAATTGCTCCATCTGCCTATGCTAACGCTTCAACGCGCCGGGAGGGATGGGTTGCGCATGGCGGGCCATGGCCACGAATTCGTTCTGCTAGCATTGAAATCACGACGATGCGATTTGTGATTGCGTTTCTGGCTGTTGCGGGAGTTTTGGTGTCCTCGCTCGCGCTTCACGTTCACTACTCGAATGAGACCGAGCCCTGCTCGATCAATGCGAAGTGGGATTGTGGGATTGTGAACCACAGCCCCTTTGCTGAGATTGCGCATATTCCTGTGGCTGCACTGGGGATTGCCGGCTATCTCGCGATGGGGACATTGGCTCTGTTCAGGCGCAGGCGACTGGTTGAATTGCTGGCGTTGGGTGCGCTTGCGTTTTCGATCTACCTCACCTATATCGAGAAGTACGTCCTAGAGGTTTACTGCATCTACTGCGTGACCTCGCTGGGCATCATTGTGCTCATAAATCTGCTTGGCATCTGGTGGGTTGTGGCGGAGTGGCGAAGCAGTCGAGCAGCATAGGGTGACCTTCTCCAAAACTTGAGATCGAGCGGTCCATCGCTGCCAGCCTTCTGTTGTATGGGTCACAGGTGCCACGCCTCCTGCGCTGATAAAATTGAAGCAGGATAATGTTAAAGGAACAGTACGCGCGATGGATGTATGAGTGGGAGACGCGGCTCACGACGCGCGACGAGAACCGCGTGGTGCGGCCGCTGGAGTGGGGCTTCGAATGGCTGACGCCGTTTCTTGAGTCGCATGGATTTGGCCATGCGGTCCCAGGGCCCGAGGTGCTGCGCGTTCCTGCGGCGGCTGAAGCGGCCATGGTCGCTATCAACCATCTGCTGATCCGCAATAGCGACAAGTTTTTTGGCTACGCGCGGCCAACCGACTTCACCCTCGAAGAACGGCATCCGCAGCTTTACCCAACCAACGTTCGGCCGGAGACGCTCGCGCAGGATGCGGCGATCAAGCAGCAGGCTGCCGACGGAAAGTTATCTCAGGCGCAGTACCTGCGCTTCACTTCACCGGAACGGAGCCCTTATCCAGAGAACGACCTGGTGAATGCGCGCTGGTTCCCCGCTCCCGCGCACAAAGACCCCAAGAGACCAAAGCAGGCAATTGTAGTACTGCCGCAGTGGAACTCCGACGGCTTCAGCCACAATGCGCTGTGCAGAATATTCAATCGGATGGGTGTCTCCGCGCTTCGACTTTCGATGCCATACCACGACATTCGCAGGCCGGAAGAGCTGGAGCGTTCCGATTATTCAGTGAGCGCAAACATCGGCCGTACGATTGCGGCGTGCAGGCAGGCGGTGGTTGATATTCGCTGCTGCGTCGACTGGCTTGAGGAGCAGGGTTACGAGCACTTCGGTGTTCTGGGTACGAGCCTCGGCTCATGCTATGGTTTCCTGGCTAGCACGCACGACAAGCGCATCCGCGTGAATGCATTCAACCACGCATCAACTGCGTTTGGCGATGTCACCTGGGCCGGGCAAAGCACGCGCCACATTCGGCAAGCACTGGAAGAGGCAGGCATGACGCAGGACCGTGTGCGCGAGCTCTGGTCGGCAGTGAGCCCAGTGTCTTACTATCCGAAGTTCGCGGGTCCCGAGGCAGGTGGACCGGACAAGAGGGTGCTGCTTGTCTACGCGGATTACGACCTGACGTTCCCGAAGGAATACTCGCTTCAGGTTGTCGACGCATTCAAGCGCAACGGTGTGAATTTTGAGTCGCGAGTGCTGCCGTGCGGACACTACACAACTGGCGAGACACCCTATAAGTACATGGATGGCTGGTATCTGGGTTGGTTTGTTTACCGGGCGTACAAGGCGCTGCGTGAAGAGAAAGCGGCAGGATTGACGCCGGCGCCGGCCCAAGAGCAGGAACTCGAAGAAGAGGCCGTTTCGCGCTAGCGGACCTCGCTGAGATCGAGGCGCAAAAGCTTGGCGGGGTCGAGATAGGCATCGCGCCAGCGGACAGCCCAATGCAGGTGGGGGCCAGTCACGCGGCCGGTTGCGCCGCTCAGGCCGAGGCGCTCTCCCGTTGACACGCTCTGGCCTTCCTTCACGTCAATTCGGCTCAGGTGCATCGAGATCGTGTACAAGCCGAGACCGTGGTCGATCACCACGCAGTTGCCTTCGTAGTAGAGCGGTCGTGCGAGGATCACAACGCCACTATTGGCAGCGTGTACCGGCGTGCCTGTAGCGGCGCGAAAGTCCATGCCTTTGTGAATGCTCGCCAGCTTGCCGTTGAACATGCGGCGCGTGCCGAAGCTGTCAGTTGGCGGCGCGGCAACAGGGGGGTGAAAACTGGAAGACCAAAGCGGCTCGGCTGCGCTGGTGGCGAATATTCTTGCTTTGAGCTCTGCCTCAGCCTTGATTTCCGCGAGCGAAGCCGCATCTGGCTCGACGAACTTGGGCGCTACTGTGAGCGAACCAGTGTGATAGTGAGCGGGATGGATTTCCAGCGTGCGAGCGAGCTGCTTTGTGTCGTTTCCAGAGCGGATCGTGACTCTAATCTGCGACGGTCCAGTTTGAGCCTCAACGTCGACGCCGCCGAGCGAAAACCATTTCCGCCCATCGCGTCCCCGAAAAAACTCAAGCTTTCGCCCAAGCCACTCACCGTCGACTTTGTCTGCCGAACTCGCATCGACGCTAATCAGTTCCGGCGACCCAGCCTCAACCACTTCGGGCGTCAAACTCACCCCATCGCGCATCGCACGGGCACTCTGGGCCGCTCGAACCGGTGAGGGACAAACAATCAGAAAAGTGAGAAGTGCGAAAGAAAGCTTTTGCGCGTGGGTCCAAGTCGAAGGCATCGTATTCAGAATACTTGCCGTCGGCGCCTGTGCGGCGTCGAAGCAGTTCCCGTCTGCCTACTCATCCCGCAGCGTTTGCGCCGGATCGATGCGGCTCACCCGAAGCGCCGGAATCATCGCAGCAAGCAGCGTGACGGCTCCCAAGGTCGCCAACACGGCCACAATTGAAGTTGCATCGTAAACGCTCACGCCATAGATCACGCTGCGCATGACTCTTAGCACACCGGCGCAGCAGATGAGGCCAATGACAAGACCGGCCAGCGCAGCACGTACTCCAGGCCCTCCGGCCTGCGCCATCGCAGAGCGAACGCTTGATCCAAGCGCGATGCGGATGCCAATTTCGCGGGATCGCTGCGCAACAATGTTGGCCACCAGCGCAAAGATGCCCACAGTACTCAACAGCAGCGCAAGGCTGGCCATACCGCCGAGGAGCGCCACTTCGACTCTCTGCGTTGCGAGCGTCTTCGCCATCAGGTCGTTCATGCTGTAGAAGCCCGAGAAGGGCAGGCTGGGCTCGACACTCGTGAGCGCACGCTGCATCTGCGCGGTCAAGCCCTCGACGGGCGCAGCAGTACGCACAATCCAGCTGGGCTGGAACCAGACGTGGACCACGGCGAGATATGGACCGGGCATTTGCGCGGCCGGAACATACATGGTTTCCTCGGTCATCAGCGGCGCCACAGGATTGAGGCCAGATGAAAGCTGAACATCCGCTACCACCCCGACGATGACCGCATTCTTGTCGACCACGCGCCCCACGGGATTTTCGCCGGGGAAGAACTTGCGGGCAAAGGTCTGGTTCACAACGATCACAGGCTGCGTGTCCAGTCCGTCCGAAGCCGTAAAGCCGCGCCCCTGCAGCAGCGGAATCTGCAACACCTTGAAGTAGTCCGGCGTTATGTAGACTTCGTCGGCACCGAATTGGTGACCTGCTTCCGGGCCGCTGTTGAGGGTGACGCCATCGTTCATCGCTCGCTCATAGGGCAGAGTGAGTCCCACGGCCGCGCTTTGCACGCCAGGAATGCGCATCATGGCGGCGGTAGTAGTGTCGAGCAGCGTTTTAAAGGCGGCAGGATCGTGAAAGCGGGCGTCATCGAGAGACGCTTTGGCGGTCATTACGCCCGACGGATTGAATCCCGGCGGCAACGATTCAAGATGAGCCAGCGTTCGAATCATTAATCCTGCAGCGGCGAGCAATACCACGGTAAGCGCCACTTCGCTGGCGATCAACACCTGGCGCAATCGCAAACGATCCGCGCCTGCCCCAACTCGGGATGCGATGGCGGAGCGCAGATCGAGTCTGCGCATCGCGAGGGCCGGCATCACGCCGAAAAGGACACTTGTGAGCAATGAGATCGCCAGGCTAAATCCGAGCACGCGGCTATCCAGCGGCACGGCTGCTACCGGGAGATAATCTTCAGGAAGCAACGAGAGCAGGCTGCGCAGCGCCATGAAACCGATGCCCACACCGGCCAGCCCTCCGATAAAAGCAAGTATCAGATTCTCAACCCACAGTTGCTTCTGAATCCTCCAGTGAGAAGCGCCGAGAGCCAGCCGTGTAGCGATCTCCGGAGTACGTCTGAGGATGCGAACAAGCGCCAGACCGGCAAGATTAGCGCATGCGATCAACAGTACAAATCCCGCGGCAAGCATCAGTGCAAGGACCCTGGGGCGCAGTTCATCTGTCTGGCCTTTCTGCAGGGGAACAGAATAGTACGCGACCCGAGCTCCGGGGTTTTTCTTCGCGAAACCTGCGGTGCGCGCCTTCCAGGCCTGATTGATCTGGGCATCGGCCTGTTGCCATGTAACGCCGTTGCGCAGTCGCGTAATTACCGCGAAGTTGGTCCCCATTCCCTCGCCCTGGCGGCTGGCCTAAATTGCCGTATACACGTCGGCGTTCGATGGAGTGACAGCGCCCTGAGGCAGCACGCCGATCACCGTGTAGGACGCACCTTTGAGCAGGATTGCCTGGCCCAGAATCTTGCGATCGGCAGCGAAGAGCTCACGCCAGAGGCGATCGCTGAGGATTACAGTTTGTGGACCGTGCGGACGGTCTTCGTCGGAAGTGAAGTTGCGGCCAATGGCGGGTTGAATGCCGAGAACATCGAAATAGTGAGCCGAGACGCGCATGCCCTGCACATATTGCGCTCGCGAACCCGCCTGCAGATTTACGCCCGAATTTACAAAACTCGTAATTGCGGAGATCAGTGCAGGGACATTATCGCGCAACAGCTCCCACTGTTCGCCGTCGATGTGATGACGCTCATCGGATGCAGTTGTGCCCGAAATCCGTGTGTAGATGGTGCCCATGCGATCGGGCTGGGGGTAGGGTAGGCTCTTGAGCATGAGAGCGTTGACGATGGAAAAGATGGCTGTGTTTGCCCCGATGGCCAGCGCAAGCGTAACAACGACAGTGACAGTGAAACCGGGATTTCGCCTCAACTGGCGGAGCGCATAGTGGCCGTCCTGGAGAAGCGCCTCAAGAAATGGAATGCCACGCTGCATGCGGTAAGCCTCGGCTGTCTGCGTTACGCCGCCGAAGTCGCGCAACGCCTGAGTTCGCGCGGCCTGTGCAGACATGCCACGTCTCCGGTTCTCTTCCGCGGCGAGTTCGATGTGTGCGCGCAGCTCTTCGTCCAGGTCGGCGTCGAGCGCCTTTGTGCGGAAGAGAGCGGCTATGCGGCTAGGCAAAATTTGAATCAGATCCATGGGAAGCTCCGATTTCTGAGTTCTTACTTCTCCGGATTGAGCGGACCCAATTAGCTGGGGCTCATTTAGCTGCCGTCAGGAAACGCGCCATCGTCGCGGCAATGCGTTCCCAGTTTTCTATTTCTTCCGTGATCTGTTTCCGTCCGAGCGCGCTGAGCGAATAGAACTTCGCGCGGCGATTGCTCTCCGACACGCCCCAGGCGGACTTGATCCACTTCCGCTGCTCAAGGCGCAGTAGCGCAGGGTAGATCGTTCCCTGGTTCAGGCAGAGCGCGTTGTCGCTTACCTGCTCAATACGCCGTGCAATGCCGTACCCATGCAACGGCCCCATGGCTTCGAGGGTCTTGAGAACCATCAGGTCCAGCGTGCCTTGCAAAACGTCCGATTTATCGCCCACTCACAACTCCTGTTGTCATTCAACACAAACGATGCACCATTATAGGCAGAATGTCAACAGGAGAATTCAAGGCGCAAAACGGGAACGCCCCAGCTGGCTCGATTTCGCTGCGTCGATTGCAGCGAACCGGCCTTCCGGGGCGTTTGCCTTAACTTCTTTAACCAGGCCAGGCAATACGATGCTTACCTGGGTGCCTTCGCGGCGTTGTGCTTCTGGCGATAGATCTGGCGGCTGGTGGCGTTCAGTTGCTTGTTGAGTTGGGCCTTGTCCTGGCCGGTGAGCTTGCCGCCGTCTGCAGCGCGATCGGCGCGATCCTGCTGGTTGATGCCCTGTTCGCGGTTCTCTGTGCGGGCAGTTTCGCCGGCAGTCATCTGGCCGCTGCGAATGCCCTGTGCAATGCGATCCTGCTGGTTCTCGCGGCGCTGGCCGATCTCGTTGTTGCCGTAGTGAGCTACGCTGGCGTTGTGCTTGTCGGTGTAGATTGACTTGCTCAGATTGTTTTGCTGGTTGTTTACCTGCTTGCGTTCCCGCGCAGTGAGCTTGCCGCCGTCGGCAGAGCGATCGGCGTGGATTTCACGATTCAGATTCGCTTCGCGACCCTCAACATTCTTGGTTTCGCCGGCGGTGAGCTGGCCGGACTGCACGCCATTGGCAATGCGATCCTGCTGATTCTCGCGGCGATCGTTGACGGTGTTGGCCGGGGAGTTGGGAGTTGTCTGAGGTGCGGGGGTTGTAGTGGTTTGAGCGAAGGCCGGGCCGGAAAAAGCAACTGCGGCCAAAGTGAGCGCGAAGAGTGTCTGTCTCATGATTTTCTCCAGCGGGCACTCGATTTTAATCTCGGCCCACGTTTGGTGAAGACACAGACTCATTCGAATAGTCTCTGCAAATCTTAATTTTTTATGAAGACGCGTGATTACATTTGGGGACTTGCTTCGTCTGGGCCTGCGCTTCCGCGGTCTGTAACTAACCGGCGTGAGCCTTCATCGAATGTGTTGATGAAGAGCCAAACAAGCGTGAACCCTCGACCCGTTTCACAACGAGTTCTCCTATGCGGAGCGATTCTCGCCTATGCATGTTCAGCAGTATGTGGTGCTCCCGCAGCGAAGGCCGGCGGTTCAACTGGAGTCGACACGAATCTCTCGCAGCTGCGCCAACCGGTGCTGGTGGAGTTGTTCACTTCAGAGGGTTGCTCGAGCTGTCCACCGGCAGACGCTTTGCTGGCGCGGCTGGATGCGACGCAGTTTGTGGCGGGAGCGCAGGCTATTGTGCTGAGCGAGCATGTGACGTACTGGAACTACCTGGGGTGGAGCGATCCCTTCTCGCTGGAAGAGATGAGCCAAAGGCAAACACGGTATGGGAGCCGATTTGGGCTCGACTCGGTGTACACGCCCCAGGCAGTAGTAGATGGCACTGCGCAGGTGCTGGCGAGCGATGCAACAGCGATGAGCCACGCAATTGCAGGAGCGGCTAAGAAGCCAAAGCCTGAACTAAGGATTGAGGGGGCGCATTGGAATGGGAGCACAATCGGCTTTGCGGTGAAGGCGCCTGAGAGCGTGCATGGCGTGCTTACAGTGGCGCTGGCTGAAGATGCAACGCACTCAATTGTTGGGCGCGGAGAAAACGCCGGGCGGACGCTTCACCACGTGGCAGTGGTGAGGGTAATGAAGACGCTGGGGCGGGACAAGGCTGATGAGCAGCCGCTGGTTTTGGAAGTTGGGAGCGGCAGTAGCGTCACCGGGCACACATTTCGCCTGGTAGCCTTTATCACGGATGAGCAGGAGGGTAGGGTGTTGGCCGTGGCGGAGATTCCAATCACTCGCCCGTAGCGGGGTGAGCGTGAGCAGACTTCCACTTGGCCAAACGCTTGCGCGCCAGGGCGACTTCGTCCATGGTGATCCGGGTGCCCACAATCTGCCGATTGGCCGCATACCGCTCCTGGTTGGGACCGGATGCGGAAGCGGCTAGATCAAACCAGAAAAAGGCCTCTAGATCGTCGCGGCCCACGCCCTGACCCATGGAGTAGAGCGATCCCAGAGTGGCTTGAGCCGATGTATTGCCCTGCTCGGCGGCTTTGCGATACCAGGCGGCGGCCTGAGCCATGTCACGCGTTACGCCTTTGCCGTCGCGATAACATTCGGCGAGCTGAATTTGTGCATCCAGATTTCCCAGATCGGCAGCCTTGCGATACCAGCCCGCGGCAATGGTGTCGTCTGGATCTACGCCGGAACCAGCAGCATACGCCCGCGCAACCAGCAGCATCGACGGAGCATCGCCAGCACCGGCTTTTGCTGTGATAGCCGGGTCAACTGCTGGGGTCCCCGGGGTTGCACTCTGCGCGATGCCGACGGCCGCCAGCATGGCGAGAGTCAGAATTCCAACAGTTCTCACACCAGCGTTCATGGCTCCTTTTTCTCCCCTGGAGGTGCTCGACGCAATTCCTCAAAAGCGTTATCGGCAATTTGGAGTCGAATGTGAGCTCTCCGCAAGGTTGCATGTCCTTGTTAACTCCCCAATGCGATCCGGCTTTCCACACCCTCAGTTCAAAGCCGATTTCAACGCGGAAAGAAACCGGCTACAGCATTTTTGGAATTGGCGCAGACCGAAGGAAAGAAGCGGAGTGGCTTTTTCATCAAGAAAAAGCCACCCTTCAGAGCTCTCAAAAAGTCCATATGTATTCCGAAAATGCTCTAGAATTTGGATATGACTGACCGCATGGCTTTGACCCTCGCCCAGGCCGATCCAGAAGTAGCCGCCGCCCTCGACCACGAAACCTTCCGCCAGCACGAAGGGCTGGAGATGATTGCCAGCGAGAACTTTGTCTCCGAAGCTGTGCTGGAGGCCGCAGGGTCGATCTTCACCAACAAGTACGCCGAGGGTTATCCGGGCCGCCGCTACTATGGCGGCTGCGAGTACTCTGACGTGGTTGAGAACCTGGCGCGTGATCGAGCCAAGCAGCTCTTTGGCGCCGAGCATGCGAATGTGCAGCCGCACTCAGGCTCCCAGGCAAATGCATCGGCCTACGCGGCAGTTTTGCAGGCTGGGGACACGATTCTGGGCCTTGATCTTTCGCATGGCGGCCACCTGACCCACGGGCACAAGCTCAGCTTCAGCGGCAAGCTCTACCGGCCCACGTTCTACCACGTGCGCAAGGATACTGAGCTGATCGACTACGACGAGATGGAAGCCATTGCCGAGCAGGAGAAGCCAAAGGTAATTATCGGCGGTGGGAGCGCTTATCCGAGGTTTTGGGACTTTGAGCGGATGCGGCAGATTGCCGACAAGGTGGGCGCGCACTACATTTTCGACATGGCGCACATTGCCGGGCTGGTGGCGGGTGGTGCGCATCCTTCGCCGGTCCCGCATGCACACATCACTACCACTACTACACATAAGACTCTGCGCGGGCCTCGTGCGGGGCTGATTCTCTGTGGGCCGGAGCTGGCAGCAGCCGTGGACAAGGCCGTCTTCCCTGGGCAGCAAGGCGGGCCGCTGGTTCACATTTTGGCGGCCAAGGCGGTTGCATTCGCAGAAGCGCTGCGGCCGGAGTTCGCGGCATATGCGGCACAAACGGTGGCCAACGCCAAGGTGCTGGCGAAGACGCTTGAGGATGCCGGATTCCGCATTATCTCTGGCGGGACAGACAACCACCTGATGCTGGTGGATGTCTTCCAGAAGGGGATCCTCGGCTCTGAGGCTGAACTGGCGCTTGGCAAGGCCGGCATCACGGTGAACAAGAACTCGATACCCTTCGACGTTAACCCGCCGCTCAAGCCGTCTGGCATTCGCGTGGGGACGCCCGCGTTGACCACGCGCGGCATGAAGGAAGCGGAGATGCGGGTGATTGGGAATTGGATTGCCAAAGCCCTTGACGCGCGCAACGACGATGCGGCGCTGGAGCGGATTCGCGGCGAAGTGGCGGAGCTGGCGAACCAGTTCCCGCTCTACGCTTGGAAGCGCCAACATGCGGCGGTGGGCGTCTAAGTGGCTGGAAACAAAGGCTTCTAAGATCTGCTAAGAAGAGAGAATACCAAGAAATATTC
>Ga0182016_10002899_pt1 | contig 19825 bp, 21 predicted proteins | sample 712S2MmetaG_FD_120491 | JGI IMG/M metagenome (GOLD analysis project Ga0182016, IMG submission 120491) | Permafrost microbial communities from Stordalen Mire, Sweden - 712S2M metaG | ecosystem: Environmental > Terrestrial > Soil > Wetlands > Permafrost | place: Sweden: Stordalen | collected... | reverse complement strand
GTGAGAAGAGAGAGACGGTGACATGGCAGGTTCGGTCAACAAGGTCATCCTGGTCGGCAATCTCGGCAAGGACCCCGAAATCCGCACCACGCAGGCGGGTGGCAAGATCGTCAGCTTCACTCTGGCCACCAGCGAGAGCTGGACCGACAAGGCGTCCGGCGAACGCAAGGAGCGCACGGAGTGGCATCGCGTCGTCGCGTTCAATGAGCAGATTGCCGACGTGGCCGAGCGATTCCTGAAGAAGGGCGCGAAGGTCTACGTCGAGGGTTAGTTGCAGACCCGCAAATGGACCGATCAGGGCGGGCAGGAACACTACACGACGGAGGTCGTGCTGCCGCGCTTCAAGGGCGAAATGACGATGCTGTCTCGTGCGAACAATGGCGAACGCCCGGAGGCTGATGGCACGAGCGGCGGCGGTTATCTGCCGCGCGGCGGACAGGGCGGCGGCGATCTGGACGATGAAATCCCATTTGCGCCGCAGGTGCTCTGAATCGACCGCACCGCGGCCTGGTCCGCGTGCCTGACGCAGAGATTCCCAACCCACAGCGCGCCCGTCGCACAGACTCAACGTGCGGCGGGCTCGCCTGCACTTGTCCAGGAGGACGCACTATGATCCGACAGTATGGGGGACAGCGCCGCCGGGGCGGCGTGAACCCGCTCGGCATCGGCGTGATCGCCACGGGCTCGATCTACTACCTGCAAGATCGCGGCTTCTTCCATGATCGTTTCGGCGGCCGGGCGATCTGCCGAAACCCGTGGATCGTCGAAGGCTTCCTGAACGGGACCTGCGCCGCCGCACGACGCAACCGCGACACCGGACGCTGGGAGGACGTCACGCTCAGCGGGCGTTCCGACACAGCGGTCGTCCGATCGCTGCGCGACGGTCGCCGGCGCACCGTCGCCGTTCGCGTCCTCGAACTCCACGATGATCTCGGTCTGACGATGCAGCCGACGATCTACCCGGGTGTTCCTGAGCTGTCGCTCTATCGGCGCCGCACTGCCTGACGGGCCGCAGTCTGTCCGAGGAGCAGCCGTCATGCACCTGGGCATGATCTGACACCACGCCCCCCTGACAGACACTCACGGCGCTTCCTCGCCCGACAGGACCCGGAAATGCCACGGGTTCTGTAGCCGGAATCCGCACCTTGACCAGATCACCGGCGCAGGCGACCCGCTGGCGCTGATCGTGGACTTGCACGGCCTGCGAGTAGATGCCTTCGCCCAGTTCGACGGCGGCACGGCGAAGCTGGCCGTCGACCAAGCCTTCGAGCGTCGCCTCTCCGCTGCGTTCCTGCGGGCCTCGCGCCAGTCGGGTCACGAAACCCTGGATCTCGACGTCCTCGACCGGGGCGGTGTCCTTGAACAGCCCGGCGGCCTCCTGGATGAGCGGGATGCTGTCGCTGCCCAGCACAATGCGCGACGGGATCGAAGGAGCGGCCGGCGGCGTGCGTGACCAGGCAATCCGGATGTCGAGACCGTCGGCCAGGCTGACGGCGGACAGACCGGCCACGGCCTCGCAAGGATTGGCCGAGACACCCAGGCTGACCGCGTGCTCGAAGGCGGCCATGCCGCCGGACGAAGCGGCCTTCCGCGCGACGTGCTCCATTGCCGCCAGTCCCTCGGCCAAAATGCGGGTGACCTGGCGCTCGTACGGTTCGGGCGGCTCCAGGTCGAGCGGCAGTTCGCCCTCGGGGGCCAGGGCGGGGGGAACCGGCGACAGGATGGTCAGCACGTAGCTGCCGCGCTCCGTCTGGCCCACCCGCACGCAGCTGAGATGCTCCGTGGCCTTGGTTGGCTTGCGGGTGGCGAAATACGCCCGCTTGGTGATGGCAGCGCAGGCCGCCGCCAGCACCAGGTCACGCGAACGTTCGACGAAGGCGACCGCCTGGTCGATCGGCAGCGAGCCAGACTCGGCCTCGCGGCTCGGCGCCCGGACCCGAATCAGGTCGCTGCTGGTGGTCACCAGGTCCTGCAGAATCTCGGGCTCGGCACGTCCTCAACGCCAAGTTTCTTCGCGGCGAGGCCGAGGACGTGCGCCAACGCAACTTCGAACGAGATCGCCTCCCGCCGGGCGCCCGAATGTCGGGGCGATCGCGTTTATGACCGACGCCGCGCGGCGCCGGCGGCGGTTGGTGCGGGAAAGGCGCGGGCCAGCATTGCCTCCAGTGCGGCAATGCCCGGGCGCGAGGAGTCGGACATGCGGCCGAGAAGATCGAGCCAGACGTCTTCCTCCGCGTAGTCAAGCATTTGGCGGACCGTGCTGGCCACGAATGCGCCGACGCCGACACCTTCGGCCGCGGCGCTCCGCCGGACGCGCTCCACGACGCCAGGGTCGCCGATGGCGGCCAGGGCTTCCTCGGCCGAGGCGGCATCCGTCAGGGCGCCCAGGATGTTGCCGAGCATGCCCGCCTCCTATTGCACGAGCGGCGAGGTGGCGGCCGGAAGATCGAACCCTGCGATCCGCGCCTGCCCCGCCACCAGGGCGATATATTGCGCAATCGCTCGGCGCCATGTGCGCTCTTCCAGATAGGTGGCGATCCGGGTACGGACGGCGTCGAACGGCAAAGTCTCGCCCGCGATCCTGCGGTCCAGACGGAGAACGTGGACGCCGTAGCGCGTGCGCACCGGTGTTGGGCAGATTTGGCCAGGCTCCATTGCGACCAGAAAAGTCTCGAACTCCGGGGTCGTCTCGCCCCGCGCGATCTGTCCCAGCCGCCCACCTTCCGTCGCGGATGAGCAATCGGACAGGCTGCGCGCCAGGCTGTCGAACCTTTCCGGGTGCTGCTGGAGGTCCGCGAGGATCGCGGCAGCCTGAGCCTCGGCTTTGGCGTAGGCATCGACATCGTCGCGGGGGGCCTTGAACAGGATGTGCGCCGGCTCGAACAAATCCGGGCTGCGGAAACGCGCTGGGTTGCTGTCGTAGTAGCGGCGACAGACGGCGTCATCGGCCTTTGGCGTGATCACCTCACGTTCCAGCAGCAAGCGGATCAGGGATTCCTCGTCCGTCTCCCGTGCTCCATCTTCAGTGCGTGGATCGGCCACCAGGTCCAGCGCTCGTGCGCGTTGGAGCAGCAGTTCGCGAATGACCAGGGCGCGGGTTGCCTGTTCCCACGCGATGGCGGGCGATCCGGCTTGGTGATTCTGCACCTCCCTGGCGATGGTCGCGTGCGGGATGGCGACGTCGTTGACCATGACGGTTTGCATGGCTTAATCGCCCGTGACGGATTGCGAAAACTTCGTGCCACCGCCCTTTGCCGAACCGGCGCCCGTCACCAGATCGGCCACCGTGAGCGACTGATCCCGGGGCAGATCCCCGACGCTCTGCCGGCTGCGCACGACCTGGAATCCGGTGCGGCCGAGATACCACACAGGTGCGCTCCATATATGCACCAGGCGGGTGAATGGAGAGACGAGGAAGACGGTGAAGCCCAGCAGGATATGCACCCGGTAGATTAGCGGCGTGCCGAGGAGCAGATCGGCCACGCCAGGATGCAGCAGCACGATTCCCTTGGTGTAAGCGACCAGCGTCACGAACAGAACGCCATCCATGTGCAGCGCCGAGACCGGAACAGTCAGCAGGCCGAGGGCAAGCTGCGCCCACAGCATCAGAATGATCGCGATATCCCATCGCCGGCTGGTGGCCCGTATGCGCGGGTCGGTCAATCGGCGATGGATCAGCAACGACAGGCCGATGATCGCGATCACGCCGGCGAGACCCCCCACCACCATGGCAAGCAACTCATGCTGAGCCGGACTGATCAGCCAGTCCACCGCCCAGTCGGGCATCAGGAAGCCGATGAAATGGCCTGCGATGACGACCAGGATGCCGACGTGAAACAGATTGGAGCCCCAGCGGAACTGCCGCTTCCGCAGCAACTGACTCGACCCGCTGCGCCAAGTGTATTGCGCGGTGTCGAAGCGCACGAGGCTGCCAAGGACGAACACGGTGAGGCACACATACGGGTACCAACCATAGAGGGCGCTGTTGAGAAAATCGCTCATCGGTCCATCTCCTCAGACGGTCGCCGCATCGCGGGTGGCGGCGCGAAGCCGGGTCCGCAGGCGATCGGTTCCGCAACTGTCGATCTGTTCGCCGGGTCCGAAATGCACCGCTGCTTCCTCCCACGCCGCGTCCAGCGCCACGAGATCGTCGGGGTCTTCGGCGCTATTATCCGGCAAATCGATCGCGGGGGCGTTTGCCAGCGTGGCGAGCGCGGCGAACACCGCCGCATAGGCGCTTTTGCGCGTGACAAGCCGTTCCGCGATAACTTGAAGAATGCCAGCCGGCTCGGCCAGTAGTGCCTGTGCCTCATGTCCTGGAAGCAATGATAGGAACTCCAGGAACAGGGGCAGGAAGTCGGGTAATTCACTGGCGGTGGGTTCGAACCCATGACCTCGATAAAGCTCGATGAGATCGGCCATGGCCTGGCCGCGATCACGGCTTTCCCCGTGCACATGCTCGAATAAATGCAACGACAGCGTGCGGCTGCGATCGAACAGCGCGAAGTAACGCTCCTGGAGCTCGTAGATGTCGCGCCCAGCCAGCTCGGCCAGCAGCTCGTCGATGGCGGCGCGCCGCGGTGCAGGCACCAAACCTTCCTCGGCCAATACCGCGGCAATCTCTCCCGTAGCGGCTTGCAGCGCTTCTGTGGGATAGGCGATCAGAGCCGCGAGGGCGCGATAGGTGCGGGCCATCACACCACCTCCATAGGGGTCTTGGGCTTCTTCGAATCGAACAGGCCGAAACCGGTTTTGCCGGAACAGCCATCGCCGAACGAGAAGCCACAGGAGCCGCGCATCTGGAAGGTATCCTCACCGGTCTCGCGGTGCGCTGTCGGGATGACGAAGCGGTCTTCGTAGTTGGCGATGGCCATGAGCTGGTACATGTCCTCGATGTCCTGGCCCGACAGCCCTACGCGCTCTGCGATCGAGTCGATGATCACGCCGTCCACGGTCTTGGCGCGCATGTAGGCGCGCATCGCCAGCATTCGCTCCAGGGCGGCCGTGACCGGTTCGGTGCGGCCGGCGGTGAGCAGGTTGGCCAGGTATTCGACCGGGATACGCAACGACTTCACATCGGGCATGCCGCCTATGGTGCCGAGATCGCCTTTCGCCGCGGCGGCCTGGATCGGCGACAGCGGCGGTACGTACCAAACCATCGGCAGGGTGCGGTATTCGGGATGCAACGGGAAGGCGATCTTCCACTCCATCGCCATTTTCCAGATCGGCGACTTTCGTGCGCCCTCCAGCCAGGCCTCCGGAATGCCGTCAAGCCGAGCCTGCACCTGCACGGCGGGATCGTGCGGATCGAGGAAGACCTTCAACTGCGCTTCGTAGAGGTCACCTTCATCCGGCACTGAAGCGGCTTCCTCGATACGGTCGGCATCGTAGAGAATGACCCCAAGGTAGCGAATGCGGCCGACGCAGGTCTCCGAACACACGGTCGGCTGGCCCGCCTCGATGCGCGGATAGCACAAGATGCATTTCTCGGATTTTCCGGATGACCAGTTGTAGTAGATCTTTTTGTAGGGGCATCCGGAAACGCACATGCGCCAGCCACGACATTTGTCCTGATCGATCAGGACGATGCCGTCCTCCTCGCGCTTATAGATGGCGCCGGACGGGCAGACTGCGGCACAGGCCGGATTGAGGCAGTGCTCGCATAGGCGTGGTAGATACATCATGAAGGTGTTCTCGAAGGCGCCGTAGATTTCTTTCTGCACACCCTCGAAATTACTGTCCTTCGAACGGTTGGCGAATTCCCCGCCGAGGATTTCCTCCCAGTTCGGACCCCATTCGATCTTCTCCATCCGCTGGCCCGTGATCAGCGAGCGCGGTCGGGCGGTCGGCATGACCTGACCCTCGGGCGCGGTCTGCAAATGCCCGTAGTCGAAGGTGAAGGGCTCGTAGTAGTCGTCGATTTCAGGCAGATCCGGGTTGGCGAAGATGTTGGACAGGATACGCCACTTGCCGCCGATGCGCGGTTCGATCTTGCCGTTCTTCCGGCGGGTCCAGCCGCCCTTCCAACGCTTCTGGTTTTCCCAGTCCTTCGGGTAGCCGACACCGGGCTTGGTCTCGACATTGTTGAACCACGCGTATTCCATGCCTTCGCGGCTGGTCCACACGTTCTTGCAGGTGACCGAGCAGGTGTGACAGCCAATGCATTTGTCGAGGTTCAAAACCATCGCGATCTGTGCACGGACCTTCATGACACGGTCTCCTTCTGGCGGGCGGCTGCTGTGCCGTCCAACCAGTCCACCTTGTCCATGCGACGGATGATGATGAATTCGTCGCGGTTGGAGCCGACCGTGCCGTAGTAGTTCAGGCCATAGCTTTGCTGTGCGTAGCCGCCGATCATGTGCGTGGGTTTCAGCACCACGCGGGTAACCGAATTGTGGATGCCGCCGCGCAGGCCTGTCACTTCGCTGCCAGGCATGTTCACGATCTTCTCCTGCGCGTGGTACATCATGACCATGCCGGGATTGACCCGTTGGGAGACCACCGCGCGGGCAACCAGCGCGCCATTGGTGTTGTAGGCTTCCACCCAGTCATTGTCGGTGATGCCGACCTGTTTGGCGTCCGTCTCACTGATCCAGATGCATGGCCCGCCGCGGCTGAGCGTGAGCATCAGCAGATTGTCGGTGTAGGTGCTGTGGATGCCCCATTTCTGATGCGGGGTGATGAAGTTCAGCACGATTTCCGGGTTTCCGTTGCCGTACTTGCCCTTGATCGCCGCGGTCCCCCTGGTGTCCACCGGCGGCCGCCAGGTGACCAGCGCCTCCCCGAACGCCAGCATCCAGAGATGATCCTGGTAGAGCTGTTGGCGCCCGGTCAGCGTCCGCCAGGGTATGAGTTCATGGACGTTGGTGTAGCCGGCGTTATAGCAGACCTTGTCGCTTTCGATCCCGGACCATGTCGGGGACGAGATGATCTTGCGGGGCTGCGCGACGATGTCGCGGAAGCGGATTTTCTCGTCCTCTTTGGCGCGCGCCAGGTGGGTGTGGTCGCGGCCGGTCTTCTGACCGAGCGCTTCCCAGGCTTTTATGGCGACTTCACCGTTGGTTTCGGGCGCCAGGCTCAGGATGGTCTCGATGGCGTCCACATCGGTTTCGAGTTGGGGCTGGCCCGCTGCCGCGCCGGACCGCACCGTGCCGTTCAGGGCGGCGAGGAAGTCGATTTCGTGGCCGGTGTCCCAGGCGATTCCCTTGCCGCCGTTACCGGATGCTTTCAGCAACGGTCCCAGGGCGGTGAATTTGGCATGCAGGTTGGGGTAGTCGCGCTCGACCACCGCCACCGACGGCATCGTCCGGCCGGGCACCGGGTCGGTGCCGTCGCGTTTCCAGTCGCTGACGCCATAGGGCTGCGCCAGTTCGCCCGGTGTGTCGTGCTGCATCGGCGTCAGCACGACATCGGTTTCGCGGCCCAGCACCTCCGGACAGATCTCGGAAAATGCCTTCGCAAGGCCCTTGTAGATGTCCCAGTCGGTGCGGGATTCCCAGGCCGGGTCGACCGCGGCGGTCAGCGGGTGGATGAACGGGTGCATGTCGGACGTGTTGAGGTCGTTCTTTTCGTACCAGGTGGCCGTCGGCAGCACGATGTCGGAATAGACGCAGGTGGTGGACATGCGGAAATCCAGCGTGACCAGCAGGTCCAGTTTTCCCTCGGGGGCCTTGTCGTGCCACGCCACCTCTTGCGGCTTGTCGCGGCCCTCGACGCCCAGATCCTTGCCCAGCACGCCGTTGCTGGTACCGAGCAAATGCTTGAGGAAGTATTCGTGTCCCTTGCCGGAGGATCCCAGCAGGTTGGAGCGCCACACGAACATGTTGCGCGGCCAGTTCGCCGGGTCGTCCGGATCGTGACAGGACATTTCAAGCTCACCCGAACGCAGGGCCTTCGTTACGAATTCTTTGGGGTCCAGGCCCGCTTCCTTGGCGCGGGCGGCGATGGCGAGGGGGTTCTGTTTCAGTTGCGGCGCCGAGGGCAGCCACCCCATGCGTTCGGCGCGCACGTTGTAGTCGATCATCGATCCGGACCAGTCGCCGTCGGGCGCGGTCGGGGACAAAATGTCCGAGACCTTCATCGTTTCGTACCGCCACTGGTCGGTGTGCGCGTAGAAGAACGACGTGCCGTTCATGTGGCGCGGCGGGCGGCTCCAGTCGAGGCCGAAGGTGACGGGCACCCAACCGGTCTGCGGGCGCAGCTTCTCCTGCCCCACGTAGTGCGACCAGCCGCCGCCGGATTGGCCGACGCAGCCGCACAGCACCAGCAGGTTGATGATGCCGCGATAGGTCATGTCCATGTGGTACCAGTGGTTCACCCCGGCGCCGAGGATCACCATGGAGCGGCCGTTCGTCGTCTCGGCGTTGGTGGCGAATTCGCGCGCGACATGGATGATGTGCGCCCGTGGCACGCCGGTGACGCGTTCCGCCCAGGCTGGGGTGTAGGGCTCATCCTGGTCGTAGTCGGATGCGACACCCTCACCGCCGAGACCACGGTCCAGGCCATAATTGGCGCAGAGCAAATCGAAGACCGTTGCGACCGGGGTGGTGCCGTCCTTCAGTGCGAGGTTACGCACCGGAACGTTCCGCGTGACGATATCGGGGTGCTGGGTCGCGACGAAGCCGTTGGTCGCGGCGCCGCCGAAATAGGGAAACGCCACCTCTGCCGTCGCGCCGTCGTCGATCAGGCTGAGGCGCAGCGACGTTTCCGAGCCATCGCCGCGCCGCTGTTCCAGATTCCACTTGCCTTGCTCGTCCCAGCGAAAGCCGATCGAACCGAGGGGCACGACCGGGTTGCCGTCGGTGTCCAATGCGACGGTCTTCCAGGCGGGATTGTTCGTTTCGTCCAGCGCGTCAGCGAAGTCGTCGGCGCGGACCAGGCGATCGGGCACGTAGCGGCCATCCTTGCGCACCAGCCGTACCAGCATCGGCAGATCGGTGTATTTACGGATGTAGTCTTGAAAGTACGGCACCGTCCGGTTGAGGTGGAATTCACGCAGAATGACGTGGCCCATCGCCATCGCCAGCGCGGCATCAGTCCCCTGCTTGGGGTGCAGCCAAAGATCGGCGAACTTGGTCGCCTCCGCGTAGTCCGGGGAAATGACGGCGCTCTTGGTGCCCTTGTAGCGGACCTCGGTGTAAAAATGCGCATCGGGTGTACGGGTCTGCGGCACGTTGGAACCCCAGATCAGCAGATACCCGGCATTGTACCAGTCGGCGCTTTCCGGCACGTCCGTTTGCTCGCCCCAGGTCATCGGGCTGGCCGGCGGCAGGTCGCAATACCAGTCGTAGAAGGACAGGCAGACGCCGCCCAGCAGCGACAGGTAGCGCGCGCCGGCGGCGAACGACACCATGGACATGGCGGGGATCGGCGAGAAGCCGACCACGCGGTCAGGGCCGTATTTCTTCACGGTATAGGCGTTGGCGGCGGCGATGATCTCGTTGACCTCATCCCACCCCGCGCGTACCAGGCCGCCCAGGCCGCGCTTACTGGTGTAGCTGGTGCGCTTCTCCGGGCTTTCCATGATGGAGGCCCAGGCCGCGACGGGGGAAAGCGTCGCCCGGGCCTCGCGCCACAGTTTGAGCAAGCGCCCGCGCACCATCGGATGTTTCACGCGATTGGCCGAGTACAGATACCAGGAGTAGCTGGCGCCACGCGCGCAGCCGCGCGGTTCGTGGTTCGGCAGATCCGGCCGCGTGCGCGGATAGTCGGTCTGCTGGGTCTCCCACGTCACGATACCGCCCTTGACGTAGATCTTCCACGAACACGAACCGGTGCAGTTCACGCCATGGGTGGAGCGCACGATTTTGTCGTGCTGCCAGCGTTTGCGATAACTGTCCTCCCAGTCGCGCGGCTCGTTCGTCGTGATACCGTGGCCATTGGAGAACGTGCCCACATTCTTGCGAAAGAAGGTTAGGCGGTCGAGAAAATGACTCATCTTGTTACCTTGCTGATCTTGCCGGTTGCAATCCCGATCGTCGTGTCATGCCGGCACGACGTTGTTGCGGGTGCGGATGAAACCGATTGAAACCATGATGGCCGCCACGGCCAACACGACGTAGACGAAGAACCCGCCGGAATAGCCGGCATCGCCTAGGGCGCCAGCAAACAGGCCAAGGGTTGGCGGGATAACGAAGCCACCAAGGGCGCCGAATCCGCCGACCAGGCCTGAAGCGCCGCCAACTGCGTGCGGCACGTATTTCGGCACCATCTTGAACACCGCGGCGTTGGCGAGGCCCATACCGAGGCCGATCAGCAACTCACCCGCGACGTTGACCCCGAATGCGGTTACCGCAGTTAGCAACGCTGCGCCAATCAGCACGATGGTGAAGGAGATCGCGGCCATGTATTCGCCGCCGAACCGTTCGGCGAGTGAGCCTCCGCCCACGCGTGCCAAGGCTGCCAGCAACGAGAAGCCGACGCCGCCGAGAATGCCCGCATCGGTCAGGCTGAGATGGTGCAGGTTGATCCAGTAGGTCGGGAACCACGCGGTGAGTGCCAGGAAGCCGCCGAAGGAAACGAAGTACAGGAACGTCAGGCCCCAGGTGCGCGTCTCGTCGGCCGCCGTGATCAAGGCACCCCAGACCGAATTGCCGGGGAACAATTCCTGGCCACAACTCTGTGCCACACTGCGCGCTTCGTCGGCTCCGGTGCCACGGGCGCGGAGCTGGAAGTAGTAGGCGTCGCGCGCCAGCCAGCCATAGATGCCAGTGCCGATCAGCAGGAACGCGAGCCAGGCCAGATAGGACCCGGCGAGACCGAACGCTGTGATGGCGAACGGCAGGATCAGGGTGAAAAGGCCAGGCGCCAGGTTGCCGACGCCGCCATAGATGCCGAGGGCAGTGCCCTGCCGATTGCGCGGAAACCAGTAGGAAACCTGTGGAATGCCGACCGAGAACGTGGCAACGCCGCAGCCGCTCATGAAGCCGAACAGCAGGATGACCGGGTAGAGTGCCGCCGTGACGTGCGGCACGGTGACCAGGATGAACACCAGCCCCCACATGCCGATGATGGACATGCCGAACAGGGTCAGCATCGGCAGGCGGCCCCCGACCTTGTCCACCCAAGCACCGAAGGGGATGCGCAGCAGCGACCCCGTAAGCTGCGGTGCCGCCACGAGCAATCCGACCAGCAGCGGCGAAAGCTGCATCGATTGTTGGAACGCATGGGCGGCCGGCCCATAGAGCGCGACCGCGGCAAATCCGATGAAGAACCCCCAGGTGCCCATGATGAGGCCCTGGCGCGGGTTGCCCAGCACACCGCCCCGCGTGATCGCGGCAGCCGTCTCGGGCGGAGCACCCGCGACACCTACCGCGTGCATGGGTCGGTCGCCTTGCAGCGGGGCGATGGCGGCAGAGAATTATTCATTTTGGCGTGCTCCGGCCTTTGGCTCGGCCACCACAATGACGGTCCTGCCCGCCCTAGGCATTGATCTGGATCAATGCTTGATCAGCATAGGAATGCCTTTATGCATGATGTAGATCACTCGCCGGTTCCCACCGAGCTTTTCCGGCCGGCCTGAACGGGATAGCCAAACCTGATGCCAACGAACGCGTTCGCTGAAGCCCCGGATGGTCAATCGGCGGCAGGTTCCATGGCGAGCCTCTCGGCGCCTACGGCCCGTACGGCTCTGGGCGAGACGCCTTGGCTTGGTGGGGTACCCACCGCGACCCTCGACCGCCTGGCGGACCTGGCGGTCCTGCATCGGGTGCCGTCGGGAAGCACGCTCTTTGAGCAAGCCGAGATACCCTCCTTCGCGCAGCTCCTGGTATCAGGCAGCGTGGCGCTTCTCGGCGTCAGCGGCACCGCTGAAACCCTGATCGAGCTGGTGCGGCCGATCGATCTGCTGCTCCCGGCGGCGGTCCTCAATCGACAACCCTTTTTGGCGCGCGGACGTGTTCTGGACGAAGCCCACCTGGTCCTTATTCAGGCGGAAGCGTTCCGCGAAGCCATCGCAACCGATCATGCGCTGTGCCTCGCGGTCCTCGGCTGTCAGGCGGCGCAGTTCCGCCGGCAGATCAAGCTGGCGAAGAACCTGAAGCTTCGTTCGGCGGAGGAGCGGGTCGGCTGCTACCTGCTGGGGCTTGTACAGGAGGCGCCCCCCAACGCGCCGGTACGGCTGCCGATGGAGAAGCGCCTCATCGCATGGCAGCTCGGAATGACCCGTGAGACGTTTTCGCGGATCCTGGCGGTGATGGAGCAGTACGGCTTACGCGTCGTCGGCGACATGGTCGAGGTCGTGGATGCAGCACCGCTGCGTGCGCGCTTTCGCCTCGATCCGCAAATCGACGGACCCGAGCCGATCGTGCCGTTTGCGCCGCGGCGGCACTGAGATGGCTTCGATGCAAACCGCGCTACCTTCGATTGGGAATTGTCATGGATGATGTTGTAATCGCGCGCGCCTTGCATGTCCTTGCCGTGGTCATCTGGATTGGCGGTGTGTCGATGGTGACCACCGTTGCCTTGCCGGCAATTCGCCGCGGCGACCTTGGCGGCGACTGGCTTCGGACCTTGGGCGCGATCGAACATCGTTTCGCATGGCAGGCGCGAATAGCCGTCGTCATCGTCGGCCTGACTGGCTTCTACATGGCTGCGCGGCTTGATCTGTGGGACCGCTTCCGGTCGGCACAGTTCTGGTGGATGCACGCGATGGTTTGCTTGTGGCTGTTGTTCACTGTTGTCCTGTTCGTGGCAGAGCCGTTCGTCGTGGCGCGCCACTTCCGCAAATGGGCGACATCAGCACCACAGGTCGCGTTCAGGTGGCTGCATCGCATGCATTGGGTCCTGCTCGCGCTCAGCCTGATCACCATCTTCGGCGCGGTCGCGGGTAGTCAGGGATGGTCGATATTCTAACGCGCCGACTGCCAACGCTGTCTCCCTTCCGAGAGTGAATGACCATGACGACGAACCGGAGCAGCGCTCATTCGAGCGATCACGCGTTGCCCGCATTTCTCTCCCAGGGCTTCCGGCCATTCTTTCTCGCGGCGGGTCTCTGGTCGGCGGCGGCGCTCGCGGTCTGGATCGTCATGTTCGCGACGGGAACCACTGTACCGAGCCGGTTCGATCCGCTTGCCTGGCATATCCATGAAATGCTGTTCGGCTTCGTGATGGCGGCGATTGCGGGCTTCCTGCTGACCGCTATCCCGAACTGGACGGGCCGGCTTCCGGTCAGCGGCAGTCCGCTGGCGCTGCTGGCAGGATTGTGGCTGCTGGGTCGCGTTGCCTGCCTGATCTCGGCGCTGGTTCCGCCATGGATTGCCATCACGGCGGACCTATCCTTTCCGGTGGCGCTCATCGGTGTCGCCGCGCGGGAGATCGTTGTCGGGCGAAACTGGCGCAACCTGCCAATGGTGGCGCCGGTGAGCGTTCTCGGGATCGCCAATCTGCTGATGCACCTCGAGGCCGACGGCGTCGCCGTGCCATCTGGACTGGGGTGGCGTCTAGGGCTGGCCGCCGTCATCGTGTTGATCTCGGTGATGGCCGGCCGCATCGTGCCGAGCTTCACGCGCAACTGGCTGGCGAAGCGCCCAGGGTCCGATTTGGCCGCCGGTCATGGCCGGATCGACCAGGTTGCGCTCGGGATCCTGCATGCGGGCCTCATTGGCTGGGCATTCCTGCCGGAGTTTCGGCCGATCGGCCTGCTGCTTCTGGTTGGCGCGGCGATCAATCTCTGGCGTCTGCTGCGTTGGCGCGGGATAGCAACGACGGCGGAGCCGCTGCTGCTTGTTCTCCATGTCGGCTATGCCTGGCTCGTGCTTGGTGTCGCGTTGCTCGGCCTGGCCGTGCTTGGTGCCGACGTGCCGTTCAGTGCGGCCATCCACGCGCTGACGGCGGGGGCGATCGGCACGATGATTCTCGCGGTGATGACACGGGCCACGCGTGGCCATTCCGGGCGCGATCTGTCGGCCGATCGTGTCACCGTTCTGATCTATGGTCTTGTGAGCCTCGCAGCGATCACGCGTATCGCAGCCGCGTTCGGTGTGGCCTGGACGATGCCGCTTCTCATTATTTCGGCCAGTCTCTGGATCGCCGCCTTCGCAGGCTTCGTATTCGGCTACGGGCCGATGCTGATCCTGCCGCGCCGCCCCCGGTGACTGCGCCGCGCAACCGGTTGTCGCGAGCGCGCGCCAGCATTTTGCCGCGCCTCGGCATTGCGTTCCTGATCCGGAGCGAGAGCGTTGTACACGGGCCGACAACCTCGCTGAACCCGCTTCCAAAGGTCTAAACCATGCCCGATGACAGAGCACCTCAAACCGTCGCTGCCGCAAACGGCATCGCCACAGATCGGACTTTCGGAGCCGTCGTGCCGCCGCTCTATCTGTCGAGTACCTTCGTCTTCGCAGGCTTCGAGCAGGCGAGGGGCTACGATTGTACCAGAACCGCCAATCCCGACCGCGCCATGTTGGCCGACACAGTCGCCAGGCTTGAAGGTGGCGCGGGTGGCATCGTGGTTTCCTCCGGCATGGCGGCGGTCGATCTGGTCCTGTCGCGATTGCGATCCGATGATCTGATCGTGGCGCCGCATGATTGTTACGCCGGCACCTGGCGTCTGCTTGCCGCGCGTCGGGACAGGGGGCAGTTCGACGTAGCTTTCATCGACCAGGGAGATGACGTGGCCCTTGCAAGCGCTTGCAATCGGTCACCACGCTCGTCCTGCTCGAAACCCCCAGCAATCCGTTGATACGCATCGTCGATATTCGTGCGGTCGCAGCGCGGGCGAAGGCCGTCGGCACCAAGGTCGTGGTCGACAACACGTTTCTGTCGCCCGCGCTTCAAAGGCCAATTACGCTTGGCGCCGACTTTGTTATCCATTCGACCACCAAATATCTCAATGGTCATTCCGACGTGGTCGGCGGCGTCGTGATTGCCGCCGATATGGCCGATGTCCGGGAACTCGCCGACTGGGCCAACATCACAGGCGTTACCGGCGCACCTTTCGATGCGTATCTGACACTTCGGGGACTGCGTACATTGTTCCTACGCACCGAGGCCCAGCAGCGGACAGCCACCTCCCTGGCTGTGTTTCTACAACAGCATCCCTGTGTCCGCGCGGTTCATTATCCGGGCATCGAGACTCATCCCGGCCACGCCATCGCCAAGACGCAGCAAGAGGGGTTCGGCGCCATGCTGAGTTTTGACATCAAGGGCGATATCGGTGGTGTCCACCGTTTCGTCGAGTCACTCAGGGTGTTCACGCTTGCCGAGTCGCTCGGCGGAATCAAAAGCCTGGTCGCGCATCCGGCAACAATGACCATGCAAGCATGAGCCCTGACGCACGGCGCGTTGCCGATATAGCAGACACCTTGCTTCGGCTGTCGGTCGGCCTGGAGGCGCAGGTGGATCTTATGAAGGACCTCAGGCACGGATTTTCTGTCCTGAGCGCGAATGAGGATCGCACAACGTGACAAATTCCGTTTCGCGCGCGGACATCATGGCCTGGCGCAAGGCCGAACGTCGCCGACTGATCGAAGAGCGGCTCGCAGTCGATCCTGGTGAACGACGGCGGCGCGCGACCGAGGTCGCAGCGGCGCTGTCGCGATTTATCGACGAACCAGCCGGTCGTACGGTCAGCGCCTATTGGCCGTTTCGGGGGGAACCGGATTTGCGGCCTTGGATGAACAGCTTCGCTGAACGCGGAGGAAGCTGCGCATTGCCGGTCGTCATTGCGAAGAATGCACCGCTTGTTTTCCGAGCCTGGAAAAGTGGCGACAAACTCGTGTCTGGGGCGTGGAATATTCCCGTACCTGCGGATGGCGGCGAAGTCATTCCCGACATCGTCATCGCGCCGGTGGTCGGCTACGACAAGAACTGTTATCGGCTTGGATATGGCGGCGGCTTCTTCGACCGCACACTGGCCGCCTTGTCGCCGCGTCCGATCATTATCGGGGTAGGCTACACGCAGGCGGCCATTACGAGCATTCACCCTCTGCCCCACGATATCCCGATGACTGTCATTGTCACCGAACACGGAATCATTGCTCCGGCCGCGCCTCTCACCAAGGACACAACTGAGAATCCTCCAAGGGCGATTCGTTGACCGCAAGCGTCGAACAACCTCATAATCTTACGCGACGGCACATAGCGCATGCCGTGAAACATCTGCCGCCCGCTTATTTCGCACTGGTGATGGCGACCGGGATCGTCTCAATCGCGGCGCGGGATTTCCAGCTTCCTGTGCTGGCGATGGGGCTGTTTGTCTTCAACCTTGTCGCCTATGCGGTGCTGACGGCGCTGACCGCGCTGCGGGCGATCCGCTACTCTCGCCTGTTCTTCGCGGACATGACCAACCATCGGCTTGGACCCGGCTTCTTCACCGCGGTCGCCGGGTCTTGCATTCTCGGAACCCAGTTCTTGCTGCTGACGCACAATCTGGCGGCAGCGACCGTGTTTCTGGCGCTCGGCGTTGCGCTGTGGATCGTCCTCACCTACACGATCTTCACCGCCTTCACGGTCAAGCGCGACAAGCCGCCGATCGAGCAGGGCCTCACCGGGGCCTGGCTGATCGCCGTGGTCGCCACCCAGTCGATCGCGGTGCTGGCGGCGCTGATCGCCCGCGACTGGCCGCAGCCGCACCGCCTGGAGCTCAATTTCTTCGCGCTGTCGATGTGGCTGTGGGGCGGGATGTTCTATATCTGGATCATCTCGCTGATCTTCTACCGCTACAGCTTCTTCGCTTTCTCGCCGAGCGACCTGAGCCCGCCCTACTGGATCAACATGGGGGCAATGGCGATCTCCACCCTGGCCGGCGCGCGGTTGGTAGAGAATACGCCCGCCGCGCCGTTTCTGCTCTCGCTGCTGCCGTTCCTCAAGGGATTCACGGTGTTATACTGGGCCACCGGGACTTGGTGGATCCCGATGCTACTCGTCCTCGGCGTGTGGCGGCACGTGATCCAGCGGTTCCCGCTGCGCTACGACCCGCTGTATTGGGGAGCGGTGTTTCCGCTGGGGATGTACACGGTCGCCACGCGGCAGATGGCGGCGGCGCTCGATCTGCCATTTCTGGACCCGCTGCCGCCGGTGGTGTTCGTGGCGGCGCTGGCAGCCTGGACTCTCACCTTTGTCGGGCTGCTGTGGCACCTGCGCGCCGCCCTGATCTCGCGCCTGCGCTGACGGCGTGGGCGACGAACAAAGGCAACCGGAGAGCGCCGGCATGGCGTCCTCCGGAGCCTGCCGGATGCTCACGGCGCGACCGGCTACCGTGCGGCGGCCCGCTTCGCCGCGATGCGGCCGATCTCAATTCGCCAGAGGTCCGGCCTCTGCTCCAGGTAGCGCCAGGAAAACTCGCCTTGGTGCTCGACGCCGAACTGACAGTAGAGCGGCTTCGGATCGTTGTCGTTCACCAGCACGAACTTGTCGCCGACGCCGACCACCGCAGCTACATTTATGCGAAATCCGGCCGCGAGACGATGAAGCAGCTACAGCGAACCGCAGTGCAGATTTTCGTCCGCAAGACGATCGGCATGATGGTCGACAAGTGCCGCATCCGCCAAGCGACCAAGGCCGAAGCGGGCACGATCGAGGGTCTTGCTCGCAAGCTCGACGCCGATCCGGGGAGCCGGCCCGCAACGATCATGTCCCTCTCGCAGACTCCCCTCGCGTCCGTTACGCGGTGGGCCGAGCGGCGCCGGCCTGCAGGCGGATGCCTCAGCCGCGTTCCCGCCGTCTCGCGAGGCGCGATGCGGCCGCAACGGCACAATGACAGCAAAGCCCAGCGCCCCCATCGTCAGCGCGAACACGATCCCCCATTGATAACCGCCCGTATAATCAATGATCAGACCTGCCAGGATCGGTCCGCAAAGGGCGGAGATGCCCGACGCGGTAAAAAAGATACCAAGGATCGCGCCGAGATTTCCCAATCCGAAAAACTCAATCAGCACAACCGGCATTAGGGAAATGCGGAGGCCGTAGCCCAACCCGAGCAACGCCGCAAACGCCAGCAGCAGGCGATAGTCCGCAAACACAAGCCAAAGCACATAGCTGGCGGCCATCATCACAACCGATAACTTGAAAAGCCGGAGTGTCCCGATCCGTTCGGTAAGTGCGCCGATGCCAACCCGGCCCAGAACGCCCATTCCTCCGAGCACTGACAGCAACGCCGATGCCGCCACGGGCCCGATGCCCTGCCCGCGCGCGAATGCCGGCAGGAAGACAAGCGGTACGAGCAGGGCCGTCGTCGCACAGAGCCATGAGGCGTAGAGCATCATGAACTCGAACGAGAGCACGATCCGACCTACAGAACGAGCGGTGCGGGCGCGCGCGACCGGAGGTGGTGTTACAATCAGCGCGCAGATGGCCAGAAGCACAGAGCAGCCGAGGCCAAAGGCAAGATAGGTAACCCTCCAGCCATAGCCCTGGATTAGAGCATGATTGCTTCAGGTTGACGCGTGCTCCGCCTCAACACCACGACACCTGACGGCGGGGCGAGGCTCGGCCGAGTCTACCTGAAGCGATCATGCTCTAACGTGGCGGCCACCGGCGGGAGGATCAGCGTTCCGCACCCGGTGCCGGCCGCGGCGAACCCAAGAGCGCTGTTCCGATGCGTGTCGAACCATCCGCCAACAATCGCGAGCGTCGGTATGTACGCGCATGCCGCGCCTGCCCCCACGCCGACGCCGACGCCGTAGCTCACGTAACCGACCCAGAGCTGGCCAATGGATTCGGTGAGCATGAGGCTGGCACCCATCACGATTGCACCCGTGCCGACGACGATGCGAGGACCAAACCGGTCGCTCAGGTGCCCGGTCAGCGAACCCGACATGTAGAAGACCAGGCCAGCGATCGAGAAGAAGGCCGAGGCCGCGGCGCGATTGGCGTGAAATTCCGCCGCCATCGGTTCGAAGAAGGCTCCGAAGCTGTACATGACGCCAAAGACGACGATCCCGGCGGTGAACGCCGCAGCGACCACGAACCATGCCGCCAGTGAGTCAGAAGCACCCGCCGCCGGCGATTGACGCGTCATGGATCGGGGTTCCATGGCTCTTCCTGAGGCCGCCGGCACACGGTGCGAAAGCCAATTTACGCCCCTTGCGGTGGGACGACACTCCGTTCATTGCGCTCGCTCAAATCGACAGGGCGTTGAAGCTGGAGTTTTTTGTCTACGGGGCTTCTCGCGGATGAGTTTGACCACTTCTTTCAAGGCCCTCGCGGGGCTTTGGCCGGGTCCGAGGCTGCGACCAACCCCATGAAGTCAGCAGGCGGCTTCACAGCCGCTGGTGGCCACCTCAGTAGTGACAATACGACACACGTCTGCTGTCGCCGGCAGCCAAATGCGGGTCTCTGTGCCTATCATGCCGGCACAGGCGGCGCTCGCTATTGGACACGCAGCGGCGATGTCAACGAACAGTTGTCGCAGCACCGTGACTTCGCCATGTGGAAGGCGATCGACCGACCGTGGCGGACGATCCCGGCGCCGATCTTTACCAGCCTGTCGCCCAACGTGGTCATGGACCACCGCTCTACCTCGGCATCGCACAATAAGGTTCTTCTCTCCATTGCTGGCGATCGATTTTCGCAAGCTTGCCGGGCGGCTTCACGCCCAGCATGCTGTGCTGGCGAGAACGCGGAGAAGACCGGATGTCCAGCGGATTTGTCAGGGGATTGGAAGGTGTCATCGCGGCGGAAACCGTGCTCGGCTGGACCTATCCGGCAGTACCGATGATCTGGGTGCGCGGCGTCCCGCTGCCCGCCCTCGTGGCGCGCGGCTTTGAGGCAGCAGTGGCACTGCTGTGGGAGGGCTTCGCCGGCGACGGACTGACCGGGCCGGGCATAGCGGCGTCTCTCGGCGCCGCGCGGGTCATGGCGTTTGAAGGCATCGATCACCTGCTAG
>Ga0182016_10002898_pt1 | contig 19831 bp, 20 predicted proteins | sample 712S2MmetaG_FD_120491 | JGI IMG/M metagenome (GOLD analysis project Ga0182016, IMG submission 120491) | Permafrost microbial communities from Stordalen Mire, Sweden - 712S2M metaG | ecosystem: Environmental > Terrestrial > Soil > Wetlands > Permafrost | place: Sweden: Stordalen | collected... | reverse complement strand
TGTGGACGGCCCGCCGGGGACGCCATGCCCCGACTGCGGACGGATAACGGAGACGGTAAGCGAGGAGAATTACTTCTTCAAGCTCTCTGCCTTTGAGCGCAAACTGCTGGAGTTTTACGAGGCCAATCCCGACTTCATGGGGCCTGAGTCGACACGGCGGGAGATCATCTCGTTTGTGCGCTCCGGGTTGAAAGATCTGTCGGTCAGCAGGACAACTTTCTCGTGGGGCATCCCGGTTCCCGACGACGAGAAGCACGTGATTTATGTCTGGCTTGACGCGCTGGCCAACTACATTACCGCGCTCGGGTATGGGTCTGACGATCCGTCTGATCAGGCGCGCTTCGCCAAGTTCTGGCCAGCGGACATGCACCTGATCGGCAAGGAGATCAGCCGCTTCCACTGCGTTTATTGGCCGGCGTTTCTCATGGCTGCCGGGCTTCCTACGCCGCGATCGGTGAGGGCGAATGGCTGGCTACTTTTTGACCAGGGGAAGATGTCGAAATCGCGCGGCAACATTGTGCGGGCTGAGACCGTGCAGGCCGTGCTGGGAGCCGATGCGCTTCGGTACTTTCTGCTGCGCGAGATTCCGTTTGGGCAGGATGGCAACTTCAGCTTTGACGCACTTGTCCAGCGGTATAACGCGGATTTGGCCAACGGCTATGGGAACCTGGTGAGCCGCGTGGTCAACATGATGCACAAGTACTTTGGCGGGGTGGTGCCGGAGAGTCCCGCGGACGGCGGGCTTGAGGAGTTCGCGGTGCGGACGATTGCCGCGTTTGGTCCGGAATTCGATGCACTGAATTTCTCCGAGGCACTCAGGGCGCTATGGAATCTTGTGGCGGAGACCGATGGCTACCTCACGGCGAATGCTCCGTGGAAGAAGCCCGCGGATCGAAGCGACGAGGACCACGCGGCGCTGCAGGCACGCGTGCTGGCAACGGCTGCCGAGGCGATTCGCATCATAACGGCACTGGTTTACCCGATTCTTCCCGACTCGGCCGCCAAGGTCTGGCGGCAGCTTGGGCAGGGGGAGATTGCCGATGCCGCAAAAAGCGCCTTCCTCACGGAACTCGCATGGGGCGGGTTGAAGGCTGGAACGAAATTTGGCGAACCCGCGCCGCTGTTTCCCCGCGCAGAAAAGGACGCAACCGAACGTATGCAAAACCTGGAAGACGAAAACAATCGCACCGTTATTGAAGCCGCCAGCAAGCAGCAGAGCGCAGCCGGGCCCGCCTCCTCTTCGCAAGCCCTTGCGTCGCCCTCGGTTGCTCACGTGGACGATCACAACACTGTCACGCAGGGCACAGCCGGGCCGATCGACGCTGCCCAGCCGGTATCTACGGCTCATGTGCATACGGTGCCGGCCGAGCTGGCAAGCAGCCGCCTCAATTCGACGCCCGTTGCCGCTCCCGCTGGCGCGCCTTTGAATCCTGCTGAGGCAGTAGCCCCGACCGAGGAGCCGCAACACATCGGCATCGACGACTTCGTCAAGGTCGACCTGCGGGTGGCGCAGATTCTTGTCGCCGAGCGGGTACCGAAGGCTGACAAACTTCTGCGGCTGGAAGTGGACCTGGGGTATGAGAAGCGACAGATTCTGGCCGGGATCGCGCAGTATTACGAGCCGGAAAAGCTGATTGGGCGGAAGATCGTGATTGTGGCCAACCTGGCTCCGCGAAAGATGAGAGGGTTGGAGTCGAATGGGATGCTGCTCGCGGCTTCGCTACCGGATGGGGCGCCTGTGCTGGCCGGGTTCCTGGAGGATGTGCCGCTTGGGGCGAGACTTAAATGAGGCAAACCATTCTGAGATCACTACCATGAAAAGAGCAACGAGGCGGCTTGCGTGTGGGGCAGCCGCTTTGCTGCCTCTGCTGTCTTCTTGCGGGCCGCACCAAGGTATGATCGCACACTCAGTTGTTCGCGAAGTTCGCCAACGGTGCCACCCGGTTACCCCGTGCAGCATCCAGTTGAGGCATTTGACCCCATTTGATTGGGACAAGGGTTTCTACTTCAACGACGCTACAACCGAAGAGGAACGCACCAGGACTCTGGGCGTGAAGGATGAGAACTATCAAGAAATGGAAGATCAGTACGTCTTTTTGAAAAACGGCAAAGTCGTTCATCAAGAGAATGAGCCGACAAATGTGGAAGGAAACTTACCTGACGAGATCGGAATCGTCACGCCGGAGGGACAAAACATCGCATCTTTTGAGTCCAACGCGACCTTTACAGTCTCTTGGGAGAGCGGCTCAAATGGACCTTGGTTCTTGTTGCACCCAGCACATTGATCCAGCCCTCGATACACATAAATCGTGCTATCCTTACACATGGGAGGGTGCGGGCGATGCGGACCAACATTGATATTGACGATGAATTGATGGCGAAGGCGATGGCTGCAACTGGCGCGGCCACCAAGAAAGCCGCTGTGGAGCAGGGACTCCAGATGTTAGTTCGATTAAAGGCTCAGGAAGGCGTCAAAAAGCTCCGAGGCAAGGTTCAATGGGAAGGCGACCTTGCGGCCATGCGCGAGGGCCGCTTTCTGAATTGGGAAGAAGACGCTCCGAATGAAAGGCGTACGGAACCTGCGGCGTAGCAAAACGCGGATTGAATTCAAGGAAGCACAGGCAGCATGGTCATTGTCGACTCCTCGGTGTGGATTGACTATCTCAACGACAAACTGAGCAGCCATACGACCTGGTTGGAAAATGCGATCGGGCAGCGAGAGATCGGGCTGACGAGCCTGATCCTGTGCGAAGTTCTGCAAGGAATTCGTCATGATCGACAATTTCGCGAAACACGCGAACAACTACTGACGCTTTCAGTCTTCGAAGGTCTGAGGGCAGATTTGTCCATAGCTGCCGCACAGAACTTTCGATTGCTGCAAAGGCGGGGCGTTACCATTCGCAAGACGATTGATTGTATTATCGCCACATTCTGTATCGCGGAAGGTCACCAGTTGCTTCACCACGACAGTGACTTTGAGCCATTCGAAAAGCATCTGGGACTGCGGGTGATTCATCCACCAGCGATTTCTCCAAATTGACGTTCATGTTTCTTAGAGGTCTTACTTGCTGATTGATTCCCACGCACACCTGGACAGCGAACGCTACTTCGAAGACCGGGCAGCCATGCTCGCGCGGGCTTGGGAGGCCAACGTCGGGATAGTGCTGGCTATCGGGATTGGCGAACACGCTGCTGGGATGGACGGGGCTTTGGCTCTTTGCCGCGAATTCAACCCGCAGTCAGCCCAAGGCGCGAAATTCCCCAGGCTCTATGCGAGCGCCGGAGTTTATCCGCACAATACGACTGAAGCGGACGACGCTGTTCTGAGCAAGCTCGACAGCCTGCTGGCTGAGCCGGAAGTGATTGCATGCGGAGAGATCGGGCTTGATTACTACCATGAGGGGGCTCCGCACGAGATCCAGCGTCAGGGACTGATTCGCCAGTTGGAGGTTGCCGCCGCGCGCAAGCGGCCGATTCTGATTCATTGCCGGGGAACCTACGAATCTATTGACGCATGGGACGACCTTTTGCTGGTTTTGGAAGAGCACTGGAGGCACACAGGGCTGGGCGGCGTGATGCACTGTTTTGGCGCCGGATGGGAACAGGCGCGGCGCTCGCTGGATCTGGGATTCCTCATTTCTTTTGCCGGGAACCTCACTTATCCGAAGGCTCAGCCCTTGCGGGATGTGGCTGCCTTGCTCCCAATGGATGGGATTCTGGTGGAAACGGACGCTCCGTGGCTGGCTCCGGCTCCAGACCGTGGGAAGCGGAACGAGCCGGCATGGGTGACCCGGACCGCGCACACCTTGGCTGGTTTGCTGGCCGTTTCCGACGAAGAAATTGCTTCCGCGACTACGAAAAACTTCTTCAGGCTGTTTCGCCTAGGGCCGGACGTGGGAAACTGATACAGGGTATTGGCATTGCATGCGGCGGCCTTTCCCGGTTTGAGGAAGAAAGACATGGCACAGGAGAATTCGTTCGATATCGTCAGCAAAGTGGACATGCAGGAAGTCCGCAACGCAATTGACCAGGCGCTGAAAGAGGTTCGGCAACGCTTTGACCTGAAGGATTCGCGCTCGGAGATCAACCTGGCGGAGGCTGATAAAGAGATTCAGCTCGCCTCCGATGGTGAGTATCATCTGGAGGCGGTCAAGGAGATTCTTGGACAGAAACTCGTGAAACGTGGAGTATCGCTGAAGAATCTTACATATGAGAAGGTAGAAGAAGCGACGGGCAAGAGCGTGCGGCAGAAAATCAAGCTGCAGGTCGGTATCCCGATTGAAAAGGCGAAGGAGATCGTTCGGCTGGTCAAAGACTCAAAAAAGAAAGCACAAGCCAGCATCCAAGGCGATACAGTCAGAATATCCAGTAAAGACCGCGACGAGCTCCAAGGCATCATTGCTTTATTGCGGGGCAAGGATCTGGGCGTGGATTTGCAATTTACCAACTATCGCACCAATTGAGCACCTGCGGTGGGGCGGCCTTTCCCCGCGTCAAACAAGCAATAGCAGCGGCCGCACTGTAGGATAAAGCACGGGAACCGGAGAACATTGAGCACACTAGCGATAGCGACGGCGGGAGAATTTTTCGATTTGCTGCGGGATGACCTCGTGGCGATCGAACAGGAGTTGGGCCGCGATGCCGCCTCCAGCGTCAGCACCATCACGGAGATTGCCGAATATCTGCGTGAGGGCGGGGGCAAGCGCATCCGGCCATCGCTGCTGCTGCTTTCCGCCCACATGCTTGGCTATTCGGGGCACGGGTCAATCCGGCTGGGCGCGGTGGTTGAAATGGTGCACACCGCGACGCTGGTACATGACGACATTATTGACGGCGCCGATACCAGGCGCGGACGGCCTTCCGCAAATACCACCTGGGGCAACGAGAAGTGCGTGTTGGCCGGCGACTGGCTTTATATGCAGGCCTTCAAGGTGGCCCTGGAAGAGAAGAACCTAAGGGTACTCGAACTGCTGATCGGGCTTACGCAGCAGATGGTCGAAGGGGAGCTGCTGCAGATTCAAAAGCTCGGTAAGGCTGTCTCCGAGGCCGAGTATTACGACCTGATCTTTCGCAAAACGGCTTGCCTTTTCGCTGTTTCGATGCGGCTGGGCGCAGTGCTGGCGGCGGCAAGTGAAGCCGATGAGACTAGGCTTGGCGCATACGGCCGGGCAGTTGGCCTGGCATTTCAAATTGTGGACGATGTGCTCGACCTGACCGCGACGGAAGAGGTTCTGGGCAAACCGGTGGCGAGCGACTTGCGTGAGGGCAAGGCGACGCTGTCCGTGATCCACTCGTTTGACCACGGGACGGCGGCCGACAGGCAAACCATCCAGCGCGTATTGGATGATCGTAGTTTCGAGAACATCAGCCGGCAGCAGATCAGGGAGATCCTGATCCGCAATGGGTCGGTGGAATATGCCATGTCCGTCGCCGACCGCTACGCCGAGCAGAGCCGCAAGGCTTTGGCCCCGCTGCCTGACTCCGAATTCAAGCGCGCCCTGCTTTGGGTGCCTGACTTCGTTGTGGCACGGGATAAGTAGGACGTCGGCATGAAAATCGGCGAACAGTCTGTTTGGGCCCAGGTCGACAACTACTTTGGTGACCTGCTTGTACCCGCTGACAACACACTGGATGGCGCGCTGCTGGCCAATGAGCGGGCGGGACTTCCTCCGATCGACGTGACGAGACTTCAAGGGAAGTTTCTCGAGTTTCTGGTCCGCATCTCCGGGGCGCGATGCATTTTGGAGATCGGAACGCTGGGCGGCTATAGCACAATCTGGCTGGCTCGAGCGTTGCCGGGGGATGGGCGCATCGTTTCGCTGGAGCTTGATCCGCACCATGCCGAGGTTGCTCGCGCGAACCTGGAGAATGCAGGCGTTCTGGATTCGGTGGATCTGATGATCGGGCCGGCTATTGAGACGCTTCCAACGCTGAAAGACTGCGCTTCCGCTCCGTTTGACCTGATCTTTATCGATGCCGACAAACAGGGCTATCCGGAGTATCTGCGCTGGGCGTTGAGGCTGTCGCGGCCGGGAACGGTGATTGTCGCCGACAATGTAGTGCGCGATGGAAAGGTCGTTGATCCGGATTGCGACGATCCGAATGCGCTGGGCGTTCGGCGGTTTACCGAGATGCTGGCTGCGGAGCCTCGTTTGAGCGCGACAGTGCTGCAGACGGTTGGGACGAAGGGCTACGACGGTTTCGCGCTGGCTGTGGTGCTGCGGTAGTCGAGCCGCGATCTAAGACGCCCGATCGGCCTATATTGACATCATGGCGCGGAGGGCGGCTTCGTGCTCGGGCGGCAGCGGTTTTTTGTTGAGCTGGTCGTCGCAGACTACGTGGACAGTTTCACCTTCGGCAAGGAGCTTCGGCTGTTCGCCTTCGTGGCCCTTGCGGAAAATACGGTAGGCGAACTTCAGGACAGAGCGGCGCAGCAGCGAGGGACGGGTCTCAATCAGGATCTGATCGTCGTAGCGGGCAGGGGACTTGTAGCGGCAAGTGGCTTCAACCACGGGCAGAATGCACTGGTGGTCCTTTTCCAACTGGCTGTAAGCCAGCCCCAGGGAGCGCAGCAATTCTACGCGGCCAATCTCAAACCACACCAGGTAGTTGGCATAGTAGACAATGCCCATCTGGTCGGTTTCGGCGTAGCGGACGCGGACTTCGGTGGTGATTGGCATAGGGACTAGGGATTAGGGACTAGGGACCAGGGATCAGTCGAAAACTGTGAATATCGCGCGAAACGACTATTCCCTATTCCCTAGTCCCTGATTTACGGCTTCAGGTGGGTGAAGAAGGGGAGCTTGGTTACGTCGTTGAATATGATGAAGGCGAAGAAGGCGATAAGCACCACGAAGGCTGCCTGGTAGATTCGCTCCTTGACGTTGATGCCGATATCGCGGCGCATCACGCTCTCAATCAAGAGCAGGAGAATCAAACCGCCATCCAGAATTGGAAACGGCATGAGGTTCAGGATGCCCAGGTTGAGGCTGATCTCAGAGGCGAGGCCCAGTTTGGGGAGCCATCCCTTGGTCTCGGCCGCGTTGCCGGCCATGCGGGCGATTCCTACGGGCCCGGACAACTCGGACACGGAAACCTTGCGGGTGAAGATCCGGCCGAGCACTTCGACAATCAGCGTGGAGCCCTCGACACAGAATTTCGCCGATTTGAGGGTTGCAGTTTTCAGCGGAAGCGGAGAAGGCGCGAACGCGGGCGGCACAGGTGCGAAGCCGAGCTTCCAATCGGTATCGACCTTGGCCGGGTGCGCGACCATGGGAGGCAGAACCACCCCGTTGCGCACGACAGTCAGCGTAATTGGCTTACCCTGGCCGGTCTGCATGTAGGAGAGCAGCGACTGCACCCAATGAAACTCATGTCCATCTATAGCCTGGATCGCGTCTCCTGGCTGGAGTCCAGCCTTTTCAGCCGGCATTCCGCCCGCAACCTGCTGCACGACAATGGGGCCGGGCGCGAATTCGGGAATGGCGCCGGTATCGCTGACATCGAAATCCTGTCCCTTTACCATGGGGGGCACGTGCAGGGAAAACGAGACGGACTGGCCGCCGCGATCGACGGTGACAGGAACAATCTGGTCCATGTTCAACTGAGCGCGCTGGTTGACCTGGTCCCAATCGGGATTGTCGACGGTGTCAAAATGGCGGATGATGTCGCCGGGCTGGAAACCTGCCTGTGCGGCCGGTGAGCCAGGAACCACCCACTCGACCGTCGTGGTGCTGACTTCATGCTTTTGGACTTCGTTGATCCAGCCGTAGTAGAAGACCATGATGACGAAGGCCAGGATGAAGTTGGCTATGGGTCCAGCGACGCCGATGAGCATGCGCTGCCAGCGTGGATGAGAGGTGAACGAGCCAGGGTCCTGGGACAGGCCAATCACGGACTCATCGGCGCCGACAGCATCCCGGCCCGAGATCTTCTCCGCCAGTTGTTGAGCCACGGGAGTGCCTGGAGTGGAACCGCTGACTCCGTCGGGCGTTTCGCCCGTCATCTTAACGTAGCCGCCGAGGGGAAGGATGCAGACTTTGTAGTCGGTATCGCCGAATTTGATTCCGAAGAGGCGGGGTCCAAAACCGACGGAAAAGGACTCAACGCGCACACCGCAAAGCTTGGCGACGGCAAAATGGCCAAACTCATGGACTACTACCATAACGCCGACCAGGACGATAAACGCGACGATTGCGACTAGAACTTCATGCATAGATGTGCTGTTTTCCTTCGAACTTGACGATCATGGCGTGATTGACTCCGGGGCTAAAGCCCAGGGGAATCGAGGCTATTTCAGGGGCCTCGACCCACTTTGTGGGTACCCCGCCCCTGCTTCCTCCGACGCCGTTAAATCGGACTTAGAAATCCTAACAATCCATCAGGGGCGAAAGCCCACGTTTTTTCAGCCGGTTGTGGCACGACTAAAGTCGTGCCCTAACACTTCTTGCCTCTCCCGCTGGGAATTTCCGCAACCTGAAACCACGGAATTCGCGGCTATCTCAGGCGCCTGAAGTTCTCTGTTCCCTCCGAAACCGTTTAGACGCTAAACCAATAACTCACGAGCCGTTTGACGCGCTACCCGGTCTGTGGCGAGCACCTCCGCAATCGTGGCGGGGTGCGCCTCCGGGGTGGCGGCAAGCACTTTTTCAATTGTACGCGGGATTCCCATAAAGGAAATGCGGCGATCCAGAAAGGCTTCCACGGCGATCTCGTCTGCAGCGTTCAAGGCGATGCAGTGGGCGCCACCCTTCTCCGCCGCTTCATAGGCCAGGCGCAGGCAGGGGAAGCGCTCGAAGTCGGGCTCTTCGAAGTCCAGATGGCGAAGCGCGGCGAGGTCGAAGGTGAGAGACGACGCGGGACGCTCGGGCCAGGCCAGCGCGTAAAGGATGGGCAGGCGCATGTCGGTTACGGAGATCTGCGCGAGGATAGAGCCATCGACGTACTCGACCAGCGAATGGACGGTGGATTGCGGATGCACGGTGACCCGGACTTGGGCAGGCGGCACGTCGAAAAGGCGGCAGGCTTCGATGATCTCCAGTCCTTTGTTGAGCATGGTGGCGGAGTCGATGGTGATGCGGCGGCCCATGACCCAGGTGGGATGCTTGAGGGCCTGCTCGGGGGTAATGTGCTCGAACTGGTTGAGCGGCGTCTGGCGGAAGGGGCCGCCGGAGGCAGTAAGCCAGATAGTTTTCACTTCGTTGTGAGCGCCTACACGCATGCACTGGTGGACGGCGTTATGTTCGCTATCGATGGGAAGGATGGGGACTTGGCGTTCGCGCGCCGCGGCGGTCAGGATTTCGCCGGCGGCTACCATGCATTCCTTGTTGGCGAGACCGACGGGCTTACCGGCGAGGATGGCGGCGTGGGTGGCTTCAAGACCGGCTACGCCGACGATGGCGGAGACTACGAAGTCGGCTTCGGGGAGGGTGGCGCAGGCTACTGTGCCTTCGGTGCCGTGGACTACTTGGACTCCGGTGACGCCGGATTGGGTGAGACGGGCTGATAGTTGGCCGGCAAGCTCTTCGGTGGCAAGAGAGACAAGACTTGGGCGCCAGCGGAGGGTCTGATTGAATGCCTCGTCCACGTTGCGGCCGGCGGCGAGGGATGCTACCTGGTATCGGTCGGGGAACTGCTCGACGATGGAGAGGGTGCTTTGGCCGATGGAGCCGGTTGATCCGAGAATGGCTAGGCGTTTCAAGAGGTCATTTTAAGTTTACGTGATGGGGTTGGGTCGATTCGAGCCGAGGTCCGATTGAGGTTTGAGGTCTCCCACCCTTTCGACAGAAAAAAGTCGAAAGGATGGGGCACCCAGCTCTCGTAACGAATGCAGCACGAAGTTCATTGGAACTAGAACATTTTGTGGAGGACCTGGGCGTACCACAGCATCGGCGCGGCTAGCAGGAGGGAATCAATGCGGTCTAAAACGCCGCCGTGACCGGGGAGCAGGGTGCCGGAGTCCTTGACGCCTGCGGAGCGTTTGAGCGCGGACTCCACAAGGTCGCCGAGTTGGGCAGCTATGTTTACGATGACCGCTAATACAAGCCAGTACCAGATTTCTTCGGGGTAGGAAAGCTTGGCGGAGTTCCACTGTGTGAACCCGTCGGCCAAGGCTAGCAGACCCCCTGCTGCAACCAGGCTACCGGCAATCGAGCCGATCGCGCCCTCCCAGGTCTTGTTTGGGCTCAGGCGGGGGGCCAATTTGTGCTTCCCAAACGTGCGGCCGACGTAATACGCGGCTATGTCTCCTGCCCACACGACGAAGAGCAGAAATGTCACCAGGGAGGGCCCGTTGGCTTCCTCACGGAGACCCGGGAGCGACAGCAAAGTGAGCCCGGCATAAAAGAAGCAGAAGACGGATAAGGCCGCGTCCGCAATCATCGTTTCGCTCTTGGAGCGGAAGGTGCAATAGACCAGCAGCCCCAGGCTCAGGCAGCCGAAGATGGCGGCAGTCTGTTCGAAGTAGTAAAAATTGCCCAGGAAGAGGGCGACAATGGCGACCAACACGGCGACGCGAGGGAGATTGGAGCCTCCGCGTTCGGCCATGCCCATGTATTCCCATGCGGCGAGGGCAGCCAGGCCGGCAACGGCCAGCGTGATCAGCCAGCGCGGGCCCAGGAAGACGAGCAACAAGACGAGTGGAATCAGAATAAGAGCTGTAAGGATACGTTTCATTCCAAGGGTGAGGATACACTGCCAGGGTGGGGCTGGCACCAGGTGGAGGGCCGGGGAACGGCCGCTGCGGCAGGGGAATCCAAAGGATTTTGCCGCCTTCCAGGAAATTCATCCCATCAAACCCAAGGGTCTAAGCTCGCCTGGGAGCAGGTTGCCGGGCTTTCAGGCTCCGGCCTTCTTTAGAGCGTTCGATTGGAGCCAGCGGAGAAAAGCCTCTGAGCCGCCACTCTGTGCCATTGCTTCTTTCTGCCGGAAACGCTTTTCTTCTGCAAGTTTCTTTAATTTAGCAGCGGAATCGTCTTGCACTGCCGCATTCTTCTCTTTCACCACGGGGTTTTGACCTCCATACACAGATCGACAGGATGGGCTACCGCGTTCATGTTTGTATACAAAAAAATGGTTCGGGAACACCGAAAGTAACAAAAACCGTGCATTTTGGTGTCCAGGCGCGGGGGCAGACCAGGCTGCGAAAAAACCCAACGGAAGAGGCACGAAGTGTCAGGGCACGACTTCAGTCGTGCCGAAAGTACCACAGAATCAACGTGGGCTTCAGCCCCTGCGGGATGGATACCTTCAATTTGACCCGAAGGTTTGGGTTTTTCCGCAGCCTGTGACGGCGTTCAGAGCGAGGGGAAGTAGCGGATCTTTTGGAACTAATTCAGCGAGTCAGCGCCCGCTTAGAGCGGGCATAGCTAGTCAGCAAGTCAGCGGTGTGCTCAACCAGCGGCAATTTTGAAGCGCTCGGCTTCTTCGTCGACTTCGCCGGAGCCCTCGCCGAGGCCGCCATAGCGGCGCTCACGGCGCTGGAAATCGGCGATGGCTTCGAGGAGATGGATGCCGCGGAAGTCGGGCCAGAGGCGGTCGGTGACGAAAATCTCGGCGTAGGCCACCTGCCAGAGGAGGTAATTCGACAGCCGCATTTCTCCCGATGTCCGGATCAGCAGGTCGGGATCGGGCATGTGGGACGTGTAGAGATGGCGGTGAATGTCCTCTTCGGAGATGCGGTCAACGCCGATGTGCTTGTGCTTCATCTCTGCTGCGAGGCCGCGGAAGGCGTCGACCAGCTCCGACCTGCCGCCGTAATTCAGGGCCAGCGTGAGCGTGGTGCCGGTGTTCTGGGCAGTGGCATCGGCGGCCCAGGCCATCTTGTCCTGGACCTCGGTGGGGAGTTCATGGGTGCGGCCGATATATCGGATGCGCACGTTGTTGTCCATCATGCGCTGGAGGTTGGTCTCGAGGTAGGACTTGAGGAGGCGCATGAGGAAGTTGACCTCAGCACGCGGTCGACGCAGATTGTTCTCGAGAGAAAAGGCGTAGAGGGTGAGCCAGGGCAAGCCGATGCGGGAAGCTGTCTCCGTGACCAGCTGAACGCTCTTAGCACCCTGCTGGTGGCCGAGGAAGCGTTTCAGGGAGCGGTGGCCAGCCCAGCGGCCATTGCCGTCCATGATGATGGCGACGTGCTCGGGGAGGCACTCTGGCTTCAAAGTCGCGTAAACGGCGCGCTCCTCCGCGGTCAATTCATGGATGCGCAGCGTGCCAGAAGAATACAAAGAACTCGCCTCAACGTTGCTTATGCGGCTTCCGACCAGCCCTGGGTGAGCAACATGCAGTTGCCAGGGGAGGGTATGCCGGGACCTGTATAGATGGTCGCATAGCCCGGTGCCGGTTCTTCACTCGGCCGGATCGTTGCGGCAACAAAGCGAAGAGGCAGCACAATCGACCCTAGCACAAGCGCCTAAGCGCTGCAATCGCCTGGGACACACAAAGCTGTGCGAGGCAAACGCACAGACGCGATTGCCCGGAGATCGCCACCATCTCGACCCGCCGCAGCCGCTATGCGGAGCGGCGGCGGCCCATGGCGGCGTCGCGCACCGCGCCTGCAAAAAGCGTGCGGTGCATCGGCTCCAGATGGGGCAGGAGTGCCGCGATCTCGGCCAGAAACGCGTCGGCGAAGATGGCGGCGACCTCCTCGTCGCGGACGCTGCGCGAATCGCGGACCAGCTGGCTGATATCCACTTCCAGGGCCGAAGCCAGGCGTTCGAGCGAGCCCAGTGTCGGGATCGCCTTGCCGTTTTCGATCTTGGAAATGTATGTACGCGGCACCTGCATGCGCCCGGCGAGTTGCCGCTGGCTCAGGTGGCGCGCCCTGCGGATATCCCGCACCTGACCGGCAACCTGCAACCCGGCTTCCGCTGACGGCGGAGTAGAAGAATGCGGCACCAGTTGCAGAACAGGGGGTGCAGGCTCCTCGATGTCGAGGGGCCTGTGGCACTTTCTGCACAGGGAGTTGCTGGTTCTGTATTGAACGAGGCTGCAGTAGTCGCAGCGCACAACCTCACGCGTTTCCACGCTCACTAGGGTGGTTGCCATCGGCCGTGTGCGGAGTGCCAGAGCTTGGTCTCCGTGGTGCTTTTCTGCACCGTGATGTGTGCTACTTTCGAGGATGTGAACCATAATTGTCAAGTGGAAACTTAGGCTCAAAACAGGACATTACCTAAGTCATGCCGATAATAGCCTGAAAAACCCGAAAAAGCACGAACCAAATTGAACAACAGGGAGATTTATTTTTCTATGGCTGAAAACATTTCAACAAGCAACCCGCCCAGGGAATATTCGCGGGCGGAGGCTTGGCAGCTTTTGACCGAATGGACGCAGGGCGAGAGCTTGCGGAAACATGCACTTGCGGTCGAGGCGTGCGTTGCGGCATGCGGAGAGGCGGAGGCTGACCGGCTAGGGCTAACCGCTGCGGCGCGAGAGGATTTGATTCGGCTTTATTCGACGACGGCGCTCCTGCACGACTTCGACTACGAGCGTCATCCGTCGTTAGAAGAGCATCCGTTCGTCGGTGTGCGGGAACTGGAGCGGCAGGGGTGGCCTGTGGAGATGCGGACGGCGATTCTGGGCCATGCGCAGTATTCCGGCGTGCCGCGGGTGACGCATCTGGATAAGTGCCTGTTTGCCTGCGATGAACTGGCTGGGTTTCTGACGGCGTGCGCGCTGGTGAAGCCGTCGAAAGCGATTGCGGACGTGGAAGTTGCGGGCGTGCGGAAAAAGATGAAGGACAAGGCGTTTGCGCGGGGAGTGAATCGGGCGGACGTGATTCAGGGGGCGGAAGAGTTGGGGGTGGATCTGGACGCGCATATCGGGTTTTGCATTGCGGCGATGAAGATGCGGGCGGGGGAATTGGGGCTGTGATGGCGCGGTTGCTGGCTTCCATCTCTCAGCTTCTGGATTGCCGCTTAAGGACATCCTTAGCGGGACCTATATCCGGCCCGACTCAGACTCACCGTTTTTAATGGGATGCGTCTATGTGGCGGAGCCACGCTGAGAAGAAATATACCGCAAGAAGAACCGCAACTCCGCGTGCAGGGCCCACTTTCCATTTCAGAGTGGAAACGACCTTATCCCGTAAGAGATCGCGAATGTAATACTCGTCGGGATTGGCGGGGTTATAGCGGATTGTCTCCGTCTGCCCGTCATACAACTGAAAAAGCGACGAGCTCTCACTCACTTCGTAATCAGCCGTTCGCGTCCGACCTGTGTTGTCTGTCCAGGCGAGTGAACATGTCGATTGCCACTCCATGATCGGTTCGTCATCGCCATAGCGGCTGGTACGGACCCGAGCAACTTCGACCTCATCGAGTTGCGACGATTTGATAGTCGCCTCGGTTTGAATCCACTTGTCGTAACCGCGTAGGCGTTCCCAGGCTTCGATCAGCATGATGGCTTCCAGTGTGGCACAAACGGATAATGAGCGAATCAGATTCGCTGATAGAATCGAGGAAGGAAATGCTCTAATCGGCCCAAAACGTGGAGGTTTTCTTTGTTGCAGCCGGACGAAAGAGAAAAGCTCGAACGGGGCTTCAAAGAAGCGGAAGCTAGCACGTTCCTTTCGGGTCTTACTTTGTCTGAGAATTATTTCAAGATTAAAGGCTGCATTCTCTCTGGGGAGATCACCTTCGACCAAGGGCAGGAGGAGATTCTTGCCTACCACCGTGTCAAGAAATCGTCAGTGGACCAACCCGAACCGTAATTCTCGCAGTCATGCGCGGCGACACTTCTGAGTTGGCTGAGATTATCGCCGCCAATCTGGATAACGGCTGAAGGCTACCGCTCAAGTCTAGTGGACGCAAGTACTCGGGATGTGACCCGAATCTCTGCCAATCGATGCGGATTTGCGCTACGATAGGCTGTTCGCGACGGCAATGTTGGCATGCGCGCGCAGACGGAGATCCCTATGGCCCGCTTCCACCACGTTCTTACCCAGTCAGAAAACGGCGTAAAAACCATCACCATGAACCGCCCGGACAAGCGCAACGCGCTCTGTCCGCTGCTGATTGAGGAGCTTACGCAGGCGCTGCACGAAGCGGAGACCTGCGACTGCGGGATCGTGATTCTCACGGGCGCAGGTCCGGCATTCTGCTCTGGCCTCGACATGGAGCACCTGGAAACCATGAACGCCAGCACGCCGGAGGAGCATCGGCGCGACTCGGAAAACATGGCGCGGGTGTTGCGCACCTTGTATGACTTTCCCAAGCCGATCATTGCCGCGGTCAATGGTCCGGCAATTGCGGGAGGCATGGCGCTGGCCACGATTCCCGACTTCACGCTGGCCGCGCCCGAAGCCAAGTTTGGGTATACCGAAGTGCGCGTGGGCTTTGTGCCGGCGATTGTTGCCTCGTTCCTTTTGCGGCAGGTGGGGGAGTTGCGGACGCGTGAGTTACTGCTCTCGGGCAGGATACTGAAGGCACAAGAGGCGCTGCAAATGGGGCTGGTGACGCAGATCGTGGAACAGAGCGACCTGTTGGCCTCCGCGCGTGCGCTGGCGCAGACCCTGTTGCTGAATAGCCCGCAGGCGATGCAGGCTGTGAAGCGTCTGCTCTCCAAGCACGCCAAACGGCGGCTCGATGAGGAGATTGAGGACGCCATCGAAATGAATGCTTCGCAGCGGTCCGCGGAGGATTTCAAAGAGGGCGTTCTGGCGTTCAAGCAGCGGCGGCGGGCGGAATGGCCTAGTTTGCAGGTGAAGGTGTAACGGGGCAAAGGGGGAAAATCTACAAGCCCAGCTCGCTATGAGATCCAATCCTGACCAATTGAAATGTGTCGGCATCGGGAACCCGGTAAATCAGCACTAGATCAGGCTTGATATGGCAGTCGCGATGATCGGCCCATTCTCCCGTCAGAGAGTGATCACGGAGTCTTTCCGGCAATGGGCTGTCCGCTGCCAAGAGTGAAACGACCGCCAACAAATCCACATCCAGAGTGGCCCGGTGCTGGCCTTTTGCCTCGCGCTTATAGTCCTTCTTGAAACGGCCAGTGCGGCTAATCGTCCGCATGAAGATCGGCCATTAGATTCTCCACTGTACCTACGTTGACCAGTTCTCCTCGGCGAGCGGCTTTCATGGCCTCGACGGTTTCGGCGTTCGGTACCAGAGGATCGAATGGAAGGGCTCGTTCCGCAACCGTGCGCATGAGCATCATTCGGAACGCTTCGGAGATTGTGAGACCGGCTGCGGCATAGATCGCAGCGGCTTCTTCCTTCACACGGGAATCAATTCTAGCGCGAACTACGGCATTGGCGGGCATGGCGAACTCCTGAGCTACATTGTAGCCCAAAACGCCCGAAGACAGATCAGAATACTCAATCTCCGATAATTGCCCTTGTCTTACAGCTTGTTTGCCCGGAGCTCGGCAACGATCTCAGCGGCAGCGACTCTGGCTTTGTCGGCCTGGTCGGGGGGGAAGCTGATGGCGCCTACGCGGGCGTGGCCTCCGCCGCCGTAGCGCTCGCATACTGCGGCCAGGTTCACCATCTTGTCAGGGTCGGCTTTCGTCCAGGGATTGGAGCCAACAGCCACCTTGGTGCGGAAGCTGGATTTCGAGAGGCCGATGGAGTAAACGGCCTTGGGATAGAGGTAGTAGGGGATGAACTTGTTGAAGCCTTCCAGCGGGTGATCCGTGATGTCGAAGAAGATGGTTCCGTCGCGCTCTTCGGCGCGGCTCTTGATCAGTGCCAGCGCTTCCTGGTGGCGCTCCAAAAGCGGAGGAAGCAGTTCCGCTACAAACGGCTGTTGCAGGACTTCGGCGAGCGGCAACTCTGTTAGAAGCGGGATCAGGCGCGGGATAAAGGCGGGGTCCTGGGTGGACTCGACGATCAGGGTCAGCTTCATGGCCGGAGCGGCCATTTCGACTGCGGATTCGGGGCTTTCGTACTGCGCTCCGTCGACGATGTCGGCCCAGTGAATCAGCTCGGCGACGGGACTGATGTCGAAGCCGAATTCAGTGGAGGCGATGTGGGCCAGAAAGCTTGTACACGAGGTGTAATTGGGATCGAAAAACTTGCGCTTGCTGCAGGCCGGGTCCTGTTTGCAGTCAAGAAAGCTCTGCTGGTCTTTGGGGGTAAGAAACGCAGAGAGATGATGATCGAACCACCAGGTGATTTTGGGCGAAGAGGAGTATTTGAAGTCGACAATTGCGTTCTCGTCGCCGGTGAACTCCGTCTCGTCAAAGAGAGCGCCTGCGCGATGGACAAGGCCGTGATACTCATAGCTGGCGCCGTGGTCGATGCACTCGCGGTGGAAGCGCGTGAAGAGCGAGGCTGAGCAGGCTCCGTCAAAGCATTTGTCGTGGTAAAAGACGCGAACCCGCAAAACGTGCACTCCTTGTAGATAAAAAATGAAGAACGTGAACTGTTAAGCATCAAGGGCTTGGCTTCCTATGTCAAGGCTTGGAAGGTTTTTCCGGGCGCGCTCGAAGTCACCCAAGTGTCCGAATGCGGACGCAAGTTTCCAATTGCGAACAAACAGGGGATGGGGCATCTCCGCTTATTCTCTCTCATACCTTCTGAAATCAATCACTTGCCGATAACATCGATCTGGGCATCGAATTGCGCTATGGTTGGTAGAATTCACACCCCGAATTTTCGGCCTTTGGAGGATTCCGTGCGACCTTTTCTGCAGAATTTGTTCCAGGATCTGCAATACGCCATTCGCCAATTGTGGAGGGCGCCGGGATTCACCATCACCGCGGTGCTTACGCTGACCATCGGGATCGGCGCCAACACGGCGGGGTTCAGCATCATGGATGCGGTGATTTTCCGGCCGCTGGCGATACCGGACCTGAAGCAGGTGGTAGTGGTCTACGAGCAGAAGAATCACGGCGACGACCAGCAGGTTGCCCTGGCGAATTTTGCCGACTGGCAGCGTCAGAGCCGTTCGTTTGAAGAGATGGCCGCGCACAGCGACTCTCAAATGAGCCTGACCGGGGCCGGGGATGCCTCGCAGGTGTTTACCGCTTCCACGTCGCCTTCCTTCTTCAGCGTGTTGAAGGCCAGCGCGCTTCTTGGCCGGGTGTTCGACAAAAGCGAGACTCAACCGGGCAGCAACAGCGTGGCTGTGTTGAGCTTCCCGTTTTGGAAATCGCATTTCGGGAACGACCCCGGAGTTGTCGGGCGGACGATCGAGCTGGATCAGCATGCATACACCATCATTGGCGTTATGCCGAAGTCCATGCAGTACCCATCGCGCGCCGACTTGTACCTTCCCATGGCCCAGACGGACGCACTGCTCGCGAACCGGGTCGCGCACGATTACATGGTGATAGGCCGATTGCGCAAAGGGGTTACGCCGGGGCAAGCGCAGGCAGATTTGAATACCATCGCCGAACACGAGGCGCGCGCTTATCCGGAGACCAACTTTGGATGGCGCGTCAAGGTGGCAACGCTGCTTTCCGACATCAACGGCGAATACACGCCGCTCTATTTCAACCTGATGCAGGGCGCCACGCTGTTTGTTTTGCTGGTGGTTTGTGCAAACATAGCGAATCTGCAACTTGCGCGCGGCATTGCGCGGCGTCCAGAGATTGCCATGCGCACGGCACTGGGCGCGAGTCGCGGACGCCTGCTGCGGCAGTTGCTGACGGAGAACATTCTGCTGGGGCTGGTGGGCGGCGCGGGCGGCGTTGCGTTCGGCTTTGTGGACATGCGCATCAACCAGATCGCGATGCCGGAGCGGGTGATGCGCTTCATGGCCGGCTGGTCCAATATCTCGTTGAACGGGCGCACGCTGGCATATTCGCTGCTGCTCGCCGTGGGGGCGGGCGTTGTATCGGGGTTCGCTCCAGCGCTGGCGGCGCTGCGGGTGAATCTTGTGGAACAGCTTAAGTCCGGATCGCGGGCTGTGATGGGCTCGGGACGCAGCCACAAACTCAGGAACATTCTGGCGGTGTCGCAAATCGCGCTGGCGGTGGCGCTGGTGATTGGCGCATCCCTGATGAGCAAAGGGATGCTGGGAATGATGCACCAGACCGACCCATACAATCCGACCCACACGCTCACCTTCAGAGTGCATCTGCCCGAGAAACGCTACGACTCGCCCCTCAAGCTCGCTGCATGGTACGACCAAAGTCTGGCCAGGCTGCGCGCGCTGCCGGGAGTGGAGAGCGCCGAGGTGACAGGCGCTCTGCCGCACAGCGACGACGGCTGGGTTGACGACGCGCAGGTCGAGAATCGCCCGCTCGCTCCCGGTCAATCCCGCACTGCGCTGCGGCTGCCGGTGAGCGCGGGCTACTTTAGCGCCTTCCACGTCGGACTGGTCTCGGGCCGCCTTTTCAGTGCAGGCGACGACCTGCGGTCGCAGCCCGTCGCAGTAGTGAGCCGGTCCTTTGCGGCGCAATATTTTCCTGGGGAAGAGCCGCTGGGCAAACACATCCGCATGGGTACGGCCGGCGCGGGTCAGACTCCCTGGCTGACCATTGTTGGAGTCGTTGAAGAAACCACATATTCTCTGTGGCTGAAGGAGCGTCCCGCCGCTGTCTATATGAGCGTTGCGCAGATTCCGCCTGATGGCATCACCTACGCAGTCACAACGAGCGGCGATCCACTGAACCTTGCGCCCTCCGCACGCAAGACGCTTGCGGCACTGGACCCTGCACTGCCGCTGAACCAGGTGGAGACGTACGCGATGTTTACCCACGAGGAGCTTACGGGCATGTTCTATATAGCGGCACTGCTGGGTTTCGACGCCTTCATCGCGTTGCTGCTGGCTGCCGTGGGCATCTTTGGCGTGATGGCGAACCTGGTAGGCGAGCGCACACGTGAAATTGGTGTCCGGCTGGCAATGGGTGCGCAGCGGGAAGATGTGCTGCGGATGATTCTGCG
>Ga0182016_10002897_pt1 | contig 19833 bp, 20 predicted proteins | sample 712S2MmetaG_FD_120491 | JGI IMG/M metagenome (GOLD analysis project Ga0182016, IMG submission 120491) | Permafrost microbial communities from Stordalen Mire, Sweden - 712S2M metaG | ecosystem: Environmental > Terrestrial > Soil > Wetlands > Permafrost | place: Sweden: Stordalen | collected... | reverse complement strand
TGTTAAACGTGGGCCAGCGCGTAGGTGACGTGCGCTGCGCGTCCGGGCCACCAGCACCGGCGAGCTCAAAGCGAACAAAAGACGAAATAGCCGCCGATGAACGCCGATTAACGCCGATAAGACTGGGCTGGGGCGGACGATGAAAAAGGGGATAATCCGGGTGCGGCCACCGAGTGCCCAAGCCATGTGCACGGCACCGTTTTTTTTCGATTTCATGTTGCATCGCGTTGCATTTGTTGCGCTGTGAATGCCGGGGTTAGGAGTGAAACGTTTCCGGCTGCGGTTTGAATTGTCAAAGAACAGGGTGGCGCCGGCAGAACGTCTTGCGGCGAGGGCGGCAAGCCTTCTTGGACAGCTTGATGTCCCTTGGCCCGACATAAGAATAGCATGCGATTCGGTGGGGATCGGCGAGGCGGGGGGGCTTAAGCGATTGATTTCAATCGATTAGGAGAGGTTGGAATTGCGTCACCGACGCCTCGGAGCCGGCTATAGTTGGCTTTGGTTAAGCCGGGTTCGGGGGCCGCTTGGCCGCAAACGGAAGAAGTGCGAGGACGGCCCATTGCAACGTCAGTTTGATGTCGTTATTGAACGCGATGAAGAGGGATACTACGTGGCTACGCTCCTGCAGCTTCCTGGGTGCCACACTCAGGCGCGGTCAATGGACGAGGTCACGGAACGTATTCGAGAGGCGGTCGAATTGCGCCTTGAGGTTGAGGGTGCGCCTGAACAGGTTCTCGAATTCGCCGGCATCCAGCGAATCAGCGTTGCAGCATGAGCCGAAGTCCGCGAATTTCCGGGCCAGACTTGGTAGCGGCGCTGGCGAAGACCGGTTTCGCTGTGGTTCGCATCTGGGGCAGCCATCATAGGACGGTCGGGGCTCTGGATCAGTTCGCTCGCAGAGGATTGACGATCTTCAGGCCAGCGAAGTCTCTTTCGTTTTCGGTGACAACCACGCAATCATTCGCTTCAGCGACCGCGGCAATAATCATGTCGAGGGGGCTGCGGGGCCGCCCCTTCGCCGTGCCGTCGGCCATCAGCCTTGCCCAGATCAAGGCGGCCTTTTCGTCGAACGGGAGCACGCGGCCGGCGAATAGCGCTGGCGGGCCCTCGGGGCCGGAGAACCAACGCTCCAACTCCCGGCGCTTCTTTCCGGCGGGCTTCTCCAGGATGCCGCGGCGGATCTCGGCAACTGTCAGCGAAGAAATGAACAGATCCTCGTCGGATTGCTCAGCCATCCACACGACCAGCGCATCCGATGGCATGGGTTTGGTGACGTTACTGATGATATTGGTGTCCAGGAGGCTCCGGCTCATAGGTCAACCTTGCGGCCCGACGTGAGCGGGCGGCGAAGGTCGAGGCCGGCACCGACCAGGGGCGACCGGCGCAATGCTTTGAGAATGCCGCCCTTTTTCGGTTGTTCCCCCGCGATGGTCAAACGGACAGTTGCGCGAATACGCGCCGAATCGGGGCCATTGGCGGCGAGCCGACGGGCGAGGGACCGGATCAACTCGCGGTCGGCGTCACGTCCTAGAACCTCGAACCGGGCCATCCCTCGTTGGCTGAGGCGCTTCCGGTAGCGGGTCAGCGCGCGCTTCTGCGGCGTGGTACTCATGGCAGATTCCTTCGTATATCCAGTAATATATCCAGATTGTAGCATGGGAGGCGGATGCGATGTCGCGTCACCGACAAAGCTTCGCCGAGTAGGTGCGTGCGGGGCGGCCTGAGAGGCCGCCGCAGGCTGAGAGCCTGCCCCACTACGCTTTCAAGAATTTGCCGATGGAGCGGGTTGCCTGACGGATGCGGTGCTCGTTTTCCACCAGCGCGAAGCGCACGTAGCCTTCGCCCAGCGGGCCGAAGCCGATGCCCGGAGAGACGGCTACCAGAGCTTTCTCCATCAGCAGCTTGGCAAACTCCAGCGAGCCGCCGGCGCGATAGCGTTCGGGCAGCGGCGCCCACACGAACATGGAGCCGCGCGGCTTCTCCACGGGCCAACCGGCGCGATGGAGACCAGTCACCAGGACATCGCGGCGCTTCTGGTAGATGGCGCAAATCTTTTCTGTATCCTCCTGGCACTCGCGCAGCGCGATGATGGACGCGATCTGGATGGGCTGGAAGACGCCGTAATCCAGGTAACTCTTGATGCGCGCCAGCGCGCCGATCATGCGCGCGTTGCCGAGGCAGTAACCCACTCGCCAGCCGGCCATGTTGTAACTCTTGGACATGGAGAATATCTCGACGGCCACTTCCTTGGCGCCTTCCACCTGCAGGATGCTGGGCGGCTTGTAGCCATCGAAGCCCAGGTCCGCATAGGCGAAATCGTGAACGATGAGCGTGCCGTAGCGGCTGGCCATGCCGACGATTTCGCGGAAGAAATCGAGTTCCACGCAGGTGGTGGTGGGGTTGTGGGGAAACGAGATCAGGATCAGCTTGGGTGGGTGCGTGGAGGTGCGGTAGAGGTCTTCGAGTCGGTTCAGGAATTCCGCCGGGCTGGGCAGGGGAAGCAGGCAGGCGTGGCCCTCGGCCATGATTACGCCGTATTGATGAATGGGGTAGGCCGGATTCGGCGAGACCACCACATCGCCCGGTCCGACCACGGCGAAGAGCAGATGCGCGAGGGCGTCCTTGGCGCCGATGGTGACGATGGCTTCCTTATCGGGATCGAGTTCGACGCCGTAGTTGGTTTGGTAACGGCGGGTGATCTCCTCGCGCAGGCGGGGAATGCCGCGGGAAGCCGAATAACGGTGGTTGCGCGCGTTGCGGGCGGCTTCCACCATTTTGCTGACGACCACGCGCGGCGTGGCGCCATCGGGATTGCCCATGCCCAGATCGATCACGTCCTGTTGCGCGGCGCGCGCCGTCGCCCGCATTTCGTTGATTACGGCAAATACGTAAGGAGGTAGCTTTTGAATCCGGTAAAAATCTTCGGTACTTTGAGCCATTCTTTCCATTCTACGCCGCGCGGTGGTTTGGCACGGGACGGGGGACCGCTTCCTGACGGTCGCGGCTCGGTAAGCGGCAGTGGCGCGGTAACCGATCGCGGGTCGGTAACAGGGCCTACGACGCCGTATGGCCAATACATCCTCAACACCGATGAGGGAATCGTGGGCCAGATCGAAATGGTATGGGGCAGATTCTGGTATGAATCGAGATTTCAGGGCACGCAGCCGGTGGCCGACGTGGGACCGGGACGCTGCTGGTTCACGCGCCAGAACCCGAGCGGCATCGTGGCCATCGACAATGCGCCGGACCTGGTGGAACACTACGCTGCGCAACAGCTTCAGATTACGCTGGGCAATGCTTACGAGATCCCCTTCCCCGACGCTTATTTCGAAGGCGTGTTCTGCTGCTGGCTGCTGGAGCATTTGCCCGATCCCGCGCGCGCCATGGTGGAGTTTCATCGCGTGTTAAAACCTGGCGGCCTGTGTACGATCGTGGTTCCTACGCCGGTGAACATGGTCGCGTTTTATGAGGACTACACGCACATTCGTCCTTTCACGGTACCGTCTCTGCGCCAGTTGGCGGCCGCCGGCGGCTTCACGCGGGCGCGTACGGAGAACCTGCCTTGGACGCGGGGCATGCGTTACCTTTATCGCCGCTTGGGTGCGCAGGCCAGCTATCGCTACATGCTTTTCGGCGATCGGTATTTGCGGCGGCTGGGCGTGCGGAACCGGTGCCACCTGGTGATGGACGCGTGGAAGTGAAGGCCGATTAACAATCGGCCTGCAGGTTGCCAACCTGCCCCACAGGAACTTCAGGTTTGCGCTATACGGGTCCGGTCTGATACTATCTAGGTGGCAGCGCGGAATCCTTCCCTTGAAGTGCCACAAATCCAACCAACGGAGTAAACGAATCACTGAATGAATTTCACTGTTTTTTTAGGCAACCTGCCCACGTGGGTCACTGCCGACGATATTAAAGCGTGGCTGACGGCCGAGAATCTGGTCGCGGATTCGGTTAAAGTGATCCGCAACCACGAAACGCAAGAATCCAAGGGCTTCGCATTTGTGGAAGCGCCTACCACCGACGAGATGCAGGCGATCATCCGCCGCTTCGATCGTGCGCCTCTGGAAGACCGGCTGTTGCGGGCCAATCCGGCGCAGCCCTCCAAGGGTAAAGACAGCAAACCGGCGACGACGATGGAGCGTCCCGTACAGCAGCGCAACGGCCGCAAGCCGCGGCGTGGCAAAGATGCAGCTCCCAAGACCGCCTTTGGCGCCGAACTGGCCAAGGCGTTATAAAACGGGCAGCGTTTGCCCACCATAACGGGTCCTCCCACACCTGTGAAGTATAGTCACAGCCCTCATTCCTTTAAGTTGTTCCATTGCAGCAACTTCCTTTTGGCCAACCATCTGCATCGCTCCCGACCATGAGATTCGTCTGGCTCGCCTCGATTTTATGGAGCAGCCTGCTCCTGGCCGGGACTCCGGAACAGGAGATGAACGTCAATACACGCTACACGGTGGAAAGCGTGGAAGTGGCCGGCGACAATCCGGCTGGCATCAGCACGGGCCTGCGCGGCGAGCTGACGCGGCTGGTGGGCGCCAAGCTGAATCCGGCCACGCTCGACGATCTGGCCACGCGCATCCGGCGCGAGTTGCATGTGCGGGCAGTCACGCATCGCCTGTTGCGCGGGCAAACGCCGGAACACGTGCGGGTGGTGTTTGTGGTGCGCGGGACGCCGGCGAAATTCGAGGCGTCGGTACCGAAGCTGGTTTACCGCAGCGACGGCGGCTTTTCCGGACTGGCGGAAGGCACTGCCACGGTGGGATCGCAGGCGTTCACGTTGGGCGGGGTGAGCGACGGCGACGATCTAGCGGAGCGCTATACCGGGATCGTGGCGCGCTACGAGGACAAGCGCCTGATGAGCGAGCGCGTGCGGTTTCGGGTGGATTTTGCAAGCTATCACGAGCAGTGGAACCAGGCTACCGCGAATGCCCTGGACCAAGCCGGAGCGGAGAGCGACACCTCCGGGATCTACCGGACGCGGCAGAATATCGAACCGCTGGTGACTTTCGTGCTCGCCAGAAGCGGCTCTGGGCTCGTCAACCTTACCGTGGGTACCAGTTTTGAACGGTTTCAATCGCAGTTTCCGGCCGCGCGAACGGAGTCCGCCAACGCAATGGTGACTACTCTGCGCTATCATCGGCGCGTGGAGGGCTCCGGCGCCAACCAGCAAGAATGGGACGCAGGTTACAGCCTGCGCGCGGCCACCAATCTTCTAGGCAGCGATTTCGCCTACGCCCGTCACCTGGGAGACGCGCACTACGTCTACTCCTGGGGACACAACCAGTTTGTGGACGACCTGACGGGCGGAGCCATCACCGGGCGAGCGCCGCTTTTTGAGCGCTTTATACTAGGTAACAGCACCTTGCTCCGCGGGTGGAACCGATTTGAATTGGATCCACTGGGCGGGGACCGCATGGTGGCCAACACCGCGGAGTACCGGTACCGGCTCTTCGACGTTTTCTACGATTGTGGGGCAATATGGGATCAGGGCCAGACGGCGGTGTTGCGGCATTCGGCGGGTGTGGGCATCCGGCAGAACGGGATGTACGCAGCGGTGGCATTCCCGATCAAGGAAGGCCATATTGAACCGGTTTTCATGGTGGGCATGAACTATTGAATGGCGCAAGCCGGAGCGGACAGACTGAGCCGCGACCGTAAGGAAGCGGTAACGATCAGCCGACGGCGCTGGCTTCTGGCCGGTGTGGCCATACCTTTGTCTTGCCTGGGAGCCTCCGAGCGCCTGAGCGTCACCTGGGATGGCGACGATCTGCACGTGGCGGCGCCCGAACTGCATTTTCTGGCCGGCAAGCCGCTGGATCGCCTGAAAGACGGCGCGGCGGTGGTGTTCCTGACGCAGTTGACCCTCACCACCGACAACTTCACGACCAGTTTGCGGCGGACGCCCGAGCGTTTCATATTCAGCTACGACCTGTGGGAAGAGAAGTTCTCAGTGACGAAGCTGGGCGAGGGGCAGCGGACGGTCGCGCACCTGTCGGCGACGGCGGCGGAGGCCTGGTGTCTGGACAACGTAGCCATCAGCGCCACGGGCCTGCCGCAGGACCGTCCCTTCTGGCTGCGCTTCGAACTGCGCACGGCCGAACCGAAGGACGAAGCCGCGGTGATCGGCGAGAGCGGCCTGAACCTGACACGGCTCATCGAGATCTTCAGCCGCCGTCCGCGCGACCAGCAGCCGCAGTGGAACGCGGACGCCGGACCGTTGCGCCTGGGCGATCTCAAGAGGCTGGTGGGCCGCGCCGCGCGAACGCTGTGAACCGGCTACGCAACAGGCTGATCGGGATTTTTCTGGCGGCTACTCTAGTCCCTCTGGCCGCCACGCTCTGGATTACAACTTCCCTGCTGGATCGCAGCCTGAGCTATGCGTCCACCGGCGAGCTGGACCGGCTGTCGCGGTCCCTGCAGAAGACCGGCAAAGAGTTGTACCAGCGGGCGTGCGACGCTCTGAAGAACGATGCGCTGGGCGGCCGGGCGGAACCGCTGCGCTATGGCGCGGCCCGACAGGCCCAGTGGCCTGCGCCGGTGAAGACCTTTTTCGACAGCGGGGACGCCGAACGTTTCCTGATTTCCGGAAGCGGCGGGGATCGGATCGATTACCTGGCGCGGCGCGGCGATGAAGTTTGGCAATGGTCTACAGGCCTGGGCGGTGTGGGTCTGGACGGGCTTTCGCGCGAGATCCGCAGCGCGCGGGAAATCGTGGAAAAGCGGCAATCGCGCGATCTGCTGCGCGGGTTCACGTACACCTATGTGCTGCTGGCGGCTTCAGTGTGGATTGCATCGCTGGTGCTGCTGGTGTACCTGGCGGATCGCATCAGCCGCCCCATCCAGCAACTCACGGCGGGCCTCGCACAACTGGCGGCGGGGGACTTGGCCACGCGCGTGGAAGCGCGCCGCGACGACGAGGTGGGCCGCGCCATACGCGCCTTCAACGACATGGCGGAGCGCCTGCAGCGCTCGACCGAGCGCCTGGTATACCTGACGCAACTGGCGAGTTGGCGGACCCTGGCGCGCAAGATGGCGCACGAGGTGAAGAATTCGCTGACGCCCATAAGGCTCACCGTGGAGGAGATGCTGGCGCGTTCGGGCGATAGCGACCGCGCGTTCATGGAGCAGGCGGCACAGATCGTGGTGGAAGAGGTGGAGAGCCTGGAACGTCGCGTGCGCGCGTTCTCGCAATTCGCCGCCGAGCCACCGGTCGAGCCCGTGCCGCTGGATCTGAATGCGCTGCTGGAAGAGCGCATCGCCTTTTTGAAGAGCGGGCACCCTGAGTTGAGCTACGACCTGCGCCTGGACGCCGGCCATCCCACGGCGTTGGCCGACCAGGATCTGGTGAAAGGCATTCTGACGAACCTGCTGGAAAACGCAGCCGAGGCCGCGGGCGCGGGGGGGCGCATTCTGGGTATTACGGCGGTCCAGAACGGCCATGCGCTGGTGGAAGTACACGATTCCGGCCCGGGCCTGAGCGAACAGATTCGGCAATCCTTGTTTCAGCCTTCCATTTCGTTCAAGAAGGGCGGCATGGGGCTGGGACTTTCGATCTCCCGTAAGGGCGCCCTGCTGACGGGCGGCGACATCGTGCTGATGAAAGGAGAACTGGGCGGCGCCGCATTCCGCGTGCTGCTGCCCGTCGAGCGAAATGGCATCCAAGCGCATACTGATCGTGGATGACGAAGAGAATATCGGCCGCTCGCTGCGTCTGATCCTGGAGCGCGAGGGCTATTCGATCGCGGTTTGCCGATCCATGCGGGAGTTTCGTGCGCACCCGGATGTGGAGCGCGCCGACGCGTTCCTGTTCGACGTGCGCCTGCCGGACGGCAGCGGCATCGACCTGCTGCGCTCGGTTCGGCAGAACGGCAATCCCGCGCCGGCCGTGATGATCTCGGGGCATGGCACCATCGCGGACGCGGTGGAGGCTACGCGCGCCGGCGCCTTCGATTTTCTGGAGAAGCCGCTCAGCCGCGACAAGGTGTTGCTGGCCATCAAGAACGCTTTGGAGCACTCGAGCCTGCGCGCGGAAAACGAGCGGCTGCGGGAGTTGGTGGGGGTCAGCCCGAAGATGATCGGCTCCAGCCCGGCGTTCCAGCGCGCCGTGGAGCAGGCCAGCATGGCGGCGCGCTCGGATGCGCGCGTGCTGCTGATCGGCGAATCGGGCTCGGGCAAGGAACTGCTGGCGGCGCACATCCATCAGAACAGCCCTTTCGCCGCGGGACCGTTCGTGAAGGTGAATTGCGCGGCGATCCCCACGGAATTGATCGAAACCGAATTGTTCGGCCACGAGAAGGGCGCGTTCACGGGTGCGGCCGGGGCGCGGCGCGGCAAGTTCGAGCTGGCCGACAGCGGCACGATATTCCTGGACGAAGTGGGCGATCTGCACGGGGCGTCGCAGGCCAAGCTGCTGCGCGTGCTGCAGGAAGGCGAGTTCCACCGGGTGGGCGGCGAGCAGACCATTCGCGTGGCGGTGCGGGTGGTTTCGGCGACCAACCGCGATCTGAGCGCGCTGGTGGCGCAGGCGAAGTTTCGCGAAGACCTGTATTACCGGCTGAGCGTGGTGCCCATCCGGGTGCCGTCGCTGCGCGAGCGGCCGCAGGATATCAAGCTGCTGGCCGAGTATTTTTTGGACGATTTCTGCGCGCGCAATAATTTCAAACAGAAAAAGCTGGACGATTCGGTTTACCCGATTCTGGAGAGCTATCCGTGGCCTGGGAATGCGCGGGAGTTGCGCAACGCCATTGAGCGTATGGCCATCCTGACGGCGGGCGAGCGGCTGACGCGCGAGGCGATTCCGGTGGAGATTCGGGTGCAGCGGGAGCCGGGGCCGCGCTCGAGCGTGCAGGAGGCGCGGGAATCGGCGGAGCGCGATCATATTCTGCGGGCGCTGGAGGAGGCCAATTGGAACGTGTCGGGGGCGGCGCGGGCGCTGGGGATGGAGCGGACCAATTTGCATAAGCGGATTCGGGCGCTGGGGTTGAGTAGGGGGAAGTAGGGCGGCGAGGCAACTTCCGTCGCAAGTACGGCGTCGGATTCGCGGAGGCGACCACCGTCTTCGACGCCCGCTTTCAATCACCATTCCCAACCCGGACCACACCAACGACGAAGAGCGCTTCGTCATCGTCGGGATGTCCAGCGAGCGAAGTTTGTTGATTATGGTTCATACTATTACGGGAGAGCGAATCCGTCTGATCAGCGCTCGGAAGCATGAGAGACGCAATTACGAAGAAACCTCCCTCTAAACGGCGCACTCAAGAGATGAGGGAGGAGTACGACTTTTCCGGCGGTGTCCGCGGCAAGTACGTGGACAGATACCGCCGCGGAATCAACGTCGCGCTCATTGATCCGGAATTGGCCGAGGCATTTCCCGATTCGAAGTCGGTCAATGACGCCCTTCGCGTGCTGGTTGCGATCGCAACGCGAGCTGAAAGCCGCAAACGCGCCTGAGGCGACGCTGGCACCGTGTTGCCACTCGGCGAAGGGGCGCCGCTCACCGACGAAGAGGCGTGTCGTGTGGTCGCTCTCATCCGGCAAAATGGACATTCTGCATCGCAAGAACTCCCTGTTTTACAAGACCCGGAAAGGCGCCCAGATGGGAGATCTGTTCATGAGCCTGATCCACCCTGGAACGGCTGGCTACGCCCGCCGCCGCGTAATATGATGAATCCTGCCTGGCCGGAAAGGATCGACTCCAGCCGGGCAGGACGGCCCTCTCGATATGCCCATAAAACGGGCCTCTCCAAAGGCAAGATCCGATCACGTTTTTGGCCAGGCACGGAAATCGGTAAAATGTTGCGGGCGGGCCTGTATGCTCCTGTCTCCACCAACGATCAGCAAAGGTTGCCGATACAGAATCGGGCGATGCGGGAGTATGCCGCCTGGCGTGGGTGGACGAATCGCTTTGCACGTTCGTGAGGTTGGCTCCGGCAGGGTAATCGACACGCGGCCGCCAGCGGTTCGATCAGCTTGGTCGTCAACTTTAGTGAAATACTAGGAGAAGGAGAAGTCACATGTTGAAAGCGACGATACTCGCTGGGGTTTTCAGCCTCTGCCTTTTGGCTGGGAACGATCCCATTCGTGAGGTGACGTCTCAGGCAAGGAGAGAGGGACTCCAACCGGTCCCGGCATTCTACCAGGGCTACTTCTACATGATCGATAACGAAGCGGTTACGATCTTCGCGCCCGACGGCCATCTGGCCATGGCCTTTGCCGAGGAGGCCGGGCACCCTCGCGCCATCGCGATCGACACCGATGGCACGATCGCCGTTGCCTGGGGTGCCTGGGACCCGAAGAAGGGTCGCTGCATCGATTTCCGAGACACCTCTGGTTCCGTGACTAGAACCATCAACACCGGGTTGTATCTGCCTCACCACCTGGCATTTGCCGGAGATCATTCTCTCTGGAGTTTTGGCTGCGAAGTGGATGGCACCAGCGCGCATGGAGTACCCAAACAAGAATACAAGGCGGTGCGGAAGTACCAGCCGGACGGCAAGGAGGCAGGAGCTTATCTCCCCCGGTCCCTGTTTCCACCCGGCCTCGAACCGGCCTCTCAGGGCTTCCAGTGGAACAGCATTACCGTCGCGCACGATCGCATCGGACTCTGGGCTGTTTCGGGCACGCGGGGCACCGAAACCGAGTGGGTAGAGTTGGACTTGAACGGAAACCTTTCTGGCCGGTGGAGGCTGGATCAGTTCGGACATCATCCAAAACTAGCCTTCACGAGGGACGATTCCTTCTTCGTCCAAGTCTGGGACGACAAAACCGGCACTCAGCAGTTCTACACGCTGGATCGCGCCTCCTCGGAATGGCGCGCAATCGATACGGCTCCGAGCGGGTGGCTTGAGGGCACGGACGGAGACGCACTGGTGTTCAGTGACGAAGGTCTCGGGCCGATGCACCTTCGGTAGTATCGACATCCTTAGTGCTATAACCCCCCACCGGGCATAGAGGCCGGTGCTGCACGAAGCAACCGAAATCGATCCAGGGCCAACTTTCGGCTTCCTGCCGCAGAGTCCGGCCAGTTTCATCCACTGACCTATTCCCCACAGAAATAGGGTCACTGTAATTTACGCAAGCCTGCCGAAAGCTCACTGTGCAAAGGCACTCGGATAGGACGCGCTGGATAGCCGTGGCGCCGTCAAGTCCTGCGGTCGACTGCGCGCGAACGTCATACCCGCAAAGCCCCTTTACCGCTTCGCCTCCGCCGCTTCGAAACCGGCCGCCACCAACTCCGGAGCGCCGAAAACGCGCTGTCCCGCCCGGCCCCCAATCTCGACTTCGCCGCCATTCTGCAACGGATGCACGGCCGCCGGTGAATCGTGAGACAATACCGCACGTTGGCTAAAGGCAATGCTGTTCACTTAATGATGTTTCGGTGGGGCAGACGATCGTTTTGTGTCGTCTGCCAGCGCTCCCTGAGGGCGGCAGACCACGAAGTGCGATGGTCTGCCCCACCAAAGTGAATAGTGTTGTGGCTAAAGGCGGTTCAGCACGATTCAACGCGTAAGGCGGCGGAGCTGCCCGCAATTTCGAGAAGAGAGTTCTTGCAGGGTGCCGCGGGGGCTGGGTCGTCTCGACGGGTGCGCGGGAGCTGCGCGGCAATCCGCTGGGCATGCCGATCGGATGCCAGACCTATCCCGTCAGGAATATGATCGCCAAGGACTTTCCCGGCACGATCAAGCAGCTTGCCGAGGCCGGGTTTCAGACGATCGAGCTGTGCTCGCCGGTGGGTTACGCCGATTCAGGTTTTGCCGGTCTCGCCAAATATAAAGGCGCCGAGCTGCGCAGAATGCTGGGCGATCTGGGAGTCAAGTGCGAGAGCTCTCACTTCGATATCAAAGAGCTGCGGGAGAACCTGGCGGGCAGAATTACGTGGGCAAACGATCTCGGCCTGGTGCAAATGATGGTGCCCAGCCTGGACGGGCCGCGCAACCCGACTCTTGACGATGTGAAGCGGGCGGTCGACGAATACAACAAGATGGGTGAACAGTCGGCCAAGGCGGGAATCCAGCAGGGTCTGCACAATGAGGGATTTGAGCTATCCATGGTGGGCGGCAAGCGGACCTACGACCTGTTGCTCGAGATGCTCGATCCAAAGTTGGTCAAGTTCCAGTTCCAGGTTTCCACGATCAGCCGGGGCTACGACGCAGCGGAGTACTTCACGAAATATCCTGGCCGCTTTGTGTCGATGCACGTGCAGGACTGGTCGGCGTTGACCAGGAAGACGATGGCCGTGGGGCAGGGCACGCTCGACTGGCGGAGGATCTTCACTGCGGCTAAAACGGGGGGGCTCAAGAATTACTTCGTAGAGATGAACCTGGACCTGATGAGGGCCAGCGTTCCTTTCCTTCGGCAGCTTCAAGTTTGAGGGCGACAGCGGGGCTGAAGCCCCGCGCGGGCTGAAGCCCGCCCTCCGTTACAATAATTTTATGATTATTCCCCTGACGCCGGTGCGGTGTTTGTACCGGGGCGTCGATCTCTATGGCGAAAAAGTGGGCGTTGTGTCGGGCGCCGACCGGTTCACCTACGCGCAGTTCGGCGAGCGCTCGGAGCGGCTGGCTGCGGGGCTGATCGCCGAAGGCGTCCGGGCGGGCGACCGGGTGGCCTATTTGAGCTTCAACAACAACGCGCTGCTGGAAGGCTATTATGGCGTGGTGCTGGCGCAGGCGGTGGTGATGCCGCTCAACGTGCGGCTGACGCCGCCGGAGCTGATCGCCATATTGAACCACTCCGAAGCCAGAGTGCTGATTTTCGAAAAAGACTTTACGCCGCTGGTGGAGCACATCCGCAAGGCGTGCCCGGCGATCGCGCGGTACGTGGGCATTACCGAGGCGGGCGGCGCGGCGAGTCCGCTGGCGGATTTCACGTATGAGGAACTGCTGACGCGCGGACGGCTGGAGCGGCCCGACATCTTCTCTTTCGACGAGAATGCCATTGCGGAGCTGTTCTACACCAGCGGCAGCACGGGGACGCCTAAGGGCGTGACGCTGTCGCATCGCACGCTGTACCTGCACGCGCTGGCGGTGGCCGGCACGTTCAACCACGACGATACGGCGGTGGAACTGCATACCATCCCGTTGTTCCATGCCAACGGGTGGGGCCGGCCGCAGGCTTCCACGATGATGGGGCTGAAGCAGGTAATGGTGCGGCGGTTCGAGCCGACGCTGGTCTTCCGGCTGATTCAGGAGGAGAAGGCTACGGCCATGTCGCTGGTGCCGACCATGGCGAACGCGCTGCTGAACGCGCCGGATGTGGGGCAGTTCGATCTCTCCAGCCTGAAGGAGATTCATGTGGGCGGCGCGGCGGCCTCGCCGGAACTGATCGGGCGGCTGGAACAGGCCTTCCACTGCACGGCCGTGGGCGGCTACGGGCTGACGGAGACCTGTCCGGTGGCCAGCTCGGCGCGGCGCAAGGGGACCGTCGAATACGCCGATGAAGCCGACCGTTTAGGGCACCAGGCCATGGCCGGGTGGCCCATACCGGGAGTGGAGATCCGGGTGGTGGACCTCCACATGAAAGACGTGCCGCGGGACATGCAAACCGTGGGCGAAGTGGTGATTCGCGGCGACGGGGTGATGGACGGCTACTACAAAGACCCGCAAGGCACCGCCGCGGTGATGACCGGCGGCTGGTTTCACAGCGGCGACATGGCGGTGTGGGACCACCAGAATTACATTCACATCGTGGACCGGAAGAAGGACATCATCATCAGCGGCGGGGAGAACATCTCTTCGCTGGAAGTGGAGAAGGCCATTTTCGCGCACCCGGCGGTTCTGGAATGCGCGGTAGTAGCGGCGCCCGACAGCAAATGGGGCGAAATCCCGGCGGCTTTCGTGGTGCTCAAGCCCGGACAGGCGCTGACGGCGGAGCAATTGTGCGAATTCCTGGCCGGGCGCATTGCCAGATTCAAGATTCCGCGCACGTTCGAATTCCTGGAGACGCCGCTGCCCAAGACCGGCACGGGCAAGATCGTGAAGCGCGAGTTGCGCGAGATGTTCTGGGCGGGGCGGGCCAAGCGGGTGCAGGGATAAGGCAGCCCCGCCCGTGCGGGACAGGCTCGGTTCGCGTCCCGCGCGAGCCGAAAACCTTCCGCATCGCGTCACCCTACAGTCGCTCCCCGGGTCAGCCGATAGAGGAGCCAGACGGATGGCCGCGCTATCCGTAGTGGAACGGCAAACCCTTGCGCGGACAGGACGACGCGACCGGTGCTTCTCAGACTAGGGCTTAACGACGAAACCGAGCCCGCGGGAACGTGCCCCGAGACGGGAAGTTCCCCGTTTCCGGCGGATCCGTTCGCCTCGCTCAACGAAGCCCTTCAGCAACTCGCGCAGTCGGAACCGGAGCTTGCGGAACCAGCTTTGGTGGCGGAGGCGGCGGCGATTCCGAACGCTGTGCCGGAGGAACCGGCCGAAGCGGCGGTGTACTGGTTGACCCACTACAACGAAAACCCCGCATGGGCTGCGCGCAACATTCGCGAACTGGTTGCCAAGGCACCGCAACGGGTAGTGGAGGCCGTGCTACCGCTGTACCAGTCGGGAGGCTGGGGGGAGGCAGCCCCCTTGCTAGCGCGCTTGCTGAGCACCCTCGACACGACGGCCGAAAAGCTGTGCGATCCGGCCGCCTCCCTGGAAAGCTCGGTCTCGATCGCCAAGGCCGTGATGCAGCACGAACCGAGCTTCGACGCGCGCTTCGCCAGAAGCCTGCTGGATGACGACCAGATGACCGAAGCAGCGCGCCAGCGAGGCTTGGCGGTGATGCAGAAGCTCGGCGGCGGCCGCCGGCTAATCCCCATACTGATACAGTTCCTGCGGGATCCGGACAGCCGCATCCGTTCCAAAGCGGCGCTGATGTTCGGACAAATCATGCCACCGCGGGGCATCATGGACCGGCTGATGGGGGATACCGACGCCCGAGTGCGCGCGAACTTCGTGGAGGGCCTTTGGAACTGCTCAGCCACCGATTGCCGGCCGCTGTTCCGCCAGGCGTTGGAGGATTCCAACCACCGTGTCGTGGGCAATGCGCTGGTCGGTTTGCATCGCATAGGAGAGACCCGCGAAGTCATGCGGCACCTGGGCAGAATGGTCCGCCGTCCGGAAGCGCTCTTCCGGGCCGCGGCCGCGTGGGTTATAGGCCAGAACGGTGAAGAGCGCTACTCCGATGTGTTGCGCCACATGACGCGCGACCCGGATCCGCTGGTACGGCGCAGCGCGCTCCGTTCCCTGCGGCAGATCCATCCGGCCTCCGCCGTTGGAGGAAATCTGCAATCCGGATCATTAGGAGATCGCGGTGCTGCATGACGACGCCCACTGCACGCGCCGTCCTCGGACCGGGCGGTGATGCAAATGGACGTTTTCATTGCGCGCCAACCGATACTCGACCGGCAACGCCAGCTCTACGCCTACGAACTGCTCTTTCGTTCCGGCGCGTGCCATAATGCCTTCGACGGCGGGGACGGGGCGGCCGCCACTACCCGGCTGGTTGCCAACGCCCTCCTGGCGATGGGGCTGGAAAGCTTGCTGTGCGGCAAGAAGGCCTTCATCAACTTCGATCGCAGCCTGCTGCTTGGCGGATTGCATTCCGTTCTCCCGCCCGAGATTCTGGTGATCGAGGTCCTCGAAACGGTCGAAGCGGATGGCGAAGTCCTGGCCGCCTGCCAGAGGCTCTCCAAACAGGGCTATACCTTGGCCTTGGACGATTTTGTCCCGGATGCCCGTTTTGAACCGCTGGCCCGCTTGGCGAAGCTCATCAAGGTGGACCTGCTGACGACATCGCGGACGGACCAGGAGCGCCTCCTGCGGAAGTACCACCCCCTGGGAATCGCCATCCTCGCCGAGAAGGTCGAAACTGCGGAAGAGTTCCAATGGGCACTGGGCGCCGGGTACGACTATTTCCAAGGCTACTTCTTCGCGCGCCCGGAGATCGTGCGCGGGCGGCGCATACCGGCGTCGAAACTGACGTGTCTGCGCCTGCTCGCGGAGGCGCAGCAGATGGAACCGGACTTCGGCCGGTTAGAGACGATTGTCTCCAGCGACGTGTCGCTCTCTTACAGTCTTCTGCTCTACGTGAACTCGGCGCTCTTCTCGCGCGGAACCGAGATTGGCTCGATCCGGCAAGCCATCGCCGTACTCGGCGAGGCGGGCATCCGCCACTGGGCCGTGCTGGCTACCCTGCCCATGATGGCGAAAGACAAGCCGGGCGAACTGATCACCCTATCGCTGGTGCGCGCGCGCTTCTGCGAGCGCCTGGCCGGTCTGGCGCGAATCGCCCCACCCAACCTGGCGTTCCTGATGGGCTTATTTTCCCTGCTGGACGGGCTCGTCGACCTCCCCATCCGGGAAGCCCTGGCCAAAGTACACGCCGATCCCGCCATCACGGGCGCCCTGACTGAAACCGCGCCGCCCGGCGATCGCTACCGGGACGTCTATCAGATGGCGCGCCGCTACGAGGCGGGCGATTGGGACGCCGCGGGGGCGCTGGCGGCGGGGTGCGGCATCAAAACCTGCCAACTGGCAGAAGCTTACGCGGAATCCGCCTTTTGGACCCAACAGGTGCTGCATGCGACCTCTCGAAAAACCAATGTACGGCGGCACGTACGCCACCCCGCCACGGGCGAGGTGCGTCTCCGATGGCAAGAGCCTTCCGGACGCCAGAGGGTCGTCCCGGCCATCATCATGAACGCGTCGGCAGAGGGTTTGCAGTTGCGGATATCCGAGCCGATTCCCGTTCGGTCCCCGGTCAGTTGCACCGGCCCGCAGTTGTGCCTATCCGGCAGAGGCACCGTTCGCTATTGCAACTTCGTCAAGGGAAAGTATCTCATCGGCGTCGAATTTCGCGGCGGTACCGGGTGGAGCGGAGCGCCGCTTCCCGCTAGTGTACAGTCCACGAATTAACTGGACAGTTCCCTTGCCCGGCATGGCGCTGACGATCGTTGTTTGTCGTCTGCGCACCGTGCTCGAACTCGGCAGGGTCGAAAAAACGATGGCCTGCCCCACAGCGGCGCGTGCACTACCCCAGATAGTTAAACAAGCTTTGGGGCTTGAGCATGGCCTGCGCGGACATGGCGGCCTGCTCAGCGGTCGTGGCGGTGGTCAAATCCAGGGAGGATTGGGCCGCGTCGGCATCCTGCTCGTTGCTGAGCTGCTGTTGCAGTTGGATGAGCGCCTGGCTGGCCGAGTTGCCGGCGGCGGTCAGGTCATTCTGCGCCGCGCCATAGAAACTGCTCTCATCGTTGAGATGCGCCGAGGCGGTCTGGATATTCGTCACGGCCGTCAGGATGCCTTGGCCGTCGTCATTTTGCAGCGCGGTCAGGAGGCCGGTAACCGCCGCGAAGGCGCTCGCCGCCGTGGGATTGCCGTTGGCATCCTGGTCGTCGAAGATTTGCTGGGCGGTCAATCCGATCGAAATCGGGAGGCCGTTGGCGTCCTGGATTTGTCCGGCAGGGCCGGGCTGGGTCATCTGCTGCACGGAGCTGCCGTTGGCTGCCAGGGTGTACTGCGGTTGCCCGCTCAGGTCGCCGCTGAAGATGTATTGGCCGTTGACGGCGGTCTGGCTCAGGCTGAGCAACTGTTGCAGGAGGCCTTGCACCTGGGGGATTTCATCCTGCCGCTGGCCGGCATTCGAGGTGCTGCCGGCGGCCTCGGTGGCCAGGGAGGTGGCTGTATCCAGCACCTGAATGGCCTGCTGGATGGCGTTCTCGCCGCTTTCCACCTGGGGGGTCGCGTTGGACAGGTTCTCCTGCGTCTGTTGCACTCCTGCGATTTGGGCGCGCAACTGCAAGATGCTGGAGATCTCGTCGGGATCGTCGGAGGCCACGGAAACCCGCAACCCGGAGGAGAGTTGCTGTTCGGCCGTGCCGATGCGGTTTTGGATCTGCTGCAAGTTGCTGAGGAAGATTTCGGAGTTTGGATTGATGCTGGGGGTCATGGGGACGCTCGGTTTCAGGAGTTCGGAATCATGTCGATCACCGATTGGGTCAGGGTGGCGAGGGTGTTTACCATTTTGGCGACCGCCTGGTAGCCGGCCTGGAACTGCAGGACATTGATGGCTTCGGCATCGAGCGACACGCCCGACTCACTCTGGCGCATGCTTTGCGCCTGGGCCAGGGTCTGCGCGGTGGTGGTCTGATTGCTCTGGGCCTGGTTCAATTGGGACCCGACCAGCGCGGCGGTATTTCCGTAAAACGCGGAGTAACCGGTCGAGCCCAGACTGGCGGGGGTGGAGTTGGCCAGCGCCCCTAGCGCCAGTGGCACGCCATTGGCGACGCCATTCTGGTCGACGGGCGGCAACTGGCTGGCGGTCATGTTTGGATTCGCCGCCATGGTGGACGCGGCCTGGGCGGGGTGGGCCGGATCCGGCGCCGTGAACAGAACGAGGCCGGTGGGCGCCGCACCCGGCGAGACGGATCCCTGACTGACAATGCCGTTCACATCGCCGGCTATTTGGGCCGCCAAAGTATTCAGAGCGCCAGGCTGGCTGGCATCGCCGATCAAGCCGGGTATGGTCACGTTGCGGACCTGCAGCAAGCCGGCCAAGGAGCCGGATGAAATCTGGCTGTTCACCACGGAACCGTCCGCCGCGTAGATGTCGATGTCGGGCGGAGCCAGGGGATCCACGGATTGGCCGGTGGCGGCGGCGTTTCCCGCGGTCAGCGCGTACTGCCGGTCCCCCATGACCAGCGCGGCGCCGCTCGAGAGGGTGACGTTGACACTGCCATCGGGCTGCTGGAGGACGTTGATGTTGACCAGTCCGGACAGGGTCTCGAGGGCGCTGTACACTTGGGCCTGCATCCCCGCGTCGTGCGCGCCGCCGTTCTGGATACTCGCGTTCAGCGTGGCGATCTGGCCGGTTGCCTGATTAATCTGGCTTACCGTGCTGCCGATCTCCTGGCTGACGGATTGGGATGCGCTGGAGACGGCGGCGGCGGTGGTCTGGAAGCTTTGGGCCAGGGAACCGGCTGCCACCATCACGTCCCGCTGGGCGGTGCTGCTGGTGGGGGCGGCGCTCCACGCCGATACGTCGCTAAAGAAGGTCGTCAGGGCGGCCGGGATACCCGCTCCGGCCGATACCGGCAGGGCATTCTGGACGGCGGTCAGGGCGCCCGACTGGGCGCTGGCATCGCCCTGCGCGCCGGCCTGCTGCCACACGTCGCTCTCGGCCAGCAGATCGCGGCTGTCGACCAGCGGACCCGGGGAAACGCCGCCGCCAAGGCCCACGGCCGGGTTGAAGGGATCGGCCTGAAGCGCCACGGTTTGTTTGGCGAAATCCGGCGTGGACGCGTTGTCGATATTATTCTGGGTGACGTTCAAAGCGTATTGGAACGACTGCAGGGCGCTGGCCGCCGAAAGCATTGTGGAATTCAGGGAACTCAGTGAACTCATGCGTTTATCCTAAGAACGAGATGCGCCCGCGGATGTGGAGCGGCGCGGCGCTGCCGGAAGCCGTGTACTCGGGTGCCATGGCGCGCAGGCCCGCGAGCCAGCGGCGGCCGAGAAGCGCGCCTTGCTCGATCAGAACGCCGGCTTGGCGAATCTGGCATGCCAGGGCGGCGGCCTGGGGGCGCAAGCCCCGGCTGACCGGCCCCGCCCGGGGGAGGCTGTCGCGCAACCACTCCAGATAACCCTGCGCCTCGCGAACCAGCGTGACGCATTCCTCCAGATTGCAGGCGCGCGGCCGCGCCAGCAGGGCGTGCACCGCGCACACGCGCGACTCGGCAGCCGCCAGCAATCCCTGCAGATCGCGGTCCCGCATGTTTTTCAGGACCTCGCCATGACGCTGGCGATCCGCTGCGTGTCCGGCTGGTAGCGGCCGGCGCGGTAGTCCTTCTGC
>Ga0182016_10002893_pt1 | contig 19842 bp, 20 predicted proteins | sample 712S2MmetaG_FD_120491 | JGI IMG/M metagenome (GOLD analysis project Ga0182016, IMG submission 120491) | Permafrost microbial communities from Stordalen Mire, Sweden - 712S2M metaG | ecosystem: Environmental > Terrestrial > Soil > Wetlands > Permafrost | place: Sweden: Stordalen | collected... | reverse complement strand
TTTGTATCTTTCAACTAGTTCTTTTATTTTTGTGTCTTTTGTTTCGATGATATCAGGAACAATAATATTACGACATTTAAGTAATTCTTGTACTATTTCTTCGTGGCTATTAGCACAAGCCAATAAGAATGGTGTTGAACCAAAATTATCTTTCTCATTCAAGGAACTAAATCCATTCGTTTTAATTAACAGTTCTACTATTTCCTTATGACCATTTTCGCAAACCAATAAAAACGATGTATTGTTATGATTATCTTTCTCATTCAAAGAACTAAACCCATCCATTTTTATTAATAATTCTACTATTTCTGTGTGACCTTTAGAACAAGCCCAATGAAACGGTGATACACCAAAATTATTTTTCTCATTTAAACTATTGAAGTTTTGAGTTACCATTAATAATCTTACAACATCAATGTGACCATGACGACAAGCCCAATGAAAAGGTGTATAACTGAGATTATCTTTTTCATTAACATTCAAATTTGTATTAGAATTCAGATTTGTTATATATTTCTTTATTAATTCTATATCACCTTTTTTACATAATTCATGTAATTCATGCATCTGTTATGATTAAATTTTAATAATTATTCAATCATTATCCAGAAATAAATAAATCAATTTTTTATTATATGATGATTTCGAGCCTAGATCGTGTATTATGATTAGTCATTTGAAGATGTAAACGGCACATATGATTTTCTAGTATTGTCGATAATTATAATAAAATTGAACATTATATCATCCTGACCAATCTTTATTCAAGTTTCGGAAGTATATTGTTTAAACAGTTCGTTCGTTAATAAAATGAATCATCTTGGACATAAACTTCCGTGGAATGCGTTGAACGATGCTTTAATTTTGTTCAAATATTCAGATGATAAATCAAAGATTATTACAAATGCCGAAGGATATAAAAAGATTACATATTTCGCCGAATGTTTTGTGCGTTGTTTGAAGGAATTTGCGGAAACAGATAAGAGTTCGGACAAAGATCTTGAACTTCATGATCCATCGAAGTGGGACGGTGGTGTATTATATGGTGGACAGGGACATCTGGGGTACATAAAGAGCATATTGAGTACGTATATACAATTAAATTTATTATTATTGGATTTTAATAAATATGAAGTCATAACTTTTGGCGGATATCAACAGGAACAAGGTAATTGGCCGTTTGTATGTTGTACTGGTGGATATGATGGTGGTCATCCAGATTGGATTGCTGAACAATTTTGTGAAATTTACAAATGGAACAGGAAAAATGGAAAATATGAATTCGTGGAACTAAATCAAGAAAATACGCACCTAATCAATGAATACAACAAATTGTTATTTAAATGTTTATATATCCATGTCAAAAATCATGCCAATAATGAAATAGATGTCGAGAAAATTAAAAATTCAATTTATTGGACATATTCGCTTAAATATCAATAAAAATATATTATAATTAGTCATTTGAAGGTATAAATTAGCTCATAATATGATGTTATTGTCTTGTCATGATCAAACTTTATTTTTAAAAATTGAAAGTAAAAATATGTTGATATATTGATTATTATTTTTAATAAAATATTATATCAATCAAACTTTAAAAATAATGTCACAAAAAAATATTCCTGTATTTAATCTAAATACTCCCAATGGAGGTCATCAAATGCCTGTAACAATTCCAGTTGGTCAACCCATTCATAGTGTTTATACTGGAAATCAAGTAGGTGTTGGATTCATACCATTTGGAACTCCTGGTGACGCACCTCCAGGACATCTTAATTATGGAATGAATTTTCATTGCATCACCTTCAATCCAGTAAATAATTCTTACATGGTTCATGATTCGAATAGATGGAGATGATTTATTTATTTATTTCTTTGAAATCTGGCATTGATAATAAATTATTTTGTATATATACATTTTTATATGGATGTATTGAAATAATTTCTTTTATTTCATTAATATATTTTTCATTATACTGATTACATAATATACCCAACAAATTATTTGTTAATGGTATATATTTTGTGTCTAGATATATTTCGTGTAAAAAATTACCTGGTGCACCATGATAAATCGATGGTAAAAAATCTATTGGATCGTTTTTAATATCTGTAACAATTTTTTTTATTTTTTTAATATTATTTTTCATTTTTTTAATATTGTCATCTGGATACATTTTAATAGGTTTCATACCACAATAACCCCATCCAAGCCAAAACTCTACTTCTGATCTAAACATGACTCTGGGATGAAATAATAATGCGAATGAAAAAATTCCTAGATTTTCTATATTTTTAACATCATCAAAATATATGTTTACATATATACCTTTTCCTTCACCTCCGCATTTACCTAATTTAGTAAATTTTGGAGCAGTATCAATTCCTCTATTTAATTTACCTGATTTTAATATATTTATTAATGAGTCGAAACTCTCCGTTCCATGTATAACATAAAAATTATTATGATTTAACCATGTTTCTATATCGTTTGACTCTGTTCTATTTGTCATTATAATATCCTATTATATTATACAACAATAATAAAATTAACATAATAATTCACATTTTTTAATATTTTATTAGTGCTGTAACGACAAATATATCAAAGCCATTAGTTGTAATTATAATAATTGCGATGAAACAATGATGATCTATTCGGTTTATAAATCAATATCGTCATAATGTTCAATAGAAAAAATAATGTACGCAAATAAATTTACACCTTCGCGATTTAATTTATAATATTTATCATCTATTTCTGATTTAACGGATGTGTCTATAATGACTTCACCAAAATTACCATAATCATGACATACTTGATTCAATTTATCTGTTTCTTCCAGATAAATATTAAATGCGTAATCACTTTCCATACATTGTTTTATAAAAAAGGGAACAGAGAATTTTAAGAAATTTGATAGATGCAATGATCCACAGCCTTTATTTTTATTTAAAGTGTCTTTAATAGCTTGAACACGATCACAATACTGTGACAAATATTCATACTCACTAATTTTATCTTTTAAATATTCTTCAACGTTTTTGCCACTGTTTGTAAATCCGCATATGATATTACTATGATATGAATCAACAAATTTATGTGTTTTATATCTAATATTTACCTTCATTTCTTTTTCGTATTTTTTGATGATTAATTTAATAAAATTTTTTGATATTACAACATCCATTTAGTTTTGATGATAATAGTACTGAATTATTTATAAAGAAATTAAATTTAAATCAAATTTTATCACGTATTATTAGATTACAGTATTAAATGAATTAGTCATGTCGAGACATATAACCTAGATTTGCTCTGAATATTGATTAATATAATGAAAACCTCAAATTGAAATCGATATATTTATAATCGTAGTCAATAATTGGTAATTTTCATTTATTGAGATCGACTTGTAGTTCGTTATATTATTCCATATTTGTTTTATTATTTACCTACTATATTTTAAATTCATCGGATTAGTTAACATCTGCATAATATTTCTATTTACAATAGTGAATTCAAACTCATTTTTGTAATATTCAATAGGATTGTTGGCTAAATTTTCTATAAATTCTGTCTGTTTAAATATTTCGTGTACTTTAAATTTAATATTCGTTTGTTCTGGCGATAATAATACTAGCTGATGAGGGTAATGTTCTTTATAATCAATAAAATGAATGTCACTGTCTAAATTAACATCACCGTTACTCACATGAATCAAAACATTATTTAAATTCTTATATTTCAATAAATCTATGCGTTTTATTGATAATACAATATATGTCATTGCATATCCGTGTAGAACAAAATTATAAATTATTTCCAAATCAGTTACATCGTCTGGTATGTTATCATCTATATTTATATAAGCAATATGATTATCATATGAGACTGATTCCTTTGTAAATATTATTTGGTGTTTGATTGTTTCCATTTTATTTAATTTGTCTAATTTATTGTTATTTTATCTTTACTTAAAATTTTAAATTCAACATTTCCATTATTTTAATTATTTAAATACTGTTCAATCTATCCTGTCGGCTTGAACAAAAATGGATCATAATTTTCGTTAAAAAATTCGATTAGTCGCCCCCTACCACCCAATAACATTTGTGTCATATAATTATTAGTATTGTTTTTCATACTAATACTAGTGTGCAATTCTTCTGAAGACAATTCATCCGATTTTGCTTTCTTATTGTGACCATTATCATTATTGTTATCAGTGTTATTTCTCTTAGAGGTTACATTTGAATATATATCCATTTTTACTTTCTTATTGGAATCATTATTATAATCAGTGTTATTTCTCTTATTTGAGGTTGCACTTGAAGATATATTATGTTGTAATTCAGAACGGAATACATCAAAGAAAGGATCATCAAGAAGTTTAATAGGTGTTGTGTATTCATCATCATTTAGTATACGTCCACGTCTATTCACGAGACGACTAGGAGAATTAAACTGATATTGTTCTGGTACTACACGTTGTACGAATTCTTTAACTTCATTTGGTACAACTCCTTTAAAAAACCCACGAAATGCAAGAGTATTAAAAAAATAATGAATATCATAATAATGGTTTTTTCTGTTTGTTACATTAATTTTTTTCGTCCACTCTAGTTCAGTTTTAGTACTATTGACAACTCCCGGAATACACGCAAAATCGAAATCGTTCATTTTAATATTATATCCAACATTTGGTACGCGATATGACTTTCCAAAAAGTGTATATGTAAAAAATTTTATATCATCATCTTTCGAAGTTTTCTGCATGAGAATATCGTTCGCTTTAAGACAATTATGTCTAAATCCAGGATATTTATCTTGGATAAGTGCAAGTGTCGCAATTATTTGAAAAAAATATGTACGCCATTCATTAACATCCATATTTTGATAGTTATTATTCAAATAATCCGAAAGGTTCCCATGATTACACCATTCACTTATTAAAATAGAAACTTGATCATGATATAGACCGCACTTATAATTATTTAAAAACTGAACATACTGATCGTTTTCTTCATTAACAATATCATCGTCAACCAGACTGAGAAACGGATTGATTGATGTATTAAATGTTGTTATCGGTAGGAGTATGTGCGGGGTTTGTCCTGTAATGACAAACTGGCTAAGTAAATGTGCCATGGTAATTTCTGTATTTTCAGGTCTGTTTTTATCGTTGATCGCATTATATTCTACGCTCTTAAAATACGGAACAACTTTAATACAATATTCAAATGCATCATTGTCTGTGTAGCCATATAGAAATATACCTTTAAATATGTGACCGGTTGAACCACTTTTCACATAATGCAATGAATGTTCTCCACTAAGCTGACGAATGATCTCTATACAATCATATGTAGGTTTTTCCTGTATAGAGTAAATCGGTTGCAATATTGTTCCGTTTAAAAATTCTCGAATAAATTTAATACGGTATGTCAATGTATCTTTGTTTCTTTCATCTGCATTCTCTTGAGCAAAAGTTTTAAGAAATACTTGTCTATCAGTCATTTTTTGTTAATACAATATTCTATTATAAATTAATATTTATGTATAATTTTAATTTTTCAATTTTTAATAATATAAACACAAGTTATTAACATTTACCTTTCGAATCAACTTTTAAAATTGCACCCCGATTAATTCCGCATGACTTAATCGTTTGCTCATCATTCAATGTTAATTCATTGTATCTTAAATATTTTTTCCCAAAAACATTCAATTGCTTTTTTAAATGACTAATCATCATATTGTCATGCACTTCAACATCACGTTTTCTCCCGAATAAATCGATAACTTGAATGCTAAAATAAGAGATATTTGATTTGTCTGGTTCAACAGGTTCAGCAGGTTCAGCAGGTTCATCAACCGAATCGTTTATCGAATCGTTACGCCAAAAATTGTCATCTATTTCATTATATTTTTCGTAATATAGTGAAATTGTTTTATTGAGTCTTGCTTGTTTTTCTTCATCAGAATCATTACTTCTCATTATGCTATGGTTGACAATACGTCCGAATTTTTTGATACAATAATTATAATATAGTTCAGTCTCCAATATGAAATCATGCCAAATGATGTCAACTAAATTATTGGGTGAAATATCATTATTTTCTAATATCAATTCTAAAAATCTTTCGAGTTCAAAGAAGAGTTTTTTGTATTGATCCTCATTAATATTATATTTTTTTTGTATAAATTTTTGAAACAAGTCCATTTTTTTAGTTAACACTTTATAATAAATGTTGTTATTGCGTAAACTTATCATATAAACTAATTTCATGTTACTATTTTCAATTTTATTATTAAAAATTGAAAAATAATTCCTTGTTAATACTCAATTTAAATAAATTAGTATCAAAATAATTTAATATTAAAATCTTTATACAATGGAAAAATCAGACAATAATACGTGCACCAAACCACCTGGATTTGAAAAATTTTCTAATTTTCAGCTATCGGGCGTGTGTAAATTAATAAATAATCAAGTCGATAGACAGCCCGATTATGGTGAATGGGAGTTTACCGCTAAACATTATGAAACAGCTTTGCCTATCGTTTTAGGTATTTTATCAGGATCAAGTAACCGTTTGATTCCACCAGGAAAGTCTTCGTTTCCTCTAGAAATCGAGAAAACTAAAGAATGGAATAATCGTAGAGGTTCCGATGAAAATAGTATAATGTATGAAGTTACAACTAAATATCCTGAAGCAATCCCTGTATTAAAATATTCTGCCACATTGCAAAATTATAAGTATACAGATAGAGCATCACCTGGCGAAGTAATGAGTTGGATGAGTTTGTGTAATTGTCTTGAGAAAAATAACTAACTGTTTTAATATTTTATTTAATATTTTTTATAGACATAATTGAAATCCATTTTACAAATCTCATCTTCAAAATTCTGGTCAAAAACAAATAGTTCAACCTTGTACTGATCCACATTTTCTAAACAATACGATTTTAATTTAGGATATCTCATAACCCAAGTATTATTAAATAATTTTCCATCAGTTATTTCCGACGTTGGATTACTACTCCAACTATTACATGTTTGACATCCTAATATGTTTGCTAAAGTGGGTATATGCAAATGATGTTGCCAGACGACCAAAATATTTTCGTATTCAGCTAACTTTTCTAAAATTATTTTAGCATCTTGCTTCAATTCATAATCTTGTGGCAATTTGAGATTTTCAATATTTAATTTATTTGAAATGATATTTGCAGTTTGAATCGGTCTTTCATTATTTGACATTTTGGTGATAGAATACTTTGGTATTCCTAAAGGGAAATTTTTAAAATAATTTATTAAACAATTGCTGTGTGTAACCCCGATTGGACTTAACCCAAAATTATCCTTTGAAACTTTTTCTGAATGCCTGATAAGATAAATGTAGTTGTATTTATCGTCATTGTTCTTGTTAGATGACGTAAACAATTCATGATTCATTTTATTGTTGATCAAAACAATTAAAACAATTAAAATAATTAAAACAATTATGAACAATGTAGTACTCATATTATAAATACACTTGTTAAAAACAAATTTTAAGATTTAAATGGGAGGATTATTATAACACATAACTATTCATTTTTCCACTCGTTTTATATAATTATATTTTCTGAAGTTACACAATTGGATGATAAGTCATCGTCCGAACAAATGTTGTCAGTTAACATATTTATATTTTGAGGCTCAATTTTCGTTAATTGTTTATATTTTACAACATATTTTAAATATTTATAATAATAGTTTGTGTTGCCACCGATTTGTCTTGGAATAAAATATAAACCAAAGACATCTTCGCTATGTTTATTTCGCGAAAATTCTTTGGTGAGTATTTTTTTACAGTCATCGCAAAATGTATCATTTATTGCATTAAGACATATTTGTATTGATTCTATTATTTTATATAGTGAACATTTGTAATAATCCTTTTTATGCGATCTATATCTGTATTTATGTAATATACCTTTTATACATGTTTCTACTGCAGTCGGATCATCGACATTTAGCGTGTATAGTATTTTAATGTTGTCCGGAAGAGAATTATTAATTCCAAGTTTTCTTTCGTCCATGTTATTAGTTTTACCAATTTTATGTAATTGTAGATCACTGACGTCTTGTGGCTGTACTATGTAGATCAAGCCGCCATTTGGGAATTTTTCTTTCTTTTGATTATTTTCTAATATTTTGATGTGTTTCTGTTGATTCTTTATTATCTCGTCTTTGAATAAATAAACCAATTTTTCTAATGTAATATAATAATATCGAATTTTATCTGCCAATTGTGTGTGTGATCTCATACAAAGCATCTTAAATGTATCGGATGTCAATAATATATGTTCTTTGTTATATCCGCCACTACCAGTCTTTTGCGGGGGGTATGCCCCCTGCAAAACTATGTAATCTATATTTTTTGTATAGGATCTTTTTATTGTTTTGGCTAATTCCTTCTTCGATGAATGCAACCACTTGGCTACTGTTTCAAGATTAATCGCATGAGGATAATGTTCTTGATCATCATTTTGAATTTCGATGAACTCACGAATGAAATCAATATCTACATCAGAATATTTTTTTAAAAATTCCAATAATTCTTCGTTGTATAACATAGTATTTATAATATCGATTTATATAAAATATTATAACCTCAAAAAATTCAAGCTATTGAGAATAATCATTTTTGTTTTATTTATTTAATTATTTAATTCTTTTTGGGGTATATATTACTATGAGTTCAGATTTATCATCTTTGATAACAAAAGACTATCAATATAAATATCGTAAATATAAAAACAAATATAAAGCATTGACCGGTGGAATTAATAACTCGCGATTAATTCCAGCGTTTGAATTTAATCTTCCATTAAATTCTACCGGTGGAATTAATAACTCGCGATTAATTCCAGCGTTTGAATTTAATCTTCCATTAAATTCTACCGGTGGATCAGTCGATGATTACTATTTTATTCACGGTGTTTTAAATATAAAAAATCTTTATAAAATCCTCGAAACTGGGAAGTTAACGGCTGGTAAAAATGTCCCTAATATGAGAAATTTAAGTGGTTGGGAACTATTAGATTATATTTATTGTCTGATTTATTTTGATGATTTGAAAAACTTGCCAGTAGCGTGGGGTGTAGCGACTATTATATTACATCCAAAAATATTAAATAAATACGGTGCAATATTTAACAAAGGATGGTCGGTTCATCCAACAGAAGATAGTATAATTATTAATAAAGAGGATGATAATATTGATACAAAACTGAAAGAAATAAAAGACTATTTAAAAAATTATAAATCTCCGTCAGAATTTGAAATGCCAGAAATTATGCAGCAAGAAGTTTTATTCAAAGAAGATATTCCATTAGATAATAATATTTTGGCCATTGTCTGCACCAATTGCTCAAATCACGTAATGAAAAAAATTAAAAAAATAATTAAGGGTAAACCTTATAGTAATGTCAAGATTTTAACAAATAACATACTCCCTAAACTAGATGATTTATTATAATTTATTAATATTTATTTTGAATGTTAAATAAAATTATTTAAAAAATTGAAAATAATAGTAAATGTCAGTTCTAATTGAAATTTAATTTAATAAAATACTAAATATCAGATTTGATTGAAATTTCCAGTTTAATTTAAAATAGTACTCATGGGTTCACATATTCTTTATTTTGATGAAGAAACTAAACAATATACACAAATTTCTTCTAATCATCTTCATCCTGATATAATTTCTACTTTTGGTATTAAGCCAACGCACAAACAAAGTCAATCATTTGGTGTAGGTACATATCATACATATCCATCGGCTCCCCCCATGGATAAATATCCAGATAAATATCCAGATAATAGAACATCAAATACAGGGCAATTAATTTCTCTCGCAACTGATGACATGATTCAAGATACATATCAGACGCGTGATATGACTACTCAAACACATTTAACTTCATTTGCGAATAGGAATAATAGTAATAAGAAAAGTTGTAAAGAAATTAAAACAGTTAACAAACAACAAGAGGGTTATTGTATGTCTATTTATATGATGTTAGTATCATTTATTTTTGCTACTCTTTGTTTCAGTGTACTCCTTGATATGTTTGCTTGTGGTGATAGTCCCTTGTTTGGTCTTTCTATGAGGAATTATTTTTATGTTGCAGGTGCAATTATAACTTTTTTCAACATAATACAATTATTTTTCTTTCACAGTCAAACGGCTATTACAAATTTATTCACTATATTTCTGTATATAATTTGTAATTGTCTATATTGTATCTATGGCGGGGTAATCCTTTCAGAAAATAATCAACAATGTCCCGATGTTTATTACGTTTATGTTGCTTTTTACGTTTCTTACATTTTTACAATTTTGAATACTTTCATTGGATCATTTTACACTATGGATAAATCATTTTCTCACAAAAAATTGTATGATGAAGAAAAAAATAAAACATATATTACACCGACGCCAACATCGCTATTGTGCGCATCTCACATAGACCAATTATCTAAATAATGAGATATTGATTAACATAATTGTTCCAAAATAGGTTCGTCATTTAATCTAAGTAGTCGCCTCGTCTCTTCTGGAATTTTTCGATTATTATACAAAATTAATTTTATTTTTTGTTTGTTTTTGTTTGTTTTTATTATTATAAATAAAAATTGATTTATTTTATTTTACTGCGATATATTTATTGTTTATTACATGTTATAATACATATCATAATACAATTAAGTTTAATATGAGTAAAGTTATTGATTCGAAAACTATTTATTTGTATCATGATCTTATGTTTTATCATGAAGTAGAATTCAATGATGAACAAAATAAATTTATTAACGACAATTTCTATGAATTATTGATTAAATCGTTTAATTATGGTTATATTTCTTTCGCTGGATATTTAACGACTCTTTATTCGCAAAACAAACAAATTAATCGAGATTTTTTAACTGATTATACATATCAAGAAAGTCTTTTTGGCCATCATTTAGATATAAATTTGGTTTTTGTTGAATGTTGTAAATTTTGTGTTTATCACAAAATTGATGAAAAAATAGCGAACACAATTAAATTATTATATAATTCAATGAAAAATGAAATCGATTTGCAAATTAGTTTTAATGAATTATGTAAATTTTTTCATTCATTTTTTTCGTATGAGTCGAAAAAAATCATTGATTTAATATACAATTTATCCATTGAAGAAAACAAACCTATTAATTTACATCATAATGATGAAGAACCATTTATCTCATGTTGTAAAAATGGTAATATTTGTTGTGCTAAATATTTATATGAAAAATCAATTAAAGAAGGAAATAAAATCAATATATTTACGCAAAATCATGAAGCTTTCATAATGAGTTGTAATAATAATTATAAAAAAATTATTGATTGGTTATGCGTAATTTGTCCAGATGTTTATACATATGATTATAATACTTGCAGTTATGAAATTCGTTCTGTTACTGAAAATGATAATGAACTAAATATTGATTCATCAAATAAATTTTATACTATCGACATCTAATAAATAAACTATTATTTAATATTTGTCACGTATTTTCTTACAAAATTTTTTAGATTATTATTAAATATTGTTCCTGATATGTTATTCATCGATGAATCTGACATTCTGTGTATCAACACCATTTGTAATTCTAAAGGCAATTGTTTGACTATTTTCATAAATTTTAATCCTTTAATATTTTTAGTATTGTGATTTAATTCGAAATAGTCATCGCACATGAATACGATCAAACGATATATATCCATATTGTCTTCCAACATTAATTGTTTTCTTATTTTATTTGGATTTTCTTTATATTGAATAATTAATTTTCTTGTTTCTGGTTTCAAATCATATGAATTCTCTATTTTTTGTTCTATAATTATATCCTTTTGCTTCAATAATTCTTTAACAATATTTATATTATTATTATGACATGCATAATATAATGGGGTATAATCATAAATATTTTGTTTATTAAGTGTGGTGATATTTGGTAAACTTAGTAAATATTTTACAATATTAGTACGATTTCCCCAACATGCTACATTTAGTGGCGTATAATCATCTTTTTCTGGAGTATTAATTGCATTCAATGTCTCTATATCATTATTAATATCCATATATATTTTTATCAAAAACTCAACAATATAGATATGACCTCTTTCACATGCAATATAAAATGGACTTTCTTTATCATAATTTTTTTCGTTAATCAATTTCAATAAATTTTTTTTATTTTTTGTTAATTTTATTAAATATCTTACAACATCATAATGTCCTTTTGCACATGCATGCCAAAATGCAGTCCTTTCATAATTATCTTTCTTGTACAATGAATTAAAATGTTTTGATTCAACAAAAAGTTTGATAACATCCAGATGATTTTCACTACACAGTACCATAAAAGGTGTTTTCCCGTTACCATCTTCGATATTCATTTCATCGTAATTGTTATCTTGAAAATATTTCTTAATTTTCTTTATGTTTCCCTTGTGACATAATTTGTGTAATTCTGGCTGTTCCGGTTCCGGTTCACATACATAAATGGATGCGTCATATGCGCCGTATGCGATTAAACTTAACATAACATTCAATACATTAATCTTAATATAAATTTAAAATTAATGTATATATTAAAATCAACTTTTCCATTTTTTGCATGAAATTACTTAAATATAGATAAAATATATTGATGTAATGTACAAACTACATAAACTGTGTAGAAAAGGTAATGTCAACTTGGTTAAAAAATATTTATCAAATCCTGATTTCAATGTTAAATTTTTAAACCAGAAAAATAAGCAGGGGCAAACACCATTTCATATTGCTTGTTTAGGTGGTCACATTGATATCATCGAACTATTAATATCAACTAATGGATTCAGCTCGTTGAATGAGAAAGATAACGAGGGAAATACTCCTTTGAATAATGTTTGTAAAAAAACTACTTACGCTTGTGACGAAACTGATGTTGATATTGTTAAGATACTAATATCAACTGATGGATTTAATTCCATCAATGAACCAAGTAATTTCGGTATAGTACCTCTTCATCATTGCTCTGATAGTAATATTGACATCATTAAATTATTAATATCAACTCATGGATTTAATTCATTGAACAATAAAACTTCAAGTGGGGGTACTGCTTTTCATTTTGCTTGTAATGATGGTAATATTAATATTGTAAAGTTACTTATTTCGACACCTGGATTTACTACCGACGGTGATAAATCTACATTAAAAGAAAGAGATAATGATGGACTTTCACCTTTTCACATGGCTTGCCGAAATGGGCATACTGATATTGTAGAATTATTAATTTCCATTAACGGTTATAGCTCAATAAATGAAAAAGACAACGATGGTCGCACACCTTTTAATTGGGCCTGTCATAGTCCTATCGTCAATGTCCCAAAATTATTAATTTCAACCAAGGGTGACGAGACTACGGATGGATTTAATTCTTTGAATGAGAAGGATAATTATGGGGCTACACCTTTCTTAGTGACTTGTCAGAGTGGTTGGATTGATACTGTAAAATTAATAATTTCGACTGATGGATTTAATTCATTAAATGAAGAAAATAATCATGGTGGGACGCCATTATCATGCGCATATTATTGGGGTTATGTCGATATTGTGAAGCTGTTATTGGAGCAAAAAAATATTATTGTTAAAGATAAATACGATCATTTAGGTAGAATGTCTCCGGAAACAAAAAAACAGTTACGTACTTTGATTGAAGAATATAAAAAAAATAAAATTAATTCTTCTGACTAATTGGCTTATCCTTAGAATGTTCGTATCTGGAACTGAATACTTCGATGTAGTAATTTCCTCCGTTGTAAATTGCAATCGAAAGAAGAAAAACAAGGAACAAACAGTTAAACACAAACGACTGAAACATAAATGGGATGGGAATAAATGTTAGAAGCGTAAACAGAAATTGTGACAATACGAAGATGAATTTAGTTTTTTTTGTCTTGGCATCAAATTCTTCCATCGGTCCCATTATACGAAGTTTACGCAAGATTCTCAAGAGAATCTTGTGCATTGAATTTTTTGTATCACTCGACATCCATCGTAGACTTGTTTGAATCGTACAATCATTATCTAATTTATCCTTATCGAAATATTCCGTTTTCAAAATGTAACATAGTTGCCACAAACAATATAGTGTGATACAGCAACCCAGAACAGGAATTATATCCATACTAAAGTCCATTTCGTAGTTGCCGTACCATCTTGTACAAAACAGAAGAAAAGCGGGAAACAAATGGATGTAGACTGATGTAATTTTGTCAACTGAATGAAATACAAAACTATTACGCCATGTGACAATAGCCCAAGCCAACGGTCCATTTGTGAACATGAAATTAATTTGAAAAAATAGTTTGCCGTATGTACTCAAATCGTTACCGCAGACGATCATAAAAATCTGGGCAAAGCATAGGATATTTGCAAAGTAACAAAAATCCAGCAGAAAATACAGCCAGTTATTCGATTTGTAATCTGTGTATCTCTTCAGGATGAGAAATGGGATGATCAAAAGGAACCAATACCAAAAATATTCTGGGTAGGCAATCACAATGTACTCAGTGACAAGCAGATTAATGACGCCAACGAAAAAATACATTTTGTCGATCATTCTCGCAATTCGTGGATCTTGTTTCTTTTTCTTGATATATTCAATAATAAACATTTTATGTTCACTCGCGAGTTATTAGCTATATTAGTTATATCAGTTATATCAGTTATATCAGTTATATCAGTTATATTAGCTATATTGGTTTAATTATCCGATTTGTTATATTGAATACAATTAATTATGTTATTCAATTTTTTAAATTTTTCGATTATTATAATATGCTAATTTAAATCATAATTAACATTATATGTTCATGTCATTTATTCAAAATAATTTATTGATTAGTTCTTACCCACCTATCAATAATATTTATATGTTGTATATTATATAAATGAACCCAGTTGTAGAATTCTTTCCTTGGTTTTATAAAAATTTCTTTTCTTGGCATAATTTCTTTATTGAAAAAGATTTTGACTCAACTGATAAAGTAAATGATTTTTATCAAAAAACAGCAGATCTTCAAACATTAAAACAAGTTGTACCATTCATTAAAGAAATAACTGCAACTAAAATTACTACGACACCAACTAAAGATACTATTGAATATGATTTAATTGAAAAATTTTATCCCAGTGGATTCAAAACTCACGGTATTATGGTTAATGACAAAATTAATAGAACAATTAAATTTTCTAATGATTTATCAATATTTGGCAAAGAAACTGTCACATATACATTTTTAAATAATGTTGTTATGATAAACATAAATATATATCCGTCTCTTCTCGCCAAATTACTATATCCAGTGATTTTTTTTACAGGATATCTTGCTTACTATAATACATCGACGTATGTGAACAATGTTATTCCGACTCTTCAGTGAATATAACTAATTTCAAATCAATATATATTTCAAAATCATTTTTTCCATATAAAAATTGATATTTGAACAATATATACAATTCATTTATTTTTGATACTTACCCAACTCTTTAGTAATTAACACTTACATAGTATAAAACAAATGTTCTCACTTTTTAGTCGTATCAGTCCGGTCAGTACAATTAATACTATTCGTTTTGCGGCTCAATCCTTTATTGCAAGAAATTTGCATCGTAAAGCCTATTACGGATTATCCAAGCAGGGATACAGATTTACCAACCAGACCATTAAAAAAATTAAGGATGCACCATTGGGAACAGAAATAACAATCAATCAGTATGATACCCTACCGTACAAGATGCAAGGTCAATTTAGTCAAATTTATTGGAGGAATGAATTAGTTGGTTACAAAAAAAGAACCTAAGTAATTCTTATTTTTTATTTTTTTATAAATAAAATCGTTTTTCTTGTGAACATAGATGATTACCAACCACAATATGGGAAATGGCTTGGAACTTGATCCAGTTTGAACATATCGATGTTTTTCAAATCGGTAACCTTTTTGACAGAATAATACCAGGTCCAATTGTTATCTGGATCTGTTGATTTGCCGCCACATCTATCAACTTCTTTTTGGGCGCTCTCTTGAGTGTAAAAGTAACAAACAAAATGTTGGTTGTCCAATCCACTTGATGCCCAAATTCCGTAAACCTCTGTAAGTTCGTTTCGCAACGATCTGACTTTTGCTTCGAGATCTTTAATCAGTTCCATGTAGTTTGTGACGCGTTCTTTGACATTCATATTCTTGACATTGGTATTGGTACTGACATTGGTGTTGGTATCCATATTGTTAGTTATGGTTTATGAAACAGTATATTATTAAAACAGTGATAATATATTGGTAAAATAAATTAGAATTATCAATTATTTATTATATTCAATTTTTACAATTACAAATTGACGCTTGATTAGTCGTAATTTGTGTATCATTGTCATTATTTTTATTATTTTCATTGTCACATTGTTCACTAGATTCATCAGATTCATTATTCACAAAGTATTGTATAATCATACTATTAGCATCATTGTGTTGAAGGAAATGACAATGAATGACACCTCCGATGCAACGAATAGGTGGTTTTTTTGTTGCATCAACCGAAGAATAATTAGGCCATGTTAAATTAAATGATACAGTTTCTTGTGGTCCAACTTGATATATATCTCTTGAATATATTAATGGATCGTATGAATGATCATAGCTTATTAATCCGGGCGAATTATAATTTGATTGCGGTGATGTAAATCCCGAAGTTAAATGGAAATGTATCGGATGTGCATCTGCATTGTCTCCATTTGTATAAAGCCAAATTTCACTAGAACCACGATTAACCGAGAAGGAATTTAGGTTGTCGTTTAAATATCCATCATATAAACCTATATAAGTTTCATTCGGACTAATTATAAGTTCTGCATCTCTCCTCATGCAAGCGATTGGTAATTGTACATCACCATCAGAAGTCGCAAAGAAAGGAAATATTTGTTGAATTTCAGCATCATAAATTCCGTAAATACTAACTTCATCACATTTCATATATGCAGAAGCATTTTTTTTAGGTGATAATTTTGGTTTTTGATTTGAGTTGTTCTGAATTTGTTGTTGTTTTTGTTGTTTTTGTTGTTTTTGTTGTTCTTTTGAACAAAGTGTTTTATTATACATATTTCTAATTTTTGTATGTGTATTTTGTTGTTTCGCTCTAAGTTGTGACACTAAATCGGATGAAGAATCGAGCGTGCTACCGGTCAATGGTTTTCCGAAGAACTGTAGTAATGGCCAGCGTCCTAGGAAACGAATATAATATTTTGATGTATTATTAGTTTTGATAACTGCCGATTTTATGTATGCCGTTTTTTGGTATAAAAAGTCGAGAGCATATGGGAAAAATGACCAATCACACGTTAGTATAGAACTAATTGGTACAGGCACATTATTAATATTAATAGTAGTTTGTTCAAAAGTTTTATTAACTAAATCAATCCATTCTTGTATATTTAATAATTGGCATGATGGAGTTGGTGGAAATACAACAGTAGCGGTCGCCAAAGGTGGTTGGGACAGATCTCCGTAACTGATTTCATTAGTAAATATTTGTATTTTTAATGTATCATTTGAAATCATAGCAGTATTTGAAAATTCGTCATTAGTTTTATAAATCCTGAATTTTGAAGTAGGAAGATTTGGTGGTTTGTAATCATTGGGAGCATTTATATATTGTTGTAAGGCCCAATCTAAATTAAGTTCTTTTGAATTCCATAAATCGCACATTATACGATTAGCTCCGTCAACATATTCTGTGGTGCCATTAATATTATCTTCTGTGTGGGCATTTGTATCAGTTTCAGGGAATAAGAAAATATTACGTGTGGGATTATTTACATCAATTTTGGGTATGTTATAATAATATTTTTGATTGAGGAATGATAAATAATTAAATTTGTTGTCATATTCAAAGTCCGGTTGTTTCAAAATCTTTTTCCATTCTCTATATGTATCCTTTCCGAAAACAGTTTTTCTAATTTGTTTTATCGTGTCGTCTAAACATAATTTATTTTGTTTATTTTGTTTGTTGTTTTTACATTTTTCCATGACAATCTTTAAAAATGGCTTGATGCGTTTTTCAGATGGAACTTTAATGCTACCACTTTCTAATATCTGATTAGTTTGAGCAATTAAACTCACTTCAGGATAATTCAAATTAGTATAATCATCTTGTTGATTTTGTTGGTTTGGATCTGGAATTGGAGTTGGATAGGGAGTAGCATTACTTTTACCGAAGTCTGGAATAGTTGCTGTGATCGATGTATTCATTGGTTGATCCGGAAATGTCGGGACTGAATCAACTACCTCAGTTAAATCGTAATCATAAAAAAATAAATAAGCAATATTATCACTAAATTCATCTAAATCAACAATAATTGCAACACGACCTGCCACAGGAACGAAAACCATTTCTAATTTTGTTGGATTCATTAAACCACCGTCGACTTGTACTAAATGAAAAGATTTAATATTTTTATTTTTATCACAAACACCCATATGGAATACACGCCAATTTAATGATGCATTTAAAATATCTATTTTTACCAAATTTTTTGTTGTTGTGTGATAAAGATTATCAACAAATGGTGCGACTGGTTCGGAAGAATACCAATTTACAGCAGAAGTACCATTTACAACGGCAACACTTGATCTATTTTCGTCTGTAACTAAATTTTCAAATGTTTGAACTCCTTTACTTGTTAGATCCATATCTAATGCTGTAAGCAATATTTGGTTATTACCGTACTCAAATCTTTCTGTTAACCATTTGGTTTTATCATCTGTTATTTGTAACAATCCGACTAATCCCGCATAAATTAATTCCATAGATACAAACATATTGTGGCTATGAAACCATAATAAAGATTGATTATTTGTAATTTCGGGAAATTGGAATGTAACTTTTGGACCCAATAAAGTGCTGGGTCCAAATACAACTTCCATTGATGTTCCATCGACAGAACCAACTGTATTTAGTCCGTGATAATGAATATTGAACGTGAATTGTGTTTTGTTTTCATATGTGATTTTTGGACTGGATCCTTGATGAAATCGTATAAAAGGTAATCCAAACGACGATTTTAAAAATAGTTTATCATTAATATATACTTCACACCCGAAGATTGGCTGTTTCATGACATCAGTTCCGCTAAAATCTGCATCAGTTGCAAACCTGTGTTGAGCATTGCATATGACAATCTTCACGTCATCATCGATTTTTAATACTGAAAAATCTAGAAGAGCTGGTTGAAATAATTTTATTTGTTTGTTAGACATTGTATATTATATTTTACAAACATAAAAAGAAATAAAAATGTTTTGTAAAAATAATATGTAATTTAGTGTATACATTTGTTCACTAGATTAACTGTTTATAATGTTATCATCATAAGATTCTTTTACACACGGGCATATCATAACAATCATTTCTCCTATATTCGAAATGTTAAATTTAATACCCAACGGATAATCTTCTTTTATATACAATCTTATCTCGGAACTAAGTTTGTTGCATGCAGACAATCTCTTTAAAATATTAACTTCATAAAGTGTTTCAAATTCGTAATTTATTTTGTTAGTTTTATTAGTTATTGTTGAAACACTGTAATTATCCCCACAATTATGTTCACAAAAAGTTTTAATTTTTTTGTCATAATTTTCTCCAACGTAAAGTTTGTATTTTTCATTTTTGACTTCAATTTTTAAATAATTCCACGG
>Ga0182016_10002892_pt1 | contig 19863 bp, 22 predicted proteins | sample 712S2MmetaG_FD_120491 | JGI IMG/M metagenome (GOLD analysis project Ga0182016, IMG submission 120491) | Permafrost microbial communities from Stordalen Mire, Sweden - 712S2M metaG | ecosystem: Environmental > Terrestrial > Soil > Wetlands > Permafrost | place: Sweden: Stordalen | collected... | reverse complement strand
CTAGGCTGCGAGCGCGAGCTGAGGCTCGGCGTTTGTTTTTGGTTCCGGCTCTTTAACGTGGCTCCGGAGACCACGGCTCGCTTCTCCTACATCGACGACCGGAGTCGAAGCCTGTCACCCCCTCGGGTTCCTCCACCGGCCGCACGACGTGTGCGACCAGGCATCCATCGTACCGCCTGGACGGGTCGCGACGTCCCGCAGCCGCTCAGTGGCGGGAGCTCCGGACGCCGCAGGCTACCGGGCCCGTCGCCGAAGGACTCAGCTGCGCAGCTTGGCCACCGTGCGGGCCTCGCGGGCGGCGTCGCGTCCGGCGTCCCGGGCGGCGATGGCGTGGCGCTTGTCGTACTGGCGGCGCCCCCGGGCGAGGGCCAGCTCCACCTTGGCCCGACCGTCCTTGAAGTAGATCGAGAGCGGCACCATGGTCAGCGAGCTCTGCTTGGACTTGCCCATCCACTCGTCGATCTGGCGTCGGTGCACGAGCAGCTTCCGACGCCGGTCCGGGTCGTGGGCCCCGAACCCGTTGGCCTGGGCGTAGGGAGGGACGTGGACCCCGAAGAGCCAGAGCTCGCCGTCGTCGATCCGGGCGTAGGAGTCCTGGAGGGCGATGCGGCCCGCACGCAGGGACTTCACCTCGGACCCCTGCAGCACGATGCCGCACTCCAGCGTGTCGACGATCTCGTAGTCGTGCCGGGCGCGCCGGTTGGAGGCCACCAGCCGGTTCCGCTCCCGGTCGGCGTCCCTGGCGCCCTTGCCGCCCGCGGGGGCGGACTGCTTCTTCTTCGCTGCGGCCACGTCCGTCGACGGTAGTCGCCCGACCACGGACCGACGTCCTCTAGCCTGAGCGGCGATGCTCACCCTGCCCCGCCCCGTCTACGACCACATGGTCGCCCACTGCCTGGTCGGGCTGCCCGACGAGGCCTGTGGCCTCCTCGGTGGCGACCTCGAGCGGGGCCGGGCCACCACCTGCTACCCGACGCGGAACCTGGCCGCCTCCGCCAAGCTCTACACCGTGGACCCGAAGGAGCACCTCCGGGCCGACCGGGACGCCGAGGCCGCCGGCGGGGCCATCATCGGGGTCTTCCACTCCCACACCCACACCGAGGCCTACCCGTCGCCCACCGACGTGGCCCAGGCCCCCGACCCGGCATGGCACTACGTCCTGGTCTCGCTCCGTGACACCGAGCCGGTCGTCCGCAGCTACCGGATCGTGGACGGGGTCATCGAAGAGGAACCGGTCCACCTGCTCGGACGGTAGAATCCCCACCTGAAAGGTCAAGTTTCGATGCCCGGCCGGACCAGCCAGACGGTCCCGGCCGGACCTCCCGCCAGTACCACCGGTCCCGCCCGGGCCCCGGAACCACAAAGGAGCCCCCGTGCCCGTCAAAGTGAACCTCCCGACCGTGCTCCGGCCCCATGCCGGGGGCGAGCGCACCGTGGCCGTCGAGGGCGGCACCGTGGGCGAGGTGCTCACCGCGCTGGTGGCGCAGTACCCGGGGATGTCGGGCCAGGTCATCGACGACGCCGGGTCGCTCCACAAGTTCGTCAACGTCTACCTCAACGACGACGACGTGCGGTACCTGTCGGGGGTCGACACCCCGGTCGGGGCCGCCGACGAGCTGTCCATCCTCCCGGCCGTGGCCGGCGGCGCCTTCGGCCCCGGGGCACCCCTCGGCCTATGACCGTCTACGGCTCGGTCCTCGACCTCATCGGAAACACGCCCCTGGTCGACATCTCGGCCCTGAGCCCCACGCCCGACGTCCGCATCCTCATGAAGCTCGAGGGGCAGAACCCGGGCGGCTCGGTCAAGGACCGCATCGCCCTGGCCATGATCGAGGCGGCGGAGGCGGACGGCACGCTCACCCCCGGCGCCACCCTGATCGAGCCGTCCTCGGGCAACACCGGCATCGGCATGGCTCTGGTCTGCAAGCTCAAGGGCTACCGGCTCAAGGTGGTCCTGGCCACCAACGTCTCCATCGAGCGCCGCCAGCTCCTCGAGTCCTGGGGCGCGGACATCATCGAGTCGCCCGGCGCCGAGGGGTCCAACGGTGCCGTCCGCCGAGCCCGGGCCCTGGCCGAGGAGCACCCGGAGTGGACCTTCCTCTACCAGTACGCCAATCCGGCCAACCCCCGGGCCCACTACGAGGGCACCGGTCCCGAGATCTGGAAGGACTGCCCCGACGTCACCCACTTCGTGGCCGGCCTCGGCACGTCCGGGACCCTGCTCGGGGTGGGCCGCTACCTGAAGGAGCAGAACCCGGACATCAAGGTCCTGGCCATCGAGCCGCCGGCCGGCGAGCTGGTGGACGGGTTGCGGAACCTCGACGACGGCTACATCCCGCCGATCTTCCTGGACAACCACGGCGCCGAGTTGCTGGACGGCAAGCGGATCGTGCGTCCGCGCGAGTCCATCGAGTGGACCCGCCGCCTCCTGGAGGTCGGCATCTTCGCCGGGCTCTCCTCGGGCGCCATCCTGGCCGGGGCCGTCAAGACGGCCGCCACCCTGGAGTCGGGCGTGATCGTCACGGTCTGCTGCGACGCCGGATGGAAGTACCTCTCGACCGGGGCCTGGACGGACGACCTGGATGCCGTCGAGGCCCGGGCCAAGCAGATCACCTACTTCTAGGTGCGGCGCCGGCGTCACCCGACCGACCGCGGCACGGCGTAGCCTGCAACGATGGGTCGACCCGCCGCACGCCGCCCCGCCCCGCCTCCGGACCCCGGTGACGAGGTCGTCCTGACCGTCCTGGGCTGTGACGGCAGCTGGCCGGGCCCCGGCGGCGCCGGCAGCGGCTATCTGCTCCGCGTGGGCGGGACCCACCTGCTCCTCGATGCCGGCCCCGGCACCTTCGCCGTGCTCCAGACGCTTGTCGACCCGAGTGAGGTCGACGCCGTCGTCATCAGCCACCACCATGCCGACCACTGGACCGACCTCTACGCCGTGGACACCCAGGCGCGGTTCGGCGGTCGCCGCAGCCCGCTGCCCGTCTACGCCCCGGCCGAGGTGGCCCGACGGGCCGACCCCGAGCGGACCCCGCTACTCGAGTGGCACGACGTGACCGACGGCTCTCGGGCCGGTGTCGGCGAGGTCTCGTGCGCCTTCCACCGGACGGACCATGCCGACGAGACCCTCGCCGTCCGCGTCGACGGCGGCGGCCGTGCGCTCGGCTACTCTGCCGACACCGGGCCGGACTGGTCGCCGGACGTCCTCGGCAGCGGGCTCGACCTGCTGCTGTGCGAGGCCACCTACACGGCCGAGCACGAGGGGACCGCCGGCCACCTGAGCGGTCGTCAGGCCGGTGCCGCGGCACGGGCCGCCGGTGCCCAGCGGCTCGTGCTCACCCACCGGTGGCCCACGGTCACCGCACGGGCGGTGGCCGAGGAGGCCGAGGCCGCCTTCGGCGGCCCGGTGGAGCAGGCAGCGATCGGAAAGGAGTTCACACTGTGAGCGAGGCAACCAAGCGGGCCGACGGCCGGGGGATCGACGAGCTGCGGACGGCGTCCTTCGAGCGGGACTTCACCGTGTTCGCACCAGGGTCGGTCCTGGTGTCCATGGGCCGGACGCGGGTGCTCTGCACGGCGTCGGTCGAGGAGCGAGTGCCACCGTGGATGCGTGGCTCCGGCAAGGGTTGGGTGACCGCGGAGTACTCGTTGCTGCCGGGGTCGACCGGGGAGCGCGTGACCCGCGAGGCCGCCAAGGGCAAGCAGTCGGGCCGGACCCAGGAGATCCAGCGGCTCATCGGCCGCTCGCTCCGCTCGGTCTGCGACATGGTGACCCTCGGTGAGATCCAGGTGACCGTGGACTGCGACGTCCTCCAGGCCGACGGGGGCACGCGTACGGCGTCGATCTGTGGCGCCTACGTCGCCCTCCACGACGCCATGACCCGCCTGGTGCAGAAGGGGACCCTCCGGGCCAACCCGCTGACCGAGGCCGTGGCTGCGGTGTCGGTGGGGGTGGTCGACGGTGTCTGCATGCTGGACCTCCCCTACGAGGAGGACAGCCGGGCCGAGGTCGACATGAACGTGGTCATGACGTCGTCGGGACGCTTCATCGAGGTGCAGGGCACCGCCGAGGGCATGCCGTTCACCAAGGCGGAGCTCGACGAGATGCTGAGCCTGGCCGAGCACGGGATCGCCCAGCTGCTCGACCTGCAGACGGCCACGCTGGCCGAGCCCCCGACACCGCGTTGAGCGGGGCCGTGGTCGCCATGCCCGGGCCCACCTTCGTGCTGGCCAGTGCCAACGCCGACAAGGCGGCCGAGATCGTCGCCATCCTCGGCGCCGTGCCGGGGCTGACGCTGCTGCCCCGGCCGGCTGACGTCCCCGACGTCGACGAGACCGGGGAGACCCTCGAGGACAACGCCCGCCTGAAGGCCCGCGCCCTGTGCGAGGCCACCGGCACGTCGGCGGTGGCCGACGACACCGGGCTCGAGGTCGACGCCCTCGGCGGGGCGCCCGGGGTGTACTCGGCGAGGTTCTCCGGCGAGGGGGCCAGCTACGCCGCCAACGTCGCCAAGCTCCTGTCCGAGCTCGAGCGGGTCGGGGCGATGGCCCCCGAGGCCCGACGGGCCCGCTTCCGCAGCGTGGCCTTCGTGGCGCATCCCGACGGCACCGAGGTCTGGGTGGAGGGCGAGGTCACCGGGGTCATCACCCCCGAGGCCCGGGGCCACGGCGGGTTCGGCTACGACCCGGTCTTCGCCCCCGACGGGTTCGACGGCCGGACCTTCGCCGAGATGTCCGCCGACGAGAAGCACGCCGTCTCCCACCGGGGGCGGGCGTTCCGTGCCCTGGCCGACCGGCTGACAGCCGACGGCGCGGCGGGGCCGGCGTCGTGACGTCGTCCCGGGTGCGGACCGTCGCGGAGTCGGCCCGGCGGGCGCTCATCGACGTGGCCGCCGGCCACGACCGGGTCCGGGCCGTGCTGGCCCGCGCCGGAGGCGAGCTGGTCGCGGTGACCGACCGGGCGACGGCCATGGCCGAGGCCCGCCGGGCCGGCGTGCCCGACGCCTACGGCGGCTCCTACTTCGGCGAGGGACGGGACGCCCTCGGCGACCGCGAGGGCCGTTCCGGGTACGCCCGCTACGACCGGATCGCCTCCAACGCCGACGTCGCCGGCTGGCTGCTCTGGCGCAACTTCCGGGTGACGAACTCGCTCGACGTCGGGTGCGCCACCGGTTACCTCGTCGAGGTCCTGCGGGAGCGGGGGATCGACGCCCAGGGCTGTGACCTGAGCGCCTACGCCATCGACCACGCCGCCCCCGGGGCGGTCGGCCACGTCCGGGTGGCCAACCTGTTCGCCGGCCTGCCCTGGCCCGACGGCACCTTCGACCTGGTCACGTCCCTCGAGATCCTGGAGCACCTGCCGCCGGACCGGGTGCCCGACGCCCTGGCCGAGCTCGCCCGGGTGTGCGGTGGCTACCTGTACGCCACCATCCCCTCCTTCGGACCCAACCGGTCTGGACCCGACGGCCACTTCGAGGGCAAGGTCCGTCCCGGGCGGGTGGACCACTACTACGGTCTGGGGCCCGACTACCGGGGTCCGGTGCCCGAGCCCGACCTCGCCGTGGACGCCGAGGGCGAACTCGTCGAGGGCCACCTCTGCATCGCCTCGTTCGAATGGTGGACCGAGCGGTTCGCCGAGGCCGGGTTCACCCGGTGCGTCGACGTGGAGGAGCGGCTGTACGCCGACATCGAGCCGGCGGATCTCGCCCCCTTCTGGAACCTCTACGTGTTCCGCCTGGAGGGGGCCGACCCGGCCGTCGTCGAGCCACGGGAGCCCGGTCGGACCCTGGCCGAGCTCGGCCTGGAGCACCCCCTGCTCGATGCCTGAGTGCGCCCGGACGCCCCGGGGCGCGCCATGATGCACCCATGACCGACGCCATCCCGTCCATCTTCTCGACCTACGACGACTTCGCCCACCTCCGGTTCGACCGCCCGGCGGACGGGGTGCTGCAGATCACCATCGACCGCCCCGAGGTGCTGAACGCGGCCAACGAGCGCCTGCACCGCGAGTTCAGCCAGGTGTGGCGCGTGGTGGACGCCGACGACACGGTGGCGGTGTCGGTCATCACCGGGTCCGGCAAGGCGTTCAGTGCCGGGGGCGACCTGGCCATGATCGAGCAGATGACGACGGACCACGCCTACACGCTCCTGCAGTGGCGCGACGCCAAGGCGGTGGTCGACGAGATGCTCGCCTCGGTCAAGCCGATCGTGTCGGCCATCAACGGCGTCGCGGTGGGCGCGGGACTCGCCGTCGCCCTCCTGGCCGACGTCAGCGTGATGGGGGAGGGGGCCCGCCTGTCGGACGGACACGCCCGGCTGGGCGTCGCCGCCGGCGACCACGCGGCACTGCTGTGGCCGCTGCTGTGCGGCATGGCCCGGGCCAAGTACTACCTGATGACCGCCGACTTCGTGGACGGCCGGGAGGCCGAGCGGATCGGCCTGGTGACGCGTTGCGTGCCCGACGACCAGGTGCTGGCGGAGGCACTGGCGATCGCCGGGAAGCTGGCGGCCGGCAGCCGGACGGCCGTCCAGTGGACGAAGCGGGTGATGAACCAGTGGATGCTGCAGGCCGCCCCGGTGTTCGGCGAGTCGCTGGCCCTCGAGATGCTGGGCTTCCTCGGGTCCGATGCCGCCGAGGGGCTGCAGGCGGTGCGGGAGCGCCGGTCGCCGGAGTTCCCCTCGGCCCGCTGATCCGGGGCGCCGTCGATCCCGGGGTGGGCGCCGCCCCGGTCCTCAGCTGACGGTGACGAGGGTGCCGATCGGCGTGTACGGGAAGACCACGCCGGCGTTGGCCGGGGGCATCTCCACGCAGCCGTCGCTCTGGGGCCAGCCGTAGCTGCCGCGCACGTAGCCGTGCAGGGCGTCACCCCCGTTGAAGTAGCTCACCCAGGGGATGCCCGGGTCGTGGTACTTCGTGCCGTCCGGGTTGGTGCCGGACATGGTGGCCGACGTCAGGTGCTCGAAGACGGGGAAGGTGCCGTCGTCGGTCTCGGCCCCGGTGACGCCGGTGTTGGCCAGCGTCGAGTAGACGGCGGCACCGTTCGAGTAGACGGTGGCCCGCTCGGGCTCGGTCTTGGTGACGAGGACGTAGTTGTAGGCGGCCGTGTCGACGGTCCCGGCCGTCACGTCGGCGAGCAGGGCGCCCCAGACGGCCGGTCCCGCCTCGCCGTCGGTCTTCATGCCGTGCTTGTCCTCGAAGGCCATCACCGCGCCCTTGGTGATGACGTTCGACTCGCCCGGGGTCCACTGGGCCGTGAGTTCGGCCGGCTCGGCGAAGCGCCAGGCGAAGGTGCCCTCCTGGGGCTGGGCCAGCTCCTGGGGTGCGGCCAGTGGTCCGGCCGGCGTGAAGGCGACGGGCAGGTAGGCGAGCTGGGCCAGCAGCTGCTGCAGGCGCAGGGTGCTGCCGGCCGCCACGGTGAAGTGGACGGTCGCCCCCTGGGCCAGGGTCTGGCCGGAGGTGCCGAGGATGCCGCCGGTGCCGGCGGGCACCGTCAGGGTCTCCGTGCTCGAGGGCACGAAGGGCGCGGCGGCCACGAAGTCCTGGGTCGTGGCATCGACCTGCTGCCAGGACCCGGCGACGGCCGGGGCGAGCGTGGGGACGGGTGAACGGGGTGACAGGGGCGCGGAGTACCGGACGGTCAGCGTGGCGTCACTGGCCACGCCCGACGTGCCGTCGACCGGGCTGACGGACGCGATCTCGAGCGGCAGCTTGGATGTGACCGGGTGCGCTGCGGGTGTCGTCGTCGGGGTGGCCGAGACCCGGGAGCCGGAGCGACTGATCACGGTGGCGCCGGCCACCAGCGCCACGACGACGACGCCGACACCGGCGATCACCAGGCGGCGCCGGGTCGTGCGGGACGACGCACCACGTGCGTGTCGTCGCGATCGGGAGGAGGAATGGGCGCCGGACATAGGATTCAGTCCAAATCTACCAGGCGAACCCCCTGTTTCGTGGGCAATTCCGGGGGTCCGGGGCGAAGTCGGGGGTCAATCGGCGGTGGAGGTGCGCACCCCGGCCTGCACCGCCTGCTCGACGGCGGCGATCCGGGAGGCCTCGGTCAGCTTCCGGCCGTCGGGTCCCCGCACGTAGAAGGCGTCGACCACGGCCGCCCCGAAGGTGGAGACCTTGGCCGAGGTCACGTCGAGGTGGCATTCGACGAGGGCCCGGGTGATCCGGTGGAGCTGGCCGACGATGTCCTCGGCCCGCACCTCGACCACGGTGGCCGTCGCCGAGGCGTTGTTGTCCACCGTGACCTGGGTGGACACCAGTTGGGCCACCCGGACCCGCCCCGCGTTGCGGTAGGTGTGGGCCCGCTCGTCCAGCTGGGCGTCGACGTCGAGGGTGCCGTCCATGGCCGCGGCGAGGTCGTTCGACAGTTTGGCGGCCACGGGCCACCGGCCGCGGTCGGGCTCCACGGTGAAGGTCTCCACGGCGACGCCGTGCTCGCTCGCCACCACGGCGGAGCGCACGTTGAGCCCGTGCAGGGCGAGCACGCCGGTCACCTCGGCGAGCAGGCCGGACCGGTCGGGGGCCACCACGGTCACCAGGGGTGGCTCGATCGACAATGACAGTGCGGGCACCCCGTGGGTGCGGACGGTGTCCATCACCACTTCGAGGTCCTCGTTGATGAGCGGCGTGGGCGGGGCCACGGGCTCGCCGGCGAGCAGGAGGCTGGCCCGTTCGACCAGGTCGGCCACGAGGCCGGCCTTCCAGCTGCCCCATGCCGAGGGCCCCGTCGCCAGGCTGTCCGCCTCCACCATCACGGCCAGGAGGTCGAGGGTCGGACGGTCGCCGACGTCGTCGGCCACCTTCCGGGCGGTCGCCGGGTCGTCGAGGTCCCGACGGGTGGCGGTGTCGGGCAGCAGCAGGTGGAGGCGGACCATGGTGACGATGGTGGCCACGTCGTCGGGGGGGAGGCCCATCCGGGCGGCGATCTCGGCCGCCACCACCATGCCGACGTCGGTGTGGTCGCCGGGGAAGCCCTTGCCGATGTCGTGGAGCAGGGTCCCGAGGAGGAGGAGGTCGATGCGCTGGACCCGGTGGGCCATGGTGGCGGCGTTGGCCGTCGCCTCGAGGAGGTGCCGGTCGACCGTGAACCGGTGGTACGGGTTGCGTTGGGGCTTGTTCCGCACGCTCGCCCACTCGGGCAGGTAGCGCTCGAGCAGGCGCCGTTGGTCGAGCGCCTCGAGCGCGGGAATGGCGGAGGGGCCCGTGGCCAGCACGCGGACCAGCGTCCCCCGCAGCGAGTCGGACCACGGGACCGGGGGCTCGGGGGCCCGCCGACCGAGGAGGTTGAGGGCGTCGCGCGAGATGGGCAGGTTGTGCTCGGCCGCCACCGCGGCCAGGCGCAGCGACAGCGACGGGTCGCCGGCCACGTCGGCGTCGGCCAGGAGGACCACCTCGTCGACCGTGGTGCCGATACCCGCCTCGCCCGCCAGGACGGTCACCTCCGACGCGGCCCCCCGGTCCTTGCGGCGGAGTCCGCGCGAGCCCTGGGCCCGGGACCAGGCACTGCGGCGACGCCAGGCGTCGTCCCCCTCCCACGCCACGGTGCGGCCCGCCGTCGCCACCGCCAGCATCAGGGCGTCGGCGTCGTCGAGGCCCATGGCCTTCGCCACCTGCTCCTGCTCCTGGAGGAGCAGCTTGTTGAGCTCCCGTCCGGCCCGGCGGTGGAGCTCGACCCGGGTGGCGGTCAGAACGGCACGGGCGGACTCGATGGCCACGGTGTCGACGTAGTCGGCCAGCACGGGGACGGCCTGCATCATGGCGACGAGGGCGGCGATGTCCCGCAGACCACCGTGGGACTCCTTCAGGTCGGGCTCGAGCAGGAAGCCCACGTCGCCGTTGGCGGTGTGGCGCTCGGCGACGCCCTCGGCCAGGACGCCGAGCCAGGGCGGCTTCTGGCGCGCCCACCGCTCACGGGCGCCCTCGAGCACCGGCTCGGCCACCCTCGCCTCGCCACAGATCACCCGGCCGTCGAGGAGGCCGAGGGCCACGCGCAGGTCCTCGGCCGCCATGTCGAGGGCCTCGGACGGCTTGCGGACACTGTGGTCGAGCGAGATGCCCTCATCCCACACCGGATACCAGATGCGGTCGGCGGTGGAGGAGATGTCCTTGCGGTTCTTGTGGAGGAGCACCACGTCGAGATCGCTGAAGGGGCAGAGCTCGCCCCGCCCGTAGCCGCCGACGGCCACCAGCGCCATGCCCCGGGCGTCGCCGCCACAGGCCTCCTCGAAGAGCCCGGTCAGCCACTCGTCGGCCGCGGCCGCATAGGCCCGGCAGAACGCGTCACCTCCGAGGTCGGCCCGGTCGATCAGCTCCTGACGTCGGACACGCAGGGACATCGCCGGACCGTAGCACCGTGCCGCCGTCGCACCGGGACCCGTGGGCGTTACGCTGGTCGGATGGCCGACGACAGCGATTCGGGATCCGGACGCTCCACCCTCTCCACCGTCGGCCTCGTGGTCGGCGTGGTGGTGATCGTGTGGTTCCTCCTCGGGATCCTCCACTTCCTCGTCAGCCTCGTCTGGGGCGTCGTCGAGGTGGCCGGCCTGGTGGCGCTCGTCCTGGTGATCGGCTGGTTCCTGTTCCGCGGCAAGGGCGACTGACCCGGCGACCCCGGGGCGGGCGGGATCAGGCCAGCATCGACTCGAACAGCTGGACGTGCTCGGCCACCATTCGGTGGGTCGAGAAGTAGCCCTCGACCGCCAGGCGGCAGTCCTGGCGCTTCAGCTCGTCGAGCCGGCCCAGCGCCTCCACCATGGCGTCCTCTTCGGCGCACAGGAACCCCGTGGTCCCGTCGGTCACGACTTCGGGGGCCGCGCCCTCGGGGAAGGCGAGGACGGGGGTGCCGCAGGCCATGGCCTCGATCATCACCATGCCGAACGGCTCGTTCCACCGGATGGGGAACAGCAGGGCGGAGGCGCCCGCCAGCAGCTCGAGCTTGCGCTCGTGGGAGACCTCACCCAGGTAGACGGCGTCCGGCCCCAGCAGGGGCTCCACCTTCTCGGCGAAGTACTGCATCTCCCACGGTTCGCGCATCTTGGCCGCCATCAGGATCCGGAAGCCGGCCCGCCGGGCGACCTCGATGGCCCGGTGGCAGCCCTTGTCGTCCGCCATCCGGCCGAGGAACAGGACATAGGGACCCTCGGCGTCCCCCCGGCCGTCGCCGACCGGGAACTGGGTGGCGTCGACGCCGTGGTGGATCACCCGGGCGACCGGCACCTCGGGGGCGGCCCGGTGCTGCGCGTGCGAGATGGCGATCAACGGCACGCGACCCGACGTGGCCCGGTAGAGGTCGGTCAGCTCGTCGTTGAAGGGCCCGTGGATGGTCGTGGCCACCGGGAGATCCGGGTAGTTGGCCGAGTGGAAGGGGCCCATGACCGTGTGGTCGTGCACCACGTCGCACTCCCGGACGGCCTCGTAGGCATGGAGGACGTGGCGGAGTTCGGGCACGGCCATGCCGATCCGCTGCCCCTCGGCGAGCGGCAGGACCCACTGCCGCGGCACCGGACAGGTGGAATCACCGGTGGTGTAGAGCAAGACCTCGTGGCCGGCGTCCTGCAGGCCACGGGCCAGCTGGTCGACGACGAGTTCGATCCCGCCGTAGAGCACGGGGGGGATGGGTGTCCAGGGTGGGGCGATCAGTCCGATCCGCATGTGCAGATCTAAGCATCCCTGTGTGGGGGATAGGATCACCGGGCGCGCTTGGCGGCGTGGCCGAGTGGTTTAGGCAGGGGCCTGCAAAGCCCCGTACGGCGGTTCGATTCCGCCCGCCGCCTCTGAGTACCGGCGACCGGAGTCCAGAGGATCGGACATCCGTCGGCGGGCCCCCGGGGACGACGGAGTCAGACCTCGACGACGGGCTCGTCGAACAACCCGAGTTCCTCCTCGTCGGGTGGCTCGAAGATCGTCGCCCACTCCTCGAAGTGGGCCCGGGTCATCGGCGCGGCCGTCCACTCGCCCGACGCGGTGCGGCGATCAGCCCGCTCGAGGAGCTCGTCCAGGGGCGCGTCGAGGTAGTGCAGCTCGACCCCCACCCCCAGCGCGCGGGCCCCGAGTCGCTTCTCGTCCCGTTCGGCCCGGGCCCAGTGGCCCCACTCCAGGATCACGCTCTGACCCCGGGCGAGGAGCTCCTGGGTGAGTTCCCACAGCTGCTGCTCGATCCGGACCCGGAACCCGTCGTCCCACACGTCGGCGCCGAGCCGCGTCACCCATCCGTCCTTGTCCAGCCGGATGGCAGGCATCCCGGGTGCGAGCTGACGGGCGAGGGTCGACTTCCCCGTGGCCGGCAGCCCGCAGATCAGCACGAGCCGGGTCCGGGGCCCGGCGACAGGATCGTCCGTCCGGTCCGCGGTCACGGAGCAAGGCTACGGGACTCCGGGCCGTCCGGACCCGGGCGGTGGCACCGCGGGGGACGCCCACCCCTCGGGGGGCGGCCGGCATCCCGGCCCGGTCCGGGCTCGGAGTGACCGGTACGTTGGGCGCATGGAGGAGGAGATCCGGTGGTATCTCGTCGAGGCGGTCGCCGATGTCCGGGGCGACACCCGACGCCGACATGACGTCGAGCGGCGACAGCAGACCCTCGCCCATTTCGGCGGCCGGCTCGATGCCCTGGTCTACGTGGGGGCGATCTCGCACGATGAGCGCAACGAGTGGTTCGCCAAGATGTTGGCCGCCGTGGGCTACGAGGTACCGGACCCGCCGCCGGCCGGGTCCGGCCGGGCGATCTTCGTCGGGGATCCCGCCCGGGCGCAGGATCCGATGCCCCGATCCCCGGTGCCGGAGTTCCTCCGGTCGGTGCCCGGCCCGCTCGAGGAGATCGAGCGGCACGGCGTCCGACTGCGGGTGCTGTCGGTCGAGCTGTACGACGTGGCCGTCGAGGTGCGGTGGCGGGCGGTGCCGGATCCCGATCCCTGGCTGTTCTTTCCCGAGGACCGGTTCGACCTCGAGTCCGATCTCCTCGGGATGGAGGATTGGGCCGCGGAGGAACTGCGCCGGAAGGCCGCGCGGCCCCTCCTGCACCGGGTGTTCGAGTTCACCCTCCGCGACGACCTCGGTACCGAGTTCGTGCCTCGGGGAGGTCACCGGCGAGGGGGTGGCAACGAGACGACCGGCGACATCCGCTTCCAGCCGGCCGTGCCGTCGGGGGCCGGCCGACTCACGCTGACCTGGCAGGGCGCCGACCTCGTGATCGACCTCGGCGGCGGTGTCTGGGCACGCGTCTGACCGGCCGCTCCCGGGTCACGGTCCCCTGAGCTGGGCCTCGCCGTGCGGATCAAGGGACCGTGGCGCAACCCGGCGGTGAGCCGACCCCCACTGCCGAGCGCAGGATCAGAAGGTGGACCGGACTGGCGGACGGATCATCGCCCGGTGGTGGTGGATCAGGCGAGGTCCCAGACCAGTCGGGGGTCGCGATCCGCACCGAGCAGCAGGGTCGCCGGGACCTGTTTGTCGATGTGCCCGATGAGGCCGCGGTAGATCCCGAACCCGCAGAGCTCCTGGAGCCGTGGGGGGAAGGTCCGTACGGTCTCCCGTGGGAGTCCGAGCTGCTGGTTCTCCTGCTGACGGATGTAGCCGGCGCAGTAGTTCATGGCGATGCCCACGCGTCGCTGACCGGTGGTGTTGGCTCCGCCCCCGTGCCACAGGCTCCCGTGCCACACCAGGACGCTGCCCTTGGCCATCTCGGCCGGCACGGTCTCGTACGTGGCGGTCAGGTCGGGGGAGTGGTCGGCACGGTGGGAGCCGGGCACGAGTCGGGTGGCGCCGTTCTCCTCGGTGAAGTCGGTGAGCGCCCACATCGTGTTGCACACGGTCGCCGGGTGGGGTTTCGGCAGCGGGATGATCTGGTCGTCGGCGTGGATCGGTTGCGGGGTCTCGCCGGGGCCGATGGCGATCGACGAGAGCGACGACACCAGGAGCCCGGCGTCGAGCACGCCCTCGACGACCGGCAGTACCGCCGGGTGGACCGGGATGCGGGCGAAATCGGGGCCGTGGGCCAGCAGGTTGTAGATCCGGACCGTGCTGGTTCCCTCGAACGCATTGGCCGCCGGCACGATGCCGAGCTCGTGCTCGAGTCGATCGAGTTCGTCGACAAGGGTGTCGATGAGGTCCGGTTCGATGGCGCCCTCGAGGACGGTGTACCCGATCTCGTCGATCTGCCGCAGCGACTCGCCCACCTCGACCATCGTCCGCGCTCCCTTCGCTCGTCACGGTGCAGCCTATGGTGAACAGGTGGCACGCCGGAAGGGTCCGTCCAACCGTTACGAGCTGTTCACCTGCGCGTGGGAGGGCCACGCCCTGGTCGGTGCGGAGGCCGCCGTCGTGACGGCGGACGACGCACTGGTCGTGCGCGAGGCGGATGGCGCGCGGTGGTGCCGCTGCCTGCGGTGCGACGCCTGGCTGCCGGCGTCGATTCCCGACGATCCCTCGTTGGAACGGGTGCCCCCGCGGGACGAGATCGACCTGCCGCTGCGGGGCCCGGCGCTCCGCGACCGCTACGTGCTCCGCCTCATCGCCCTGGACCGGGCGCTCCACGTGGTCATCCTGGCACTGCTGGCCCTCGCGTTCCTGACCTTCGCGTCGCGTGACAAGGCGCTGCACGACGACTACCAGAACCTCATGAACGCACTGAACGGCGGTGGAGCCACGGCGTCTCGCGTGCGGGGTCTCCTCGGCTACCTGGGCAAAGCCTTCCACTATTCGCCGACGCACCTGGTCGTCCTGGCGTTGATCTTCTTCGCGTTCGCGGCGGTCGAGGCCGTCGAGGCATTCGGTCTGTGGTGGAACAAGCGGTGGGCGGAGTACCTGACGTTCATCGTGACCAGCGCCCTCATCCCCTACGAGATCTACGAGCTCACCCTCAAGGTGAGTGCGTTCAAGGTGGTGGCCTTCGTCCTCAACGTGCTGGTGGTGGCCTACCTGCTCTTCGCCAAGCGGCTGTTCGGGGTGCGCGGCGGCCACGCCGCCGAGGTGGAGCGCAAGCGCGAGCTCAGCGGTTGGAAGGCCGTCGAGGACGCCCAACCGCCCGCCATCGGCGTACCGACGTCGTAGGTCACCCGAACGTCGTCGGGGTGTCGGGTCGGCTGCGGTGCCGTGGCGCGGGGGACCTGGTGGTATCGTCGACCCCCACGGGCCGTTGGCGCAGTTGGTAGCGCACTTGCATGACACGCAAGGGGTCGTGGGTTCAAGTCCCGCACGGCCCACCCGAGAAACCCCAGCTCAGGCTGGGGTTTCTTGCAATTCACCGCCCGGGCGCCCGAAGCGATTCCCGCTACCCAGCGATTGGGCGGTCCGGGGGCGTCCGGGGGCGTCTTCCGTCGACACAGACTGACGCGGTGTCCGGAGCGGCCGGGCGGCGAAGGAACCGACCCGGGAAAATGCCATCGGATCATGGGCGACCCACCCGGGAGTGGGCCCGGCTTGCCCCTCGACGCCGGAGGCAGTGCACGGCCCGGAGACTTCGATACCCATGCCCTCGTCGAGGGCCTGGACCGTCAGAGGTCGGAGATGGCCCTGAGCAGGCGCCGGGTCGCCGAAGCGATCTGGGCGCAGTCCTCGGTCTTGGATGCTGTTCGCCGCCCGGCGGCCGACTTCGGCTCTGCCGTCCGCTGGTAGCTGCCGCTCTCCAATGCCGGGATTCCCCGAAGGTCGCCGCCTCGGTCGGTAGCCTGCACGGTGTGGCACCGGATCAGATCGACCGCCTCGCCGACCATCCCGGAGCGATCGACGACGTAGCTCGATGGCACTTCGAGGAGTGGGGCGTCGGTCCAGTGGAAGAGGGTCTCGAGCGGGGTCGGCGGCGACTCCGATCGTGGGCCACAGCGGGTGGCGTGCCCTGCGCCTACGTGGCGGTGGTGAGCGGTGAGATATGCGGATCGGCTTCGTTGGTCGAACACGACATGCCCGGTCCGCCGGCCGGCACCGAGCACCTCCGGCCCTGGCTCTCGGGTGTCTTCGTCATCCCGGAGCGCCGCAAGGCAGGATTGGGGCCCGCGCTGGTGGCGACCGTGGAGGAGGCTGCCGGGACCCTCGGGTACCCAACTCTGTACCTGTACACCGCTCCGGTCACGGCGCGGAAGTTCTACGCACCACTGGGGTGGGAGGTGATTCTCACTCCGTCCTACGAGGGGAAGGAGGTCGCCGTCATGGCCAAGTCCTTGGTGGTCCCGGGGAAGCTCGGGTAGCAGCCCCGTCCCGGCGTGCGGGGCAGGAGCTGCGTCACCGCAACCCGTCGGCGTCCCCCGCGACCCGGCGCACCGAGCGGCCCCTTCCTTCGCCCGGCCGGGGTGAGAGAATCCACTGATGCCTTCGATCTCCGGTCGGGTGGAAGTCAACCTGACAGTTCGCGACCCCGAGACCAGCGCGTCCTGGTATTCGGCCTTGCTGGATCTCGAAGTGCTCTACGACTTCACCGGGACCGATCACCGGATGCGCTACATCGCCCTCATCGAGCCGAAGACCCAACTCGTCCTGTGCCTCGTCGGCCATGCGGCCAACACGGGTGAGCGCTTCAGCGAGCTGCACACCGGCCTGGACCATCTGGAGTTCCTGGTCAACCGACGCGAGGATCTTGACGAGTGGGCGGAGAAGTTGGATCGGTTGGGTGTTGAACACTCGGGGGTCAAGGAACCTGAGTACACACGGAACGCCATGCTGACGTTCCGCGATCCCGATGACATCCAATTGGAGTTCTTCTGGAGGTCGCCCACCCGGTGACCCGTCCGGCCGATCCGCGTCCAGGAGCCAGGGGCGGGACGGTCACGAGGACTCGGAATCCGCCTGACGCTGACTTCGCACCATCGCTCGGGCCCCGGAGGGCTGCCGCGACCGCGGCGACGCCCACGAGGGTCCGTCCGCCGACGCAGAAGGCATCGATTCGGGGACGGTCCCGATCCTCGTCGGAGGATTGGGGTCAGGCCGGAGCCATCCCGATCCGTCGACCGGGTCATGCCCAGTCGGGGAGTCACTCGACCCCGGCCAGGCTGACAATCGAGATGACGCCGCCCGCCACCAGGTAGCCCCACCCGATGAGAGTTCGGTGCGTCTCGACTGAACCGTGACGCCTCGCGACCCGCTCGGCGAAACGGGTCCCTGTCCCTCGATGGTCGGTCGGCGCTCCCACGCCGGCGACCAGAAGGAGGACTCCGAAGACCAACGTCAGGAGGAACTCCACCCCGCCAGTTTCCCCGGTCGGCCGCACACCGTCACGGAAGTGTCGGCTTCACGACCGGGTGACCTCCGATCGGTGGCGCCGGGTGGTCCCGGAATGCAGTCGAACCTCACGGTTGGCGAAACGCAGTTGTCCGGCCCTGTGACCGCCCGGTCGTGCCGGCACCTGGCGGCTCGCGGCCGACGAGCACCCGCCCCTCGACAACGTGCCCGGAGCCGGCGAAGAGGGGCACGCAGGTCATGCGCGATTCGAGTTCCCGCCTTCCAACGACGACCGTGGGCGCCGCCGCCTTCGGCTCTCCCGGTACCTCGCCACCACCGCATCCCGACAGGGCGTCGGTTAGCCTTCGCCCAAGGCACACCCGGAGTGGACGGCACGCCGGTCTGGAGTCAGGACGAGGACGGGAGACCATGACCGATCTCATCGAGCACGCCGAAGGCCACTACGCCCACCGAGCGGACGGCGGGACGCCACGGCGGCCCACCCCATCGAAGTTCCGGCGCCGGGCCGGATCGAAGACCATGGCGCGGGCCGTGATCGTGGCATCGGGCGTGGTGCTGATGATGGGGTCGCTCGTCGCAGTGGCCCTGGCGGCCACCTCGGGTCCGGCTGAGGCGAACTCGCCCTCGACCACGCATGTCTCCACCGTGTCGGTGGCGTCGCCGAGGTACAGGCCCCAGGCGGCCGTGGGGGCGACCGACGACTACCACTGCAGCTTGGTCAATCCACACGTCACCCGGAACTCGTATGTGATCTCGAGCCAGTTCAAACCGGGTGGTGCCGAGGTCCATCACGCCGTGCTCGCCCTGGTGCCCCCGTCCATGGCGGCTCAGGCCATCGCCGCCAATGCGGCCACCAGTGGCAAGGGATGGACGTGCTTCGGCGCGCCGGCGCTGCCCGGCGCGTCGCTCGCCGCGTTCATGAGCACACCCTTCCTCAGCGTGTGGGCACCCGGGCACGGCGAAGACGTGCTCCCCAAGGGGACGGGGATCTCGCTGCCCAAAGGGAGTCTGGTGATCGAGCAGGTGCACTACAACCTGCTGGTGGGCGACAAGCCGGTGACGAACGGGCTCGTGCTCCATACCGTGCCGAAGTCGACACCGCTACTGTCGATGCAGTCCCAGTACCTCATCGCCCCGCCGAACATCCCGTGCCCGGTCAGCGTGACGGGGCCACTGTGCGACTATCAGGCCTCCCTCAACTACCTGAACCAGCGCTTCGGATCCGGCGGAGTCTTGATGGCCAAGGGTATCGACCAGATATGTGGCGAAAACCCGGATGCTCCGCCCGTCGGTGACACGGCCACGTGCACATGGAAAGTCGGATCGAACGGCTACATCGACAGGATCCAGCCGCACATGCACCTGTTGGGGGTCAAGTTCACGATGGTGCTCAATCCGGGGACGCCGCAGGCCAAGACGATCCTGAGCGTCCCGGACTACAACTTCGACTACCAGAAGGCGTACAACGTGAAGCCCATCCCGGTGAGTCGCGGCGAACAGGTCCAGATCAACTGCAGCTACAACCCCGAGTTGGCGCGAGAGCTGCCGGTGCTCCGCAAGGCGCCACCGCATTTCGTCACGTTCGGCGACGGGTCATCCGATGAGATGTGCGTGGGTGTCACGTGGCAGACGTCATCCCGGCCCAATTCCCACGACTCGCTCTGAGCGACCGACGTTGTCGCTCGAGCTCGCCAGTGAATCGGTCGGCCGGCACCTCGGATCGCGGAGTCTCGACTCGCGGACAGGTCTCCTTCTGGGGGCGTCTTCAACCACGAACCTCGGGTCGTGGTGCCACTGACCTCCACCCGCCCGGAAGGTCCGGAGCGTGACACTGTCCCGGTGGTCGGGGATGTCCGGAATCGACCGGCGACGCGCGACAATCCGAGGTGATGCCGCTCATCATCCGTGATGCCGATGCCACCGACATGGAGGAACTCCAGGGGGTGTTCCGGAGGGCATCCCTGTCCAATGAGAACGACCGCGGGCTGTTGCAGGAACACCCGGAGTGGCTCGTCCTCTCGGACCGGGGCGTGAGAGAAGGAAGGACGAGGGTTGCCGTGGACGAGGACGGAACCACCACGGGCTTTGCCACTCACCTGATCTCCGACGGTGTTGCCGAGCTCGAGGACCTCTTCGTGGATCCCCCACGCATGCGGCAGGGCATCGCCACGGCGCTCGTGCTGGACATCTCCTCACGGCTGAACCGACTTGGCTTCGGGAAACTGGAAGTGACGGCAAATCCCCACGCCATGCTGTTCTACGAGCACCTGGGGTTCGTGGCCGACCGGATCGTCGACACTCAGGGCTATCCCGCCGCTCGGATGAGTCGACCTACGAGCTCACCTGACTGAGCGTCCCCAATCGACGGCGAAGACACGAATCTGGTCGCTCGCGCACTGAGCCGTCCTGGATACCCGCTGGCCAGGTCGGTCCGACTACGTGCTCGGTTGCGCCGGAGCGTGCTGCCTACCCGGCGTTCCGGTCATCCCAGCCGGATCTCGACGTATCGTTGAGCGATGCCGATGCCGAAGTTCGAGATCATCTGCGAAGTCGAGCCCGCCACCCGCCCGGATGTTACGCATGTCCGTCATCAGATCGGCGTGCTGGGCAACGTCGCCGACGCCTTCTTGATCCCCGACAATCACATCGGCCGTGCGACGGTGTCGAGCATCGCCGTGGCGCATGAGGTG
>Ga0182016_10002891_pt1 | contig 19865 bp, 14 predicted proteins | sample 712S2MmetaG_FD_120491 | JGI IMG/M metagenome (GOLD analysis project Ga0182016, IMG submission 120491) | Permafrost microbial communities from Stordalen Mire, Sweden - 712S2M metaG | ecosystem: Environmental > Terrestrial > Soil > Wetlands > Permafrost | place: Sweden: Stordalen | collected... | reverse complement strand
GGGGCGTTGGTGACGATGGCGCCTGAAGAATTGGGAGAGAATTCGATTGCCTGATCCAACATCTTACCTCGGAGTCGATGCCAATCTGCTTGCCAAGGCCACGCCACGCGCATCGTGCCAGCGGCAGAGGTCGGTGCACACTGCCTGGGACGCCGATGCTAAACAATCCGGGGATAGAAAGTGAGACAGCACTGCTGAAGAATTTGAAAAACTAGCAATCATTGCGCGGTTATGGCAAGGCAATTATGCGCCGCTGATGATCGGTGTGGAACAAGAATAAGGACACTTCGTCACTGATTTGAAGTAATAGAACCTGGTTACCAAATTACTTTTTAGTTAATAATAATGATTTGGGGGAGGGGCGAGATTTACCCCGGTTCTTTGCGGTATTCATGGGGATTGATCGGGAATTACGACAACTTCTCGCAAACTTCCTTTCGGGAATCGGAAGGAAGGAAAGATTTCCCGCTGGCTTAGCGGAAAAACAGGCGAAAATCGGGCACAAACCCAAAAATAGGGTAATCGCAGAGAGGGAAAGGGTAACAGTTCGCAGGTGCCATGATTCGAGATCAAGGCGCTTTCGATGGGGTGCGACATTCTTCCCGCGCCAGAATCTGCGGCCGTAACTGTCGGCCGCAGATTCCGGAGGGCTATTTGCGTGCGAAAGAAATGCCGAGACCAGTCGTGAGAACCACGTCGTTATCCAGAGTTCCCGCCGGAGGGAACGAGGTGAAGTTATCGCTGAAGGTGGTGGCCCAGGTCAGCATTTTCGCCACTTTGGTGCTGAATGAAGAACCCAGCACAAATTGGTATTGGCCGAGATTGCTTAAGTCGGGATAAATGGCGAACTGCTCGGTGAGAATGCTATTGGCGCCGAACTTGCGCATGTACTGCTCGCTGATGTCGAGAGCAGGAAAGCTGTTCACGGTGCTAGTGGCAAACTCTGAAGCGGAATAGTTTTCGTGGGTCCAGACAATACCGGCAGCTACATCAAATGTCTGCTTCGGAGCCTTGATGACGTGCAGACCGCCACCACCGCCAACGATGGAGCGGAGAGTCAGGTCCTGAAGCGCATCGGCGTAAAAGTCTCCGGATCCGTAGACGAAGGTCCTGGCTCCAACATTGTGAGAGTAGTTGATGCCTCCACCATCCGCATTGGCGCTGGTGGTCGGCGTGGAATTGCCATTGGTGCTATAGAGAGAGGTGACGTACAGCGCCGTCTTATCGTGCAAGGTGGCACGAGCGGCGGTCACACCAGCGCCAAAGGTGGTGGTATTCGAGTTTCCACGGGCCAATGCGAGGCTTACGTTGCCGGTGCCGGCCCATTCATGGCCCCAGCCAGGATGCAGCGTGGACTCATAGGCCTTCTGGTCGCCCGGGCTGCGCAGAACCGTGACATCGCCCGGCTTGAGTGTGACTTTTCCGGTCGAGGTTGTTACAACGAGGCCAGCGTCGGTGCGCTCCAGGGCTGTCACATTCAAGGTCCCTGAAGCTTGTGGCAGAACGAGCGCCTCGTCTGTGGTGAAGCTGACAACCTGATCCCAACTCACGGGGAGGGCATCGGCGTAAGCGGTTTTGACGGTAAGTTTGCCGTCATCGAGCTTTATGACTGTTCCAGTGAGCTTGTCGCCATTCTTTAACACGACCGTGTCGGCAAAAAGCGTAGAGGCTGCCGTTGTGAGGAGTGTGAGGACGAGGGCAAAGCGAGCGAAACGCACAGACAGCGGTAGGGACATGGGGGTGCTCCTTCTAGCAAGTAATGAAGTTTTCCGGTCGCGGCCGGGTATTTTCCTGTGGGTGACTCTATGGTATCCCGCCAAGAGGCGGAACATGATGAAAACAAGGAAGAAACCTTCAAGAATCTTTCAATGGTTCGAGTGGCGGATGATGGCAAACTGGTTACGGTCGGGGCGAGAATTCTCGACGAAGTTTCAACGGGCCCGATCCCGGTCGGATTCGGGGTTCCTAAAAGGACGCATGCATGGCGAAATTGGCAGCACAAGCGCAATGGTCGCTGGAGTCATACAGCATTGGTTTGAAATTGCGTTCGTTGCGAACGCAGAAGCGGTTAACGCTTGCCCGCCTGGCCGCGGAGACAGGGTTGTCGACGGCACTCCTTTCCAAATTGGAGACGGATCGAATGGTGCCGACGCTTCCAACGCTGGCCACCATCAGTCGTGTGTACGGAGTGGGAATGAGCCATTTCTTCACCGAAGCGACTCGGCACACCGTCTCGATAACGCGCAAAGCGCAGTTGCAGGGGCATGAGCGTGGCCCGGAGCAAGTGCGGATCACGCCGCTGAATGCGCCGAGTGCCGGCGTACACGCGGAAGGGAAGGCGGGCGGAGGGCCGTATGACTTCTCAGAACGAATAAATGCGGGAGGGGGGACGGGAGCTAAGCGGGCTAATCGGCTTGTTGCGCAACTGATCGAGTTCGCCCCAGGCGGCGCGGCTTCTATTCCGGACGCGATTCGCAAGGCCAGCGCGGTGCTTTATGTGCTCGATGGCCGGTTGCAATTGGACTCGGGCGGGATGCACGAGTTCCTGGAGACGGGGGATTGTGCTTTTGTGGACACGGATATGACTATGGCCTGGAGCGCGGCGGGTAAGCAGAGATGCCGCATCCTGGCAGTGTTTCCCGGTGCCGATCCCGGGATAGACGGGTAGAGCTCAGCGGCTGCAGCGGCAATTTCGCGGCCTCTACTTTCCGGTTTTTTCGCGGAAGTGAATCGAGTCGAAAAAACGGGCGGTATCTCCGTATTTGGTATTGACCGGGCAAACGATGAGGAACTGGTAGAGGGAAGATCCACGCAGGTACATGCGTGCCGAGATGTGCTCTGACTCGTTCTCGGCTTCGAACTCCACCCCATGCTCGACCCCGAGGTTGATCTTCCTTACGGCGATCAGGTGAGCCTTGAGATTCTCAAGTGCTCCGCTTTCCGAGCTTTCGAGCACATCATCGGGATCTTTGCCTTCTACCGTGCTTCCGTAGTCGCATACAGCGGCGGTCAGCGCGGCGGAAGAGTCTTGGGTGGAGTAGGTGCGTAACTCGAACTGGCCGGCGTCGGTGGAGATGTTCTGTTTTTCGACATTCGGTGGAGCAGGGAACGAAGCGCTGAATCCGTCGGCTTCGTAGCTATAAGGATTCCAGTCGGGTGACCCCGCAGCGGTGGCTGGCGCGGGCGGGCGGGCGATCAACCGAAAGCTGTCGAGAAAGCGGTCGGTATCTGCATAATTCTGGTTCAGGGGCGAGACGACCATCATCTGGTAGAGAAGGCCGTCCGAGAGAACCATCCGCACGGTGAAATGCAACTTATCGCTTTCTGCGTCAAAAGCCACGCCGGGGTTCGAGTCGAGCTCAATCTTCTTTTCTGTTAGAAAGTGAGCATTCAGATGCTCGACGGCCCCTCTTTTGGCTCCATCGAGAAGCGTGACGGGATCGGCGGTGCGGCCTCTAGCGCCGTAATCGCAGACGCCCACATATAGTGACGTGGGACCGACCTCAGAGACATAAGACCGCAATTCAAAGCTCTCGCTTCCAGCGGGAACGGTATTCTTTGCGGTTTCCGGCGCGGTGGGAAACAGCACATGAAAGCCCTCATTCGAGGAGCCGAAGGGCTTCCAGTCCGGGACTTGTAAGGGGAAGCAGGCCGCGTTCGAAAGAGCAAGGGCGAACAGAATACTGAGAGTGCGGATCGCACGAACTCTGGCGCGAATTATCGAAAATTCTCGGCGGACATCATCGTTGGGACTCGCTCCGCACGTCTGGATAGAGTCGCGGTTGCGGGGTCTGTCGCTCATTCTGGTTTGGATGCTCACGGCAAGCAGAGAGGCTGTTGATGCGGAAGGCCAGTTTGAAAGTCTCTGGGCGTCCAAATGGCTACGCGCCGAAGGTCTTCGTGCGTGGCGGTCACAAGTGTGAGCCGTTCGCGGGTTTGCCGAGTGCGAAGAGGGTGTGTACGATGGTTTAGATTTCCAGGGGTAACGTTTCCATGCGACCGAACTTCAACCTAATGAGGGCGACGCTGACCGGCGCGCTCGGCGGCCTGCTGTTTGGCTTCGATACGGTGGTGATTTCCGGCGCCATTGACGCGTTGGTGAAGCTGTACGGCTTGAGCGCGCGCGGTGAGGGATTTACGGTGGCGATCGGCCTGGTTGGTACTGTGATCGGCGCGCTGGGAGCGGGCACCGCGGGACAGCGCCTGGGCGGCCGCGAAGCGCTGCGGTTGACGGCTTTGCTCTATATCATTTCCGCGTTTGGTTGCGGGCTGGCGTGGAACTGGCCGGCGTTCCTGCTCTTCCGGTTTGTTGGCGGCTTGGGGATCGGCGCTTCTTCGGTGCTGGGACCGGTGTACATTGCGGAACTGGCTCCGGCCAAGTGGCGTGGACGGCTTGTCGGCGCATTTCAATTTAATGTGGTGTTCGGCATTCTAGTGGCCTACACGTCGAATTACGTGATTCGCACACTGCATCTGGGTGCGTCGGAATGGCGTTGGCAGGTGGGAGTAGCCGCGATTCCAGCCGCCGGCTTCCTGGCGCTTCTGTTCTTTATTCCGCGTAGCCCGCGGTGGTCGGCTTCGCAAAATCGCATTGACGAAGCGCTCGAAGTCCTGAAGTTGATGGGTGAGCCCGATCCGCAGGGCGAACTAGCCGACATTCGCAGTGCGTTGAAAGAGGAGCACGCGTCGGCGCATGAGTCGGTGTTTCAGTGGAAATATCGCTATCCGCTCTTCCTGGCCATCACGATTGGGGCGTTCAATCAACTGGCGGGCGTCAACGCGATTCTCTATTACCTGAACAGCATCTTCATGGCTGCTGGATTCAGCCAGATCTCCGGCGACCAGCAGGCGATTGCGATTGGCGCGACGAATTTAATCTTCACGATCGTGGGCATGTCGATGATCGACAAGCTGGGACGGAAGACGCTGTTGCTGATTGGCGCGGCGGGTACGGCAAGCTGCCTGGCCGGGGTGGCATGGATCTTCACCACCAATTCCAATCCAGGTGCGCTGGTGTGGCTGCTTGTCACCTATATAGGGTTCTTTGCACTCTCGCAGGGCGCGGTGATCTGGGTGTACATCGGCGAAGTGTTTCCCAACTCGGTGCGGTCAAAGGGGCAGGGAGTGGGCAATGCGAGCCACTGGATCATGAACACGATCATCGCCATGGAGTTCCCTGTGCTGGCCACGCGCATGGGCCGCGGCGCACCGTTTATCTTCTTCGCGGTGATGACAGTGGTGCAGTTCCTGGTGGTGCTGTTCACTTATCCCGAGACCAAGGGCCAGACGCTGGAGGCGTTGCAGCGCAGGCTGGTTAAGGTGAACTGAAGGGCGTAGCCGTGATTCCAATCACGATTCGGTGTTTGCGTTGCCGCCTATAATTTAGGGGTAAAGGCGCGGAGCAGCGGGATGGATATCTCTGCCTGGAGCTCGCGGCGTCAATAGAGAGGTTGGACGATGGAGCAGATTGCGGTTTCGGCAAAGGGCCAGGCGGAGGGCGCGGCCGAAGTTCGGCGCGCGCGGCAGGCTGAGAAGGAATCGCCACTCGAGCTATTCAACTCCGCGGAGGCCAACGCACTGCGCGCGGAGATCATCCTGACCGGACGCAAGCTGTGGGACCGCCAATACGTGGATGGCAACGGCGGCAATATCAGCGTGCGGCTCGGCAGTGAGTTCGTGCTGTGTACACCGACGATGCTGAGCAAGGCGGACCTGACCACGGCCGATATCTGCCTGTCTGACCTCAACGGAAAAATACTCGCGGGCGACCGGACACTGACAAGCGAGCTGCTATTGCACCTTGAGATTTACAAGGCAAATGAGAAGGCCAAGGCTGTCGTTCATTGTCACCCGCCTTATGCGACAGCGTTCGCGATTGCAGGAAAGGTACCGCCCAACGGACTCATCCCGGAATATGAGGTGTTTATCGGGCCGGCCGCGGTGGCCCCGTACGAGACGCCGGGCACGCAGGCGTTTGCGGAAACGGTGCTGCCTTTTGTGCAGGAGCACAATACGATTCTGCTGAAGAACCATGGTGTAGTTTGCTGGGCCGACACTGTGACGCATGCTGAGTGGCTTGCCGAGATCATGGATACGTATTGCCGGACGTACCTGATCGCGAAGCAGATTGGCGAACCAATGGGTTTAATCCCCGACGACAAAATCGACGACATATTACGGCGCAAACAATGGATGGGCCTGCCCGACGCGCGCATGGCGCGCATTGGCGGCAATCCGCGCGGCGGCGAGCCAAAGAATAATGCCGAGGTCGTGGAACTTGTGAAGCGCGAGACAGGGCGGCTGCCAGGACGCTGAAGCGCCCTCAGGGTAGCAGTCAGCCCTCCGATTTTCCGCAGCGATGAATCTATTGCGATCTGAACCTGTACAAGCAAAATCACTCTTGAAGAGATTCCTCGAGACCATGCTCACATATAAATCGCTTTTCCGATTCTGACGCATGTTTGCCGTCAAGAGATTTTTTTCATCAATTTGCCGATGGTCGCTGGGTATGGTAAAAGATGAGAACTTCCCCTGAGGTCGTTTGATCGCGTGAACGGAACGCAATTTTCAGAAGAGTTCAATTCCAATGTTTCTGGGCCCAGGATCAACCTGGCGGCTGCCGCGAAGTGGACGCTTCCGGATTCAGCAATGCGCTTTTCTCTGGCGATGCTATAGTATGCGGTGTCAGCGTGGGGCGGCGTGGAACTGGGCAGGACTTCAGCCGCCGATATTTTCTGGCCCGCGAACGGAATTCTCATCGCGTTTCTGCTTCGCCTTGAGCGCTGCTACTGGGTCAGCTATCTTGCGGGATCGGTGGCGGCCAACATTTTTGCCCATGTATACTTTGGGTTTTCCCCAGCTCAACTCGCTCTTTTCTCTGCGTCCGATACGATTGAAGTTTTGCCTGCCGCGCTGTTTCTTTCCACTGCAAATGCTCAGAAACCCGATCTCGACCGCTTGCCCGTGCTGGGGCGGTTTGTTCTTGCCGGTGTTCTGCTTGCGCCGCTTGTGTCGGCGGCGATGGTCGAATTGTCCTTAGCCATTTGGTCGAAGCCGGCCGGCTTCGTGTCGATGACCAACTGGTTTGTTGGAGACGCCCTGGGAATCCAATCATGACGCCGCTGGTGCTTGCCATTGAAAGGACCGAACTTGCACAACTCTTCTGTCCCGAGCGCAGGCTAGAGACGGTTGGAATTCTTGCAGGCATGGGGATACTTTCCTGCGCGATCTTTGCACAGACGGGGTTGCCCCTGGAGTTTTTGCTGTTTCCCGGTTTGTTGCTCGCGATCTTCCGCCTGGGCGCATCTGGTTCCGCGATCAGCATCTTCCTTTTGACCGCTCCGGCGGCATATTTGACCTCGCGAGGACGCGGGCCTCTCGCATATGGGCAATCGACGCCGTTGCTCCACAGGATATTTTTTCTTCAGTGCTTCGTCGGAGTTGCGCTGGTTATTGTGTACTCGGTTTCTTCGGCCTTGCGCGGGCGAGAACGGCTGGAGAATGAACTTGCGGAGGCCTTTTTCGAAGCGGACGCATATGCGGCGCAAGACTACATTACGGGCCTTGCCAATCGAAGAACATTCGACAGCCAGCTCAAACAGGAATGGAACCGGATGCTTCGCGAACACGGCACGCTATCGATGCTCATGATCGATGTGGATCATTTCAAGCTCTACAACGACTTTTACGGACACATGGCCGGTGACGAATGCTTGCGCAAGATTGGCTCAATTCTGGCGAGAGTTCAACGACGGGGCGGCGATTTTGTGGCGCGCTTTGGAGGCGAGAAGTTTGCGGTACTTCTTCCACGGGCTTACTCGCAGGGTGCTATGGCACTGGCGGAGCGAATCCGCCAGAGTGTGAGCGATGCTTGCCTGCAGCATTCACCGTACCAGGCGGGCATTGTAACAATCAGTGTGGGCGTGGGTACGTTGCAGGCTGAAGAAAGCAAGGATGAAAAGCTATTGATTGAGCGCGCCGACCAGGCTCTTTATATCGCAAAGAGGGCGGGAAGGAACCAGGTGGCAGTCTGGACGGATGGCGTGGGCGACCGAACATGAAGCTGTTCCTTCACGTCGCCGGCGCTTGACTTTTCATTCTCACGATTTGCCGGCGTGGTCGCCGTATTCCCAATCGTAGGGAACGCCAGTATCGCCGAGGATGAATTTCACCAGGTCGGCGAAGCTTGCTTCGGAACGGACGTCGTTCGAGAGGATGACGACGCAACGCTGACTGGCCTCGATGCAGATCATGGTGTTGGCGGTCTGGCCGTCGTGGCCTCCCTTATAAAAACCGTGGCCTTGCGGGCCATCGAAGACTACAACTCCTAATCCCGCGGCGAGATCTTTGCGCTGCTTCTCGATCGGGAGGTCCGGGGAAAACGTCGGAAACAGGCCGGCTGTCGCCAGGTGCAGGCTGGGCTTCGTCATCTCCGCGCGTGAGGCGGCGGTCAGGCCATCGCCACGGACAAGGGAGGCGGCGAACTTGGAGAAGTCGGTGATGGTGGTATTCATGGAGCCGGCAGTGCGCACTTTCTTACGCTGGCTGTGCTCCTGGGGTTGGCCCTTGTCGTTCCATCCGTCGGCAACGTTGATCTCGACGCCGTTGAGGAACGTAAGGCTGGTGCGGGTCATGCCGAGCTTCTGAAAGTCCGCCTTGGTGAGGTCTCCGACATCGAGGCCCAGCCCTTGAGAAGTGCGACCGTGTTCGATGGCAAATTGCAAGAGGATCATTCCTTCGCCGGAGTAGCTGTATCGCGTGCCCGGATCGAAGTGAATGTGCAGCTTCTGGTCAGGCTCGATGAACCAGAAGTTGCTGAAGCCGGTGGAGTGGGTGAGGCACATGCGGGGCGTGATCTTTTGCCAGCGGGGATCGTCGGCGAGGTCTTTATAGGGGCCGTATTTGTCGGGGAAGACCGGGTCGGGACCGTATTCGGGAAGCGGTTTGTCGAGGTCGTCTTTGATGGGCGTGTCGAGTTTGAGACGGCCTTGATCGACTAATTGCATCACCGTATATGCGAAGACCGTTTTGGTGAGCGACGCGCCGTACATGATGGTGTCGGCGGTGAGCGGGTCGCCCTTGGCGTTGCGGATTCCGAATGCGCCGACGTAGCCAACCTTGCCATGATCGACCACGGCAACCGCCATGCCATTGGCGTGCGTGGCGGCCATTATTGCATTCACTTTTTGATCGATGGCGTCGTTGGCGGGGATAGTTTGCGCTATCGCGGGGGAGATCGCTGCGACCACAAGAAGGGAGAGAAACTGCCGATTCAAGAACAATGGGAAATCCTCATGTCGCGCTTAGATGCGATGTTTGCGACCGGCGGGAAGCGCGTCGACGCGTGGTTAGAGTAACGCAAGGGGGCGGCGGAAAGTTCAAGCGCGGAACGGGGATTCTGGGCGTCCACTTAAGTGGGAGAGAAAGAAAAAGCGAAGTTGTGTTAAACTGGGTTTGCGCTCAGTGATTTGGCCGTGAGCAGCGGATTGCCCTTCATACCGGCAAGTTTGCCTGGCACAGATTTTTCCCCAAGCCCCTACAGCGTATATCCGTAAGTCTCCCACCCGGGGAGTTCGCATGGACTGTTGATTCGGTCTGAAGCGAGGGTTCGAACGGCGTGACCCGCCTTGAATGGCCTGGGCGCCTTGAATCGAAAACAACCGGGAGTGGTTGGAGCTGGATAGCCAGAAGGCAATGTGCCGACTGGCGTACTGGTAGCGTGTGGCAGACTCGGGCCTCCAGCGTTCTTCCCTTGCATGCTGGGTGGTCAGTCCAAGGACGATTTCGGTTCTCCCTTACGCATAGATAGAAAGCAGGCTTGCGCTTAACGTGTATTCGCGCGCGCCTCAAGACAAGTTCCGATTGCAGGCCGCCAGGGAAATGGCAGCTCGCGGAACTGAACAGAGAGACTATTTTGATCACCAAGTTTTCTGAACTATCCCTTTCCGCACCACTGATGGCGCGGCTCAACCAAAACAATTTTGAAACACCCACGCCGGTGCAGGCGGGTGCGATTCCTCCGGCGCTCGAAGGCCGCGATGTGTTGGCGACGGCGCAGACAGGCACAGGCAAGACGCTCAGCTTTTTGATTCCGATTGTGGAGCGGCTCATTCGACTGGAGCCACGCAACATTGGCGTGCAGGCGCTCATCCTGCTGCCTACCCGCGAGCTGGCGATGCAGGTGGAGAAGGCATTCCGCGCCATGCGCACAAGTCCAGAGCAGACCGTGGCATTGGTAGTGGGCGGCCTTCATGAGGGCTCACAGCTTGAAGCCATTCGCCGCGGCGCGAAACTTGTTGTGGCCACGCCAGGGCGGCTTGAAGATTTTCTCAAGCGCAAACTGGTGCGGCTTGAGGGCGTAAAGATCCTTGTGCTCGACGAAGTGGACCGCATGCTCGATATGGGCTTTCAGCCCGCCATTGCGCGTATTGCGGGCATGCTGCCTGAGTCGCGGCAAACGCTGTGCTACTCGGCCACGCTCGAGGGCGCGGTGAAAGAAGTGGCACGCAAGTATCTCAACAATCCAGCGCGCATCGAGATCGGTTCGGTTCTGAAGCCGGCGGAGAACGTCGAACTGCGCACTTTTGAAGTGGAAGCGGACAAGAAGCAGGAACTGCTCGAGCATTTGCTCAGCGCCGAGGAGGGAAGCTTCCTGGTATTCGTGCGCACCAAGCACGGCGCGGATCGCGTGGCGCGGCGACTGGTTCGCTCCGGCCACTCGGCGACGCAGATTCACGGGGACCGCACCCAGTCGCAGCGCAACCAGGCATTGCGCAGCTTCAGCGAAGGCCATCATCGCGTGCTGGTAGCGACCGACGTTGCAGCTCGCGGCATTGACGTGGCCAACGTGGCACACGTGATCAACTTTGACATGCCCAAGGTTGCTGAAGACTTTGTGCATCGCATCGGCCGTACGGGTCGGGCCTCGGCCAGCGGCGTGGCTTCCACCTTCGCTGCGCCGGCGGAGCGTGGCGACTTGCGCAAGATCGAGCGTACGCTTGCAATTCAGATGAAGCGGTTTCGAGTGCGTTCGGTAGAAATGTCGGCAGCTTAACCTTCCGCGTTGGCCGGGTCACCCGCGGTGAGTGGCTCTCGATGTTGGCTTCGTAAAAGAATTATGTTTTCCCGCGCATGACAACGCGAACGTTGCCATGCGTGGGAAGCGAAGTTTCAAGATCTGCCTCAGCGCCTTCAGCAATTCTGTGACCGCGCGGAGTCCTCCACCAGCAGCAAGCAACGAAAAATTCCTCTCCCAAAGGGATTTTCGTGTTAGAGTCTCTCCTTAAGCGGCAAGCCAAATGAGCTCGCCCTTCCGGGTACTGGAGAGTTATTTTGAACAAGCCCCAAACTTGTTGTCCCGTGTACTAGTCCCTTCCCTTCCAACGGACTTTGTTGAAGGACCGACCTGTTCGGCGTCGGATAATTTGCTTGCGTAATTCCGACCCGAAGGCTAAACCTCAAAAATAGCTTCGCAGCCTGATCTTTTGTCGCGGTTCATTTGTTCCGTTTGTACCTGGAATCCGTGGAGAATTTTGATTTCGCCCCGGACTCTTCGCCGACGTTCAACCGCGGCTCGTCGGGCTTGGCGATGCTCTTTTCTTTTCGAATTTAGGAGGAATCACAATGGTTCGCATACTGCGCACATTTGCGCTGGCCGCTGCAATGGCTACGCTCGCGGGTTCAACGCAATCCGCATTCTCTCTTCCCACTCATAATGTTCCCATCGGACTGGCGCTCGCGAGCGACCATGGCCGCGTCGATCCTGCGAGTGAGGTCAACCTCACGGTTGTTCTCAAGCTTCATCAACGAGCGGAATTCGACAAAGCGGTCGAGGAGCTTTACGATCCCGCATCACCGAAGTTCCAGCAGTGGTTTACTGAAAAAGACTTCGAAAGATACGCCCCCACAGCCAGGGAGTTTGACACAGTCAGGAGCGAACTCACAAAGCAGGGATTCAGTGTACTTTCGACTGATCCGCTTCGCCTTTCCATCCGCGTACACGGAAATGCCGCGACCGTGGAGCGAGCTTTTCAAACCGAACTCCACACCTTCACCTACAACGGAAGAACCTTCCAGGCGCACACGCGCGACGCACAATTGGCAGGACCTGCCGGAGAGTTGATCGATTCCGTGTCTGGAATTGAGCGCCACCAGGCCCGGCCCCAATTAAGCGTTGTCACCAACCCGAAAACCGGGAAACTGGCGGTGAAAAAGCTGGTTTCGACCAAGCAATCCCAAGCAGCGTTCGTGGCGTCGCTAACCGATGCTCCACTTACGGTCTCAGCCTCAGAAAACTTCACTAGTGGCACAGACTCCGCGCAATACAAGGGCCTGCAATACGGAGCAAACGGACTGACCGCCGCTTTTACGCCAAAGCAGTTGCAGGCCCACTACGGTCTATCTTCTTTGATCAAGGACGGCTACAACGGTAACGGTGAGACAGTCGCGCTGGTTGAGGCATACGGTTATCCGCAAGCCAAAGCAGATGCAAATACCGCGGCCACGCTCTTCGGTTTGCCGACTCTAACATCATCGAATTTCTCGGTTGTTTATCCCGAAGGCCAGCCACTGAATCCGAATGCCGGCGTGCTGACTGGATGGGATTCGGAGATTGCTCTCGACATTCAGTCGGCGCATGCCATTGCTCCCGGCGCCAAGATTCTTGTTGTGGCTTCTTCCGGACAAGACAACGAAGACCAGATCAATTCGCTGAGCTACATCATCAGCAAGAAGCTGGCCAAGACGGTCTCCAGCAGTTGGGAGAATGACTCGGAGATCATCGCGGGATCGCTCGAAGAAGAGGCCTTCAACACGGTTCTGGAAAGTGGAGCGGCGGCTGGAATTTCATTCCAATTCTCTTCCGGAGATGGAGGAGACCTTGGGCTGGGAACTCCCGTGGGTGCCGTGGACATTCCTTCCAACTCTCCCTATGCCACCGGCGTTGGGGGAACAAGCGTGCTGAACAACCCTTACGGATCGGGCCAAATCGTCACCGGCTGGGGCAACAACATTGTCTACCTGAATGACTTCGGCTCACTCACATTGGCAGGCTACTATTTTGGCGGCGCGGGCGGCGGCCAGAGCCAATATTTCTCCAAACCCTCGTGGCAGAACTCACTGCCCGGCTCGTGGCGGCAGGTGCCAGATGTCTCCGCGCTTGCTGATCCGTACACCGGCTTCCCGATCATCATCACCTCCGGTTCAGAGCAATTTGGCGAAGTGTACGGTGGAACCAGTCTGGCCAGCCCCATCTTTACTGCGACGTGGGCCATTGCCGACCAATACAACGGCAAGGCGCTTGGTCAGGCAGCGCCATTGGTCGCCAGGCTGAAGAGCGGCGATATCCACGACGTGGCGCCGCCGGCTTCAAGCATCCGTAAATACAATCCCACCGGCCAGCTGGACATAAACGGAACCATCACCAGCCTAAACTCTACGCAGATTTTTACCACGGCAACCAACGAGGATGATCCTCCAGCAGACCTCACGCTGTATTCGCAGACTTCGTTCCTGAGCGTGATCTGGCCCGGAGCATTTGGTTACCCTGTCTCCGAACTGGATCTGGCAATTAGCTTCGGTACCGACTCCTCGCTCACCGTTACTTCCGGCTGGGACAATGTCACCGGCTGGGGTGAACCCAACGGACTGCCCTTCATTAAAGGCGTAACCGGCAAGAGCACGGGAGCACCCTTGGCCAAGTCTGAACAATAGCAGCATCGAGTTGCCGCTCTTGGAACAGCTCGATCTGTGCGCCTGAGCACACGACTCAGGTGCGCAAGGTTGTACCGAGAGTCGAATCTCGCAAGGTATTTGCAAACAAAGCGAGCGGGTCGTTCCTGACGCATATTGATTGCGGACGGGGTGACACGCTCGCTTTGCTTTGCGGTCGAGATGCGTTGGTCGTAATCTTCCTCTCGTCGAGCGCGCCTCCTTCGGTATCATGTTTCGTTGGGTTCAACGAGGTGGCAATGCGATTTGTGAGAGTTTTTGTGGCCGCGGTCATGGTTCTATTTCTTTCCAAGCATGTTTTTGCCCAAAGCGCTGACAGCGCCGTCCCGCGTGCGATGACAACGACGGAAAAAGCTGCGATGGCCGAGAAGGTGAAGGCAGAAGCTTTACGCTCTTGGGAGGCTTACAAGAAATATGCGTGGGGCCACGACGAGCTGCATCCGTTGAGCAAGAAGCCCTTCGACTGGTATGGAAGCACACTTCTGATGACGCCCATTGACGCGCTCGACACGCTGACGGTCATGGGGTTGAAGCCGCAGGCCGATGAGGCGCGGACGCTGATCGACACCAAGCTCAATCTCGACCAGGATATTTACGTCAAGGATTTTGAGATCACGATCCGCCTGCTCGGAGCATTGCTCTCCAACTACGAATTGACTGGCGATAAGCGGCTGCTCGAATTGGCCGATGAGCTGGGCCGGCGTATGCTGCCGATGTTCAACTCGCCGACCGGCATGCCGTATGAATATGTGAATCTGCACACGGGCGCGGTGCGTGGAACGAAAAGCAATCCGGCGGAGATCGGGAGCTTGCTGATCGAGTACGGTATGCTGGCTCGGCATACGGGCAAACAGGAATATTACGACAAGGCGAAGCGGGCGTTGGTGGAGCTCTACAAGAGGCGCTCGCCGATTGGGTTGGTGGGCTCGGAGATCGATGTGGAGACGGGCAAATGGAGCGATCCGACGGCGGGCATCATGGGCGGAATCGATTCGTACTATGAGTACCTGCTGAAGGCCGCTATTTTATTCGGCGATCAGGACTGCGCCAAGATGTGGCGCGATAGCGAAACGGCGATCGACAAGTATCTCGCCGATCGGCGGCCCGACGGGCTCTGGTATGGATACGCGGACATGAATACGGGAGCGCGCACGCATACCTTCTATGGTTCGCTCGACGCGTTCTTTCCCGCGGTGCTGGTGCTGGGCGGCGATGCACGGCAGGCGGCCGACTTGCAGGATTCGAGCTACAAGATGTGGAACCTGGCGGGGGTTGAGCCCGAGCAACTGGACTACGCGAAGATGCAGATTACAGCTGCGAATTACGAGTTGCGGCCGGAAATCATCGAGTCGACTTACTACCTCTATCACTCCACGCACGATGCCAAGTACCTGGCGATGGGGCAAACCTATTTCGATGCGCTGCACAAATATTGCCGAACCGATGAGGCGTACGCGGCGCTGGCCGATGTGCGCACCAAGAAACAGAAAGATTCGATGGAAAGCTTTTTCTTCGCGGAGACGCTGAAGTATCTTTACCTGCTGTTTGCGCCGGAATCGACGCTGCCGTTCGATTCGGTCATCTTCAACACCGAAGCGCATCCGATGCAGCGTAGCGCGGGGTTGAAGTAGAGGCTATTAAGCTATGAGCTGTTAGGTCTCAGCTTTCCCAGTCTCAATCGCGAACCTGGGGCACCGGGCCGAAGTGGGTGCGGGGTGCGGGTCAATCTTTGGGTGGATGGCTGTGCGCTTATGGCGGGATAGACTCCGCTGCATGGCGATTTTGACCGAACCGATTGGCAGCATTCCACGTCCGGCATCTCTGCTTCAAGCGATCGCGGCTTTTGGCGCTGGGCAGATCAATCAACCCGCTCTTGACGACGCGTTTGCGGCGGCACTGCGCGACACAATTGAGCAATTCGAGAAAACCGGATCCCCGGTGATCACCGACGGCGAGCAGACCAAGCCCAGTTTCGCCACCTATCCGCTATCCGGACTGAAGAACCTGGCGCCGGACGGCGTGGTGATTCCCTTTGCCGACGGGCACGCGCGCCAGCTGCCGCGCCTTTCCGCGGCTCCGTTTCACTATGGCGTGCATGCTGCCGGATATGTTGAAGCGGCGCGGAAGTTGACTCGACGGCCGCTGAAACAGGCGGTCATCTCCGCGTCGGCTCTGAGCCTGCTTTATCCCGCCGACGGAATTCCGGGGTATCCGCGGGAGGAATTCGCGGCCGATCTTCTGAATGAAGCGGAGGCCGACATTCGCGGTGCGCTCGATGCCGGCGCGGCCACCGTGCAGATCGACTTTACCGAGGCAAGGCTGTCGTTGAAGCTTGACCCCTCCGGCGGTTTGCTGCGCCGTTTCATCGCCTTGAACAACCAGGTGCTGGAGCGATTCAGCGACGACGAACGGCGGCGCATAGGGGTGCACGTATGCCCCGGCGGGGACCATGATTCGACTCATAGCGCCGATGTGGACTACGCCGCGCTATTGCCGGACTTGTTCCAGATGGAAGCCGGGCGGTTCTATCTGCAGATGGCCAGCGAAACGGACCGTAAGCGCGTATTGGGCGTCGTGGCTCCGTTGCTGAAGCCGGAGCATATCGTGTTTGTGGGAGTGATCGATCCCATTAACCCGGTCGTTGAAACCGCTGCGGTGGTGCGCGACCGGGTGTTGGAAGCGGCGCGCTTGCTGCCGATCGCGCAATTGGGGACGACGGATGATTGCGGCTTCTCGCCGTTCGCCGACGACACTTCGACAGCCCGCGAGATTGCGTTCAGCAAGATTCGCGCGCGAGTCGAGGGAACGGAACTCGCCGCGCGCGAACTTGGAGTCTGAAGAATGCTCCCCGGTCTCGCGCCATGGTGGACGGGACCGGGGGAGGCATTGGACAGAATAGCGCCTGTTTATTGTGCCGCGGCCACGCGCTTGCGATAGGCATCCAGGCTCAAGCGTACAATGTCCACGCCTAGGGTGATAAGGATGATCGCGCAGACGATCTCCAGGCTCAGGTTCGCCATTTGGTTGATCTCCTGCAATCGCGCCGCATAGGCCGCGGGATCCTGTACCCAATCCTTCAACACGATGGGCGCATGATGAGTCGCGGTCAGGAACAGGACGACGGGCGTCAATCCGATCGTCTTGAACACAATGAATGCGAACGGGTGTCGAATTTGCCATGTTCCGCGGGTCAGCTTGTAGGCATTCCATAGCAATTGCAGAATGTTGAGCGCGACAAGGCACCAATAGGCCGTCACCCAAATCGGCGCGAGCGCATAGGGCAGGGAACGGAGATAGTAGACGCCCGGTCCGAACATCAGGAACGGATGAGCCGGCACCAGAAGCAGCCAGACGAGCCAAAAGAAGCCAAAAATAACTTCGGCGACAGCGGCGGCGAAGCTCTTCGGTTTCTTTCCGCCGGCAGCCTCTTGACTGAAGGGCGGCAGTTCGGCCGGAGACCAGCCCGCCGATGGTGCGCAGAAGTCCGGCAACTTTAAAAATTGGTGGGTCACGGCGATTTCGATTGCCGCGAAGGCGAAAGTGACCCATGCCGCGACCGTGAAAAGAACAAGAGGAGCCTGCAAAAGCGCTCGCAAAACGTCGATCGCATGCGGCGATTTGGCCAGCCAGCCCGCGGCGCTTGCAATGCAGTAGATGACCGCCGACCAGGAAAGCGCAATCCTCAGCACATTCCGGAAAATCGGATAGAGAGACGGCCCGATCAGGTATTGCTGTGGCTGGTAGTGCGCTGCCATGCGCAGCGGGGAACCCAGCGCCTTTAACCACTCTTGCATTTCGGCGGGGCTGAGCGGGCGGCCGAGCGCGGCTTCTTTTTCTTCGAGCTGCGCTTCCAGGTTGGCGCGCAACTCGGCGATGATGTCGTCCTGCCGCTGCCATGGCAGGTGCTTGCGTACGGCCAGCAGATAACGATCGAGGCGTTCCATTGTGCCTTCCTTTACTTGTGTCATTGAGCGTCACCCGTGCGAGCGCGGAGCGTTTCGGTGACCGATGCGTTGATGGCCTGCCACTCGGCAAGAAGCTGCGCGAAGAGCTGTGCGCCATCCGGAGTGATCCGATAGAAGCGCTTGTTCCGTTTTTCTTCCTCGCGCCATTCGCTGGCCAGCAATCCTTGCGCCTCGAGCCGGCGGAGGAGCGGATAGAGCGTGCTTTCGTCGATGGCCAGCCCGTCGTCGGCGAGGGCTTTGCGCAAGGTGTAGCCGTAGCGCTCCTCGTGGAGCTGCGCGAGGACGGCCAGCGTAAGGCAGCCGCGCCTAAGCTCCAGTCGAAGGTTTTCAAAAAGGTTTTCAGTGAGAGTCATTGCTGTGCCTCGTACACTGTACTTCACATACTGTATAACAAACAGTGTATGACGTCAAGTACGATTTGCGAATATTCAGCTGTTCGAATGGTGCGCGCGCCAAAAGAAAGTGAATGGGAAAAATAACCTCCTGCTTCATCGGTCAGCTTTCGCGAGGGCAGGGCGACGGCAGATCGCAGAAGAAATCCCAAGAAGCCAACTTCGGGGCACGACTTCCGGATTTTACTTCCAGCGCGAGTAGGGCTATAGTGGCTGCACTTCAATTTCATAGGAAGTGATGTCGCCGAAAATTCATGCGGATCTCTTTGCGAGGTTCGTTGAATCGCAATATCTGCCGGATGAAATTGAATGTGGAAAAGCTCATCCAAGTGAGGATGGCGAAGCCTTGCCACATTCCTTCCTGCCTAAATTATGCTGGCTCACAATTCAACGAAAAATGAGAAGCTCCTTTGCTTGACGGCATCTTCAAGTCGCCGGAGTCCCGTGCGCTCTTTCGATTCGTACGGTTTGAAATCTCGATACAAATTCCGCCACCAATCCAGACATCGAACGCTCCCATAAAGTGGACCGCCAAAACCGGCTCGCTTAGAAGTTCGAAAGAATGAAGCAAATGCAAAGAAATATCCAGTCGACGCCCACACTCCCGGATTCAGCAACACAGGAACTGCTAGGCAGAACACCGATTCCAATAGATATGCAATCCATCCGCGAGAAGATGCAAGGTAAAGTCGTCCTTGTGACCGGTGCTGCCGGCTCCATCGGGTCGGAGATTTGTTCGCAAATTGCCGCCTGCGCCCCGGGCGCGCTCATCGGTTTCGATCAGGCCGAGACACCCATCTTTCACCTGCAACGAGGCCTGGCGAAGGAATTTCCGGAACTCGCCTTCCACGCCGAAATCGGCAGTCTCACGCGCTTCGAAGATGTCGATCGAGTCTTCAATCGATACCATCCGTCCATCGTTTTCCACGCCGCCGGCCTGAAGCATGTTCCTTTGATGGAGCGCCACGTCTTTGCGACCGTCGAAAACAATCTCTTCGGCACCTGCATCGCGGCAGAAGCCGCGGCCGCCAACGGTGCTGAATGTTTCATCAGGGTTTCCACCGATAAGGCAGTGCTGCCCACTAGCGTCATTGGTGCTACCAAGCGCGCGGCAGAGCTGGCTTTGGTCGCCATGCAAAAATCGACTGGAACGAAATTTGCCTCCGTGCGTCTTGGCAACGTGCTCGGCAGCAGCGGGAGTGCCTCAACGGTATTCGCCGAGCAGATTGCCGCGGGCGGCCCGCTGACCGTAACCTACCCCGCTATGGAGCGCTATTTCATGACTCTGCGTGAATCCAGCCAGGTTGTGCTTTATGCCGCATCCGTTTGCCAAGGCGGCGAGATCTTTGTACCCGAACTCGGAACACCCGTGAAAGTCCTCGATCTTGCAGAAAAGCTCATCCGCCTGCTTGGCCGTGAGCCCCATTGCGAAATCCGCATTGAATTCACCGGCGCGCGTCCAGGAGAAAAGCTCTCGGAGCACTTGTCGCTCCCGCAGCAGGCGTTGACGTCCACAAAGCAACCGGAAATTCGCACCATCTCCTCGGCGGGTGATCTTGATCTGTACCGCCTCCGCGACTTTCGCAAAACGCTTCAACGTGCCATTGGTCTTCACGATCGCAAGCGCGTGGTTGAGTTTCTCACTCAAATGGTTCCAGAATACATACCTGCCCCTGAGCACCTTGAAAATACGGCAGCCACCGGCGCATCCCGCAAAACACAATGAATCCTGACCGGCCTCGCGATCCCAGCTCTCTCAAACGTATGTCGATTGAAACTG
>Ga0182016_10002890_pt1 | contig 19876 bp, 19 predicted proteins | sample 712S2MmetaG_FD_120491 | JGI IMG/M metagenome (GOLD analysis project Ga0182016, IMG submission 120491) | Permafrost microbial communities from Stordalen Mire, Sweden - 712S2M metaG | ecosystem: Environmental > Terrestrial > Soil > Wetlands > Permafrost | place: Sweden: Stordalen | collected... | reverse complement strand
GCTGCAGCGGATGCACTGAACCCAATGAAGTTATCGGCACTTTGGCCTACTCATTCAACGGTTCCCCATCCACGGGGTTGTTGCCGCCCTTTTATATGAATGGGCGCAGATTTCAGTGGTTGGATAGCTGGAAAAGTCTCGCCCTCTCACTGCACCATTCCACCTTATTTTAACGCGTTTCCAACACTCCGCGTGCCGTGTCCCGCTTCTGATTGCCTCCCCGGGCCTCGATTCATCCATTCCGGCCCAGTCATCCCGGCCCCATCCAGCCCGGATTCTGTCCGATAGCAGTTTGTGAGCGTCGCGCGCGGGCAGGTATCATGGTCCTTCATGGTTATTCCACCAACAATCGAGGTTGCCAATCTTGGCATGGCCGATTCGCTCATCCTGATGGTGATGGCGCTGGTCGTTTTTGGACCGAGGCGCCTGCCCCAAATCGGACGCCAGATCGGCAAGCTGATGTACGAGTTCCGCAAGGCCTCGAACGACTTCAAATTTCAGATGGAAGAGGAGTTGCGCAACGCCGAGGAGGCCGACCGGCGCAAGAAGGAAGAAGAGGAGCGTCAGCGGCAACTAGCAGCCAATCCGCCGGCGCAGATTGAAGCCGGCGCCGCAACCGAGACTCCGGCCACCGAAACGACCCATCCCTACGGCAGCACCTACGACGAAGTTGCTGAGGCCCGGGCCAACGCCGCCTCTGAAGTTCCTACAATCAAGCCTCCCTCCACCGGCGAGCCGGTCCCCGCGGCCAAGTCCGAGCCCGATACCCAGCCCGATACGCCAACCGAAGTGGTCGAAGAGGCGCCGTCTGCCGCATCCGTGGCAGTTGCCGAACAGATTCCGGCCGCGAATGAATCCGCTCCCATAGAAAACGCCGCAGAGGTCACGAACAGTACGACGGAGCCGGCCCACAATGGTTGATCCCGGAGACGCAATCAGCAAGGCAAGAGAAGCAGTCACGCAGCGCGCCGATCTGCCCGGCATGAGCTTGATGGAGCATCTGGAGGAACTGCGCAAGCGCATTGTCCACTCCGCCATCTATCTCGCCATCGGCTTCTTCGTAGCCTACTTCTTCCACGAAAAGCTCTACGGTTTTGTGCAGGCTCCGCTCGATCATCTGCACATCAAGCTGAATTACACGCACCCCATGGATCCCTTGAACCTCTACCTGCAGGTGGCGCTGATCGGGGGAGCGATTCTGGCCTCGCCTTTCATTCTTTACCAGGTGTGGCTGTTCATTGCGCCGGGACTCTACCAGAAGGAGAAGCGCTTTGTCATCCCCTTCATGTCGGCCACGGTTGGGTTGTTTCTCATTGGCGCAGCCTTTGGATACTTCTTTGTGCTGCCCGGAGCGCTCAAGATCCTGATCATTGGGTTCGGCAGCAAATTCAACCCCATTGTCACGATTGAGGAGTACACGGGATTCTTTCTGTCGATCATTCTCGGCCTTGGCGTCAGCTTCGAGTTGCCGATCCTCATCTTTTTCCTGGCCCTGTTCGGCATCGTGAGCCCGCGCTTTTTGTGGAAGAACATTCGCTACGCGATCCTGGCTGTGTTCCTGGTGGCCGCGATTATCTGTCCCAGCCCCGATCCAAGTACGATGTGCTTCTATGCGGTTCCCATGCTTTCGCTTTACGTCCTGGGCATCGGCGTGGCCTGGTGGGTGCATCCCGACAGGCGCAAGGCCAAAGAGGAAGCCAGAAAGGTCAAAGCGGAAGCCAGGAAGGCGAAGGAGAGCGCGCAATGATCTTCTTCTCATGGGTGCCCCGGGTCCGGGGTCCCCGCGGACAGGTCTTCGTCCGCGGGGTGGAGATCCCTCGCAATTGGGGACCGGGGTTCATAGTCACCACCGTCCTTCTACTCTCTGCGACACTCCCCGCTCCCGCGCAGCAGCGCTTTGATGGCGCACACGCCCTCGACTACGCCCGCCAGTTCGTCGCCATCGGCCCGCGCTGGCCCACCGGCCCCGGCCACATCAAGGCCGAAGAATTTCTGCGCAGCCACTTCCTCGGCAACCACGACCAGCTTGAGCAGGACACCTTCACTGCCGACACGCCCATTGGCCCGGTCCCAATGTGCAACTTTATCGTGCGCTACCCCGGCAAAAAAACCGGCGTCATCCTGCTCGGCACCCACTACGAAACCAACTATCCGCTCCGCAACATCGGATTCGTGGGCGCAAACGACGGAGCCGCCACCACCGGCCTCCTGATGGCCATCGGCGATCGCCTCCACGCTGACACTGCCGGCGGAAAAAAGCTCGACGGCTACTCCGTCTGGCTCGTCTTCTTCGACGGCGAAGAAGCCATCAACGCCTGGTCGCGCTCTGATTCAACCTATGGCAGCCGTCACCTTGCGGCCCGCTGGGGACGCGACGGAACCCTCGGCCAGATCAAGGCCTTTATGCTTGCCGACATGATCGGCGACAAGGACCTTGACATTCAGCGCGAATCGAATTCAACCGCATGGTTGGTCTCGCTGGTCGGTCAGGCCGCTCACAAGTTCGGCTACGACCGCTACTTCTTCCAGCGCGAGATGGCGGTTGAAGACGATCACCTGCCCTTTGTCGAGCGCGGCGTGCCCTCCATCGACATCATCGACCTCGATTACGGGCCCAACAACAGTTATCACCACACCGCCCAGGACACCATGGACAAAGTCAGCGCCCGCAGCCTGACCATCGACGGCGACGTCTTCATGGAAACCATCCGGCTGATCGATCAGCGGTGAACAACGTAGCGGCTGACCAGCCCCTTGTCCGGTAGCTGGTTGGTTGCATGAAGCAAGAGCTGCGAGCTGATAGCTGAAGGCTGAAAGCTTGCTTGAGAAAGAGGAACGAACCTTGGCTGAGGCAGAAATTGGCATTATTGGCGGCAGCGGACTTTACACCATGCCCGGATTCACAAATGTGCGCGAAGTATGTGTTGAGACGCCGTTCGGCGAGCCGTCGGACCCGTTTGTCCTCGGCGACCTCGAAGGCCGCAAAGTGGCCTTCCTCGCTCGTCACGGTCGCGGCCATCGCATTCTGCCCTCTGAGCTGAACTTCCGCGCCAACATCTACGCATTCAAAAAACTCGGCGTCGAGCGCATTCTGTCCGTCTCCGCCGTCGGCTCGCTCAAGGAAGAGCACAAGCCAACCGACTTTGTCATGCCCGACCAGTTCATCGACCGCACCTTTCATCGCATCTCCACGTTCTTCGGCGAAGGCATTGTGGGCCACGTAGCCTTTGGCGATCCGGTGTGCGCCACTGTCGCGAAAGCCGCCTACGACGCCTGTGCGGCGGTCGGCGTTGTTGGCAAGCTCGGCGGAACCTACGTGTGCATGGAAGGTCCGCAATTCTCCACCAAGGCCGAGTCCCACCTTTATCGCAGCTGGGGCGCCGACGTCATCGGCATGACCAATCTGCAGGAGGCCAAGCTGGCCCGCGAAGCTGAAATCTGCTACGCCACCGTGGCCATGGTCACCGACTACGATTGCTGGCGCGAAGGCCACGATTCAGTGACCATCGAAGAGATTGTGGCCGTGCTGCACAAGAATGCGGACAACGCGGCAAGGGTGGTTAAAGCGGCTGTAGCCGCCATGCCCAAAGAGCGGACATGCGCCTGTGCCTCGGCAGCGAGGTTCGCCGTGCTCACCCAACCCGATGCGATTCCCGCGGCGGCAAAAGAAAAGCTCAAGCTGCTCTTCGGCAAGTATCTTGGCTGGTAGGTTTTTTGAAGGGGCGCGGCTTTAGCCCTGAGGTTTCATTTCCCGACACAGGAGAATTATGGCAATCACCGTAGTAGGCAGCGTTGCGTACGACACAATTGAAACACCTTCAGGGCGCCGGGAGCGTTGCCTGGGCGGCGCGGCCACTCATTTCTCCCTTGCAGCCAGCTTCTTTACCGATGTCCGCGTCATCGCCGTCGTCGGCGAGGACTTCGGTCCCGAGCAGGAGGCCGTCTTCCTTCGCCACAGGATCGACACGCGCGGCATTGAGCGCGCCCCCGGAAAAAGTTTCTTTTGGGAAGGCTCTTATCTAGATAATCTCAACGAGGCCCAGACTCGCCAGACCGATCTGAATGTCTTTGCCTCGTTCGAGCCCAAGATTCCTGACGCCTTCCGCGACTCCGACTTTCTCTTCCTTGCCAACATTGATCCCGTGCTGCAGCGGCGCGTGCGCGAAGCCATGCCCGATGTAAAACTCGTCGCCGGCGACACCATGAATTACTGGATCAAGGACCATCGCCCCGCATTGCTTGAAGTGCTCAAGGGTCTTGACGTACTGCTCATCAACGACACTGAAGCGCGCATGCTTGCCGGCAACGAAAACCTGGTGCAGGCCGCGCGCGCCGTCATGGCCATGGGCCCCAGCTCATTGGTCATCAAGCACGGCGAATACGGCGCCACGCTCTTCCGCAAGGCAGACCCGATCAACGGCACAGCCCACAGCACCTTTAAAGTACCCGCGCTGCCTCTGGAACAAGTAGTGGATCCCACCGGAGCAGGCGACAGCTTTGCCGGTGGATTCTTTGGCTACCTCGCCGCGCAGCCTGACCTCACACCCGCCGCCTACCGCCGTGCCATGTTCTACGGCAGCGTCATGGGCTCCTTTGCCGTGGAGCGCTTTGGCACCGAGCGCATTGCCGAACTCTCCCGGAAGGAGATCGACGACCGTTTCCTTCAGTTCCGCGAGCTCACTCACCTTGACTGACGAATCCAACGCGCGCGCGGCCGGTGTGCGTACTCCCGTCGCCCCGGTTGAGACCTTCGCCGTCCTGGTCTGCTCTGTCGCTCTCTCTCTTGCCGCCATCGTCTGGAGCTGGCGCAACGGTGCGCTTCTCAACTGGGGCGACGCCGTTGCCCATCTGCACATTGCGCGTCGCGTATTTGACTGCCACCAGCCCCGCCTCTCGCAACTGGGCTCCGTCTGGCTGCCATTGCCGCACATCCTCATGCTCCCTTTTGTGCAGGTCTACAGTTGGTGGGCCAACGGTATTGCCGGCACTGTCCCTTCGGCGCTCGCCTACGTCGCATCCTGCCTCGGCCTTTATCGCCTCGCGCGCCGTTGGCTCTCACCCGCCGCCTGCGCGCTCGCCCTCGCTTTCTTCGCTCTCAATCCCAATCTGCTTTATCTGCAGACCACCGCGATGACCGAGCCCCTCTTCGTCTGCGAGATGATCTGGATCGTCGATTGGCTCGTTGAGTGGCGCTTGTCACTCGACAACGAACCCGCGCGATCTGGTCGTTTGCTCGCGTGTGTTGCACTCGCGCTCATCGCCGCCATCTTTACGCGCTATGACGGCTGGATCATGGCTCTGCTCGCCTGGACCGCGATCGGCTTCGTGCTCCTCAGGCGTGGTGATTTGAAGTCACGCGTCTTCTGGATTCTTACTGCCTGTGTCATCGCCGCTCCCATTGCCTGGTTCATTTACAACGCCGCGGCCTTCGGCGACTGGCTTGAATTCTCGCGCGGCCCTTACTCCGCGAAAGCCATCGAGCTGCGCACCATGTCGCATGGCGCCTGGCCCCCGCATCCTGGCTGGCACAACCCCTGGGTCTCGCTGCTCTTCTTCCTGAAAGCCGCAGAGATGGATGTAACGGCCGCGGCGTGGGGCAATATTATGCTCTTCTTCGCCACGGCCGGAACCCTTGGCGCGTGGCTCGTTGCGCGCCGTCGCGCCTTCTCCTGGGCACTTTTCCTGTGGCTGCCGCTCCCCTACTACGCATATTCCGTCGCTTACAGTTCAGTCCCCATTTTTCTCCCCGTCTGGTGGCCGCACTCCTGGTACAACACCCGCTACGGCATGGAACTGCTGCCTGCGCTCGCGCTTGGACTGGGCTTTGTTGCGCGGCTGATCATCGGTGCGGTGCATGACTTCAAGCCGGCCTGGGCAAAATTGGCAGCCGCCGCCCTGTTCGTTCTCGTCGCCCTCAACGCCGGTCAACTGCTTCGCGAGCGCCCGCTGGCTTACGTCGAAGGCACAAAGAATATTGATGCCCACCGGCCCTATCAGCTCGCCATCCCGCCCGTGCTCCGTTCGCAACTCGCAGAACACCCCGGCGCCATCTGCCTGATGGAAACTTCGGTCGATCCCGAGATCGTTGCGCTCACTGGAATTCCGCTGCGCCAGACCATCAACGAAGCCGACCTCTCCATTTGGGACGAAGCCTTAAAAGCGCCCGCGGCCCATGCCTCCATTGTCCTCGCCTTTGACGGGGATCCGGTCGACCGCGCCGTCAAGGCCCACCCTGAAGGCCTGACCGCCGTCGCTCATTTCACTGCGCCGGGGCAGCCCTCGGGAACAATGTACGTCTCCGGTACTCCTCAGTCGTCCAACCTCAACAGTGGCCCTGCGTCGGTGGTAGCATCGGGCAAGGCCACAATGTAAACCGGGCTTCTGCGCCACGAGCGCGGCCAATCAACCGGAACTGGCAAGCCTGTTTCCGCCCGTTCCAGCAGCAAGCGCAGCACTGATTCTCTGGAGGAAGATTGATTCCCTTTACCAAAGCCCACGCCTGCGGCAACGACTTCCTGATCGTGACGGAAGAGGCAGCCGCGGGGTACGATTGGGCCGCTCTTACGCGCCGCCTGTGCGATCGCAACACCGGCATCGGCGCGGACGGCATCGAGTTCTTTGCCTGGACTGAATCTACGTCGTCCGGCAAAAAATCCGGCCGCATCCGCCTCCACAACGCCGACGGCTCCATCGCTGAAATCAGCGGCAACGGCACGCGCTGCGTGGCTGCGTGGATGGCTGAAGCAATCGACGCGCAACCCGGCGACGAACTTGAAATCACCACCGATGCCGGACTGCGTATTTGTCACATCGAAGCGCGCGATGGCCAGACTGTCGAGGTCACAACCGGCATGGGCGTGCCCAGCTTCGCGCCTCATACGGTCAAGCTGACCGATGGAACTGACATCGTCGGCCTCGAAATCTCCACCGGCAACCCCCACTTCGTCATCGTCGTGCACAACCCGGAATTCACCGTCCACCACAAACCCTGGCAGCAGATCGGCGCCGAGATCTGCGTCCACAAGGATTTCCCGCACCAGACCAACGTGGAATTTGTGCGCATCGCCGGCGAGCGCGAAATTGAGATTCGCATCTTCGAGCGCGGCGTCGGTCCCACATCCTCTTCGGGCACCGGCTCGAGCGCCTCGGCAACCGCCGTGCTCGCTTTGCGCCAATGCCTTTCCCCGCTCACCGTCGTCGCTCCCGGCGGACCGCAGACGGTCGCGTGGGACGGCCCCGGCGCTGAGCTTCGCCTTACCGGACCCGCGGCTCTCATCGCGCGCGGCGAGGCCTGGTAATGTCCACAGGGCCCCTGTCGCTCCTCCGTCCGCCCGCAGTGGCTGCTGGCTCAGGTGTTAGCGTCATCGCCCCCGCCTCCTTTGCCCAGCCTGATCGACTTGAGCGCGGCCTCGAGGCCCTGCGCATTCTCGACTTCGCCCCCCGCGTTGGTACTTCCGCGCAGACCCACGGCCCGCTCTACTTTGCCGGAACCCGAGAGCAGCGCCTCACCGATTTGCACGCCGCATTCGCCGATGAAGACACCAGCGCCGTCCTGTGCCTGCGAGGCGGCTATGGCTCCAACTACTTGCTCGATGGTCTCGATCTCGAGCTGATCGCAAGCCATCCCAAGCCTCTCTTTGCCTACAGTGACCTCACAGGCATCCAACTGCGCCTGCTCGACGAGCTTGGCCTTCCCGCCTTTCACGGGCCCATGGTTGCAGCGGATTTCTATCTTGACGACGGTGTCGATCTGCTCAGCTTTCACGCCGCTCTCGCCGGCAAGCCATACAGTGTGGGCTCAGCGGAAGGCATGCGCGCGCTGAAGCCCGGCAACGCCGACGGCGTTCTCTACGGTGGCTGTCTCAGCATTCTCGTCTCGCTGCTTGGCACCAGATTCGAACCGCGCACAGAAGGCAAGCTGCTGTTCCTTGAAGACACCGGCGCCAAACCTTATCAAGTGGACCGCATGCTTTGGCAACTGCGCGAGGCCGGCAAACTCGACGGCGTCCGCGGCATCATCTTCGGCGAAATGCTCGATTGCGTCTCCCCCGGCGCCCAGCCTGAACTTTTGGAGGAAACAATCTTGAGTGCACTGGAGGCCTTCGACGGGCCCATCGCCATCGGGCTGCGCAGCGGCCACGTATCGAGGCAAAACGTAACGCTGACCTTCGGCGTTCAGGCCGGGCTTGTCGTCGGCGACGAGACCTCCCTCGACGTCCGTGAATCGGCGGTCAAGCCATGAGTGAGGCGCCCAAGCATATCCATCTCAGCGGCATCTGCGGCACGGCCATGGCGTCACTCGCCGGCTTGCTTCAGTTGGAGGGCCATCGCATCACCGGGTCTGACAAGGCAGCCTATCCGCCCATGAGCGAACTGCTCCGCGAGCTTGGCATTCCCGTCATGGAGCCGTACTCCGAGGAAAATCTCTCGCCCGCGCCCGATCTTGTCGTCATCGGCAACGCGCTCTCGCGCGGCAATCCTGAAGTGGAGCGCATCCTCGACGAGCGCATTCCCTTCACCTCGATGGCCGCCTTGCTTCACGAAGAGTTTCTCAAGGGCCGCGAATCTCTAGTGGTCGCCGGCACTCACGGCAAAACCACCACCACCAGCATGCTGGCCTGGATCTTCCAAGTGGCCGCACGTCACGATCCCTCGCTTGAGCCATCCTTCCTCATCGGCGGTGTCGCTGAAAATTTCGGCTCCAGCTTTCAGCTGCGGCCCACCCGCACTTTCATCGTGGAAGGCGACGAGTACGACACCGCCTTCTTTGACAAGGGGCCAAAATTTCTCCATTACTTTCCTGACGCAATCATCCTCACCCACGTTGAATTCGATCACGCCGACATCTACACCGATCTCGAAATGGTCAAGACCGCTTTCAAGCGCCTCGTGAACCTGGTTCCGCGACGCGGACTCGTCGTGGCCTACGACGGCAGCCCCAACGTCACCGAGTGCGTCTCGCACGCGCTTTGCCGCGTCGAGCGTTACGGCTTTACCGCTGAAGCCGACTGGCGCATCGGCAAACTCCGCCAGGAGAACGGCGCAGCTGGAGTGCGCATGCGCTGGGAAGTCTCGCACGGCGGCGCGCTCTGGGCTGAACTCGAGATGCAAATGGCCGGCGAGCACAACGCGCTCAATGCCACCGCCGCTGCGGCGCTGGCCTTCTCGCACGGCATCTGCAAGGACGCAATTCAAGCCGCGCTTGCAAGCTTCAAGAGCGTCAAGCGCCGTCTTGAAGTGCGCGCCCAGGTGGCCGGCATCACGGTGATCGAGGACTTTGCGCACCATCCCACAGCCATCCGCGAAACCCTGCGTGCCCTTCGCGCCGTTTATCCGCAATCGCGCCTCTGGGCCGTGCTTGAGCCGCGCTCCAACACGCTGCGGCGCAAAGTTCTTGAGGATGACCTCATCGCCAGCCTTCGCCTCGCAGACAAGGTGGTGCTGGCAGGCGTCTACCAGCAAGAGCGCATTCCCGGCGCCGAGCGCTTGCACCCTGAGGACGTGGTCCAGACCCTCAACAACGATGGCCTCAAAGCCGAGTTGCTGCCCGACGCCCGCGCCATCGTCAACGGAATCGCTCCCCAGCTTCGTCCCGGCGACGTGGTCGCCATCCTCTCCAATGGCGGATTCGACGGCATCTATGAGAAACTTCCAGCGCGGCTCAGGCAGCTCCATCCCTGATCGCGGCAAACACTCCTATGCTCTTTTCTCTCATCTTCGTCGCCACCATGGTCGTCACCGGCATCCCCACGGCTCTGCTCTTCATTCCCTGGTGCTGGCTTACTGGCAACGTGCTGCCGCTCTACAAAGGCACGCGCTTCATGCTCTCCTCGAGTTGCCGCCTGGCCGGCGTGCGCTTTAAAACTGAAGGTCTTGCCCGCATCCCTCGCGACCGCGCGTGCATCTTCATGTCGAACCACGTCTCCAATCTCGACCCGCCCGCGCTCATCTCCCTCATTCCCGGTCGCACCTCGGCCTTCATGAAGCGCGCGCTGATGGAGTTGCCCATCCTCGGCACCGGCTTCCGCATGGGCGAATTCATTGCCGTCGACCGCAGCGGCAATGCGGCCGATGCCAAGCAAAGCGTTGCCGCCGCTGAACGCGTGCTCGCAAAAGGCGTGCACATTACCACCTTCGTTGAGGGAACCCGCTCGCCCGACGGCCGCATGCTTCCGTTCAAGAAAGGCCCTTTCTTCCTCGCCATGGACGCCGGCGCTCCTTGCATTCCCGTCTCCATCCACGGCACCGAGTCCATCATGGGCAAAGGCAGCCTGCGCATCAAGCCCGGCGTCGCCCATGTCGTCTTTCATGACCCCATCGACCCAACCGCCTTCTCCTCGCGTGACGAGCTCATGCAGGCCGTCCGCGCCTCCATCGCCTCCGGACTGCCCGAACGGATGCGAAACTAGAAGTTAGCCTTGCGCCTTTTTTTAAACTGATGTCTTGCTCTCTGGTGGAGCGCCCATGATCGTTTCGTTCTTCGTCATCGCCGTCGTCATCGCTCTCAGCATTCCGTCGGCGATCATCTTCCTCCCGCTGGCCGCCATCACCGGCAACCCCAGACCGCTCTACAACGTGGTCTGCTTCATCGTCCGCGTGGCCTTTCGCGCGGCCGGCATCCGCGTTCGTGTTGAAGGACTCCAGAACGTCCCTGAAGGCGAGGCTTGCATCTTCATGGCCAACCATGTCTCCAACCTCGACCCCCCGGGCCTGATTCCGCGCATCCCCGGACGCACCGCTGCTTTCACCAAGCGCGAGGTCTTCAAGCTCCCCCTGTTCGGTCTGGCCCTCAAACTCGGCGAATTCATTCCCGTCGATCGCAAAGGCAATGCAGCCACCGCCGAGGCCAGCGTGGGCGCGGCCAAGCGCCTGCTTGCCAAGGGAATTCACATCACAACATTCGTCGAGGGAGCCCGTTCGAAAGACGGACGCATGACGCCTTTCAAGAAAGGCGCATTTTACCTGGCGAAGGAATCAGGAGCCACTTGCATTCCGGTTTCGGTTTTCGGAACTGAGATGCTGATGGCAAAAGGCAGCTTCGCCATCAGCCCTGGCACGGCGCACTTTGTCTTTCATCCACCCATTTACCCGCGCAACTACGAAACCCGCGAAGAACTCATGCAAGCGGTACGCGCTTCCATCGCCTCAGGCCTGCCGGAGTGGATGCGGGGGTAGCGCATGTAGCTCTACCCGAAGGCGACCTTCGCCACGATCCTCATAAGCGACGAGTGTTCAAGAGGCTAATCCTCTGAAAGCTTGGCGAAGTACCCTAAATTTCAGAGCTGAGCCCTGGCGATGTCCATCATTTTTTACTCTTTCTTGATGCTCGCGAGGATGCCACCTTCGAAGAGGAGGTGGTACCCAGGATACTTGGAATCGATGGCAGTAAGAGCGATGCCGTGTAAATCGTACCAAGGTGGCAGTCCCATCTGGTACGCGATACCATTTCGCGCACCCTTGCTCCCATCCTCGAATAGCGTCTGCGCAACCTTTGAGGCTGAAATGGTCGGATCCAATTCGGCATGCCTATCGTAGTCACCAAAATACGCGATATGAAGTTCAACAGTGTGGGTCCCGATTTCATATCGAGCTTCGACGATTCCAAGCTTCGACAAGTATGGATCGCTTGCGTTCCACTTATCCGCGTAAAAATCATCAAGGGTTGTGACCCCTACTTTGTAGGAATCAAGCAGCGCGACCTGCCTTTGGATTTCCTGTGGATTGGGCATGATCGCCTTTTCTGCTTCCTTCCGGTCCCGAGCTTGCTTATTCAGTACTGACAGTCGATCCGCTGCAGCGCGGCTCACATCTCGATCCTGAGTCGAATCGTTAGAAATCGAGGTCAAGACCGAGGTATCCGAGATGAACGGTATTGCAGCTATTCTGTCCTTGGGGCGCTTTGTCGCCACTACTATTCTCGTGATCTCAGCGCACGCTCTCTGATCGCCGTTTTGACAGTCCCTACCGAGCGAGGGGATGTCCTTTGCAAAAGCTGTTGACGAACCTAAAATCGCCCAGGCCCAAACGAGATACATCACTTTTTTCTCGAGATGATTCACGCTCACACACCTCAGTCTGACCGAATAAATTCCGCCGGGATTGTAGCATCAGATCGAAAGGAATCTCAACCTATCCACTGCAGGTCTGGTCCTCGCGCCTGCAATGGACGCAAGCCTAGGGCCCGGGAATTGCGCATCTCGCAAACGAAAAACCCAAAAAGCGCACTTGAGAACTGTCCCACTTCCAGAAGGAAAAAACGCAGTGGAGAGTTGCGCATCCATTTTGAAATTGATCGCGACCTGCGCTACTGGATCATCGCGTTGTAGCCGTCGTCCAACAGCTTCTGCCGCCAGCGGTTCGCTTCGTCGCGGCTGTTGAATGGCCCCATCCGCACATGAATCAGCCCGTCCGCCGGTTCGCGTTTTTCAACCACTGCATACCCGCGCTTGCGCAGTGCTGTTGAGAGCACATCGGCGTCCTCCTGGTGTGAAACAGCGGCAATCTGCACCATCAGCTGCACCGGCGGCGGAAGCACGGCGTGCATGCCTGAATCGCTTGAGGGCAATGGGATGTTCGACCCAGGAAGCGCCGGACGGACCTGCTGCGGGCTTGCGCTCGTCCCGGCCTGAGCTGCAGTAGGCGTAGAAGCGGCCGGATCGCTCGCGGCAGGTTGCGATGCGTTGACCGGTGTGGCAACCATCGGCGCGGGCACCGGTATCCCCGGCGGCGCCGTGGCCGAGGGCTTTGCCTTTGCTCCATTCGTCTGCAGGCCGGCCTGCCCACCGGCTGCAGCCAGTTGGCTGGTTGCCGGCTGTCCCACGCCGCGGCCTACCTCGTAACCAAGCCCGAAAAACGCCCCGCAAACAAGCGCCAGCCCAAGGAAGAGCAGCAGGAGCGTGCCCGTCCCCAAGGTCAGTTCCGTATCGCGCAGGGGCCTTTGCCGCTCCACTTTCTCGTCTTCGTCGTCAAAAGCTCCCCTCATGCACCTTCCTTGTCGCTACTTTTTTTCAAGCGCGGCCTTGGCTGAGTCGCCCATCTTGCTGAACAGTTGCATCATCTCGATCGGAAGAGGGAACACGATGGTCGTGTTTTTCTCAACACCGATCTCGGTCAGTGTCTGCAGGTAGCGTAGCTGGATGGTAATTGGCTCGGTGGCCAGCAGGGCTGCGGCGTCCACCAGCTTCTGGGCGGCATTAAACTCGCCTTCGGCATGGATGACCTTCGCACGACGTTCGCGTTCCGCCTCGGCCTGCTTGGCCATGGCGCGCGTCATGCTCTCCGGCAGATCCACCTGCTTCACTTCCACACTCGTCACCTTCACACCAAACGGCTCTGTCCGCTGGTCGATGATCGATTGAATCCTGAGATTCAGCTGGTCGCGATGGCTGAGCAGCGTGTCCAGTTCCACCTCGCCCAGTACCGACCGCAAAGTCGTCTGCGCAAACTGCGAAGTCTGGTAAACGTAGTTGGCCACCTTGATCGCCGCGTCATTCGGATTCACTACGTAGAGCGTCACCACCGCGTTCACCTTGATGGTCACGTTGTCGCGGGTGATCACGTCCTGCGGCGGAACCTCCAGCACCTCCTGGCGAAGCGAAATGCGCACCATCTGGTCAAGCGGCCGGAAAACAAGAATGATGCCCGGTCCCTTCGGCGTTCCCAGCACTCGGCCCAGGCGGAAGATGACCCCGCGCTCATACTCTCGAAGAATCTTGATGGAATTCAGTAAATAAAGCACAACAATGGCGATCAAAACCAGCATCGGAATGGGCAAATCGGAGATGGACATTTGAGTTACCTCAGCACGGATTGTACTCCCCTGTGATTCACGCGACTGCGTTCGGAGGCGTCACTGTCGCATCCGAAGTCACCCGCAACAAATTCTCTTCGTGGCTCACCACGCGCAGGCTGGCGCCCTTCGCCACCGGTTCCGGCGCCACCGCCCGCCAGATCTCTCCCTCCACCAGCACGTGTCCCTCTGGGGTTAGCGGCTCCATGGCAACCGCGCGGCATCCCACCATGGCGTCGGCGCCGAGCAGGGCTTTCCTGCTTCGCGCCCGCACCGCCAATCGAACCAGAAAAACCGTGATTCCGCCGAACCCCGCGCTCACAGCAAAGGCCACCCAAGGAGTAATGCGCATCTCCGGCACCGGCGCGGCAACCAACGTGAGCATTCCAAACGTCAGGCAGATAATGCCGGCAACCGCCAGCACGCCATGCGCGCCAAATTTTGCTTCAAGCAGCAGCAGAACCAGCGCCGCAACCAGTAGCAGAACCGCCGTGAAACGGATTGGCAGCAGATTCAGCGCAAATATGGCCAGTAGCACCATCAGTGTTCCCAGTGCGCCCGGCACAATCGTTCCCGGTGAGTTGAATTCCAGGTAGATCAACAGCGCCCCGCCCACCAGAAGCAACAGAGCGATATTGGGGTCCACCAGCCAGCCAAGCAGTTCGTCGCGCAGCGACGGGCGAATCACTTCAATGCGCGCATTGGCCACGTGCAGCGTCAGCTTCGATCCGTCCAGCCGGGTAATCACTCGCCCGTCCAGCGCCGTCAGCAGTTCTGCGTCGTTATTCGCAATCAGGTCAATCAAGTGCTGGTTCAGCGCTTCCTCGGCCGTATACGAGTGCGAGGTCTGCAGTGCCGCCGTCGCCGCTTCCGCGTTGCGGTTGCGCCGGGTCACGTACGAGCGCAGAAACGCCTCGGCATCGTTCTCCACCTTTTGTGCTTCCGTGTCATCGGGCTTACCACCCATGAAGACCACATGCGCCGCGCCTGCCTCGGTCCCCGGGGCCATGGCCGCCACGTCTGAAGCCTCAAGCAGAAAGAATCCCGCCGAGCCGGCGCGCGCGCCCGACGGGCCCACAAACACAATCACCGGCACCTTTGAGGCCATCATCGCCGCAACCATTGCGCGCATTGACTCCACCAGTCCGCCCGGCGTGTCCATCTCCACCAGCAGCGCCTGTGCCCCATCCCGATTGGCGCGCGCAAGGGCCTGCGTCAGCTCGCCTTCGGTCACCGGCTGCACCGTGTCTTTTAGAACAAACTTGTCCACAAGGGGACTTGGGGATTGCGCCTGCTGCGCGCCAACCAGCGAGCCCGCGACTCCGCCGAGGCCGATCCCCACAAGGCAGACTGCAATTCTCAATGCCGAAACGCGTTTGCGCTGGACCATGGCTTGCTCCTCTGGAGCTTCGAACCAACTATCGATCTAACTATAGGACTGATTCCCCGCCAATTCGTAGGAGGCACGTCACACCAGCATCGGAGACCAACCTTCTACTACTTTCCCTGCCCGGCCTTCGCCTTTACCGCGCGAACCAGGTCCTGCGCCGCCTGGCTTTGCGGATCCAGCTTGAGTGCTTCCGCCCCCTCATTCAGCGCCTCATTCAGGTGGCTGTCTGCCAGATCCAGCCTTCCCAGCACAAGGTACGCGTCCACGCGTGGCTCAAGCTCCAGGGCGACGTGGGCTTCCTTGCGGGCGCCATCGGCAGCCCCGGTGCGCTCGCTTACCATCGCCAGCCCGGCGTGGGCTTCCGCGCACTTGCCGTCGGCGACCACCGCCGCCTGGTAAAGCCGTTCGGCCTCCAGCAGCAGGCCCCGATCCAGAAATCCCGCTGCCTGCGCCGAAAGCGCCCGCGCCCGCTCCAGCGGCGCGAGCTCCGCAAGCCGCGAAGCGCCCATCTGGTCCATCATTTGCGCAGCCTGCCGGAACGCGGCAGCATCGAAACTGCGCACAATTCGCTCCAGCGGATCCGCCGATGCCTCCGCGTCTGGGCTGGTTTTGGCTGCGCCCTCCGGGCTGGTTTTCGCCGCATCCGGTCCGGCTGCCGGGGTCGGTTTGGGAACTGCCGGCTTCTTCCACGCTGTTTCCAGCGCCTGTGCCTCTTCGTCGCCCGGCCTCAGCTTCAGGCACTGGTCCAGCTCGTTCAGTGCCGCTGGAGTCTGGCCGTGCCTCTCCAGGCTCACCGCGAGATTGAAGTGGTAGTCCGGCGAGCTCGGATCCACCTCTTCGGCTTTGATAAACAGGTCGGTGCCATCGTGCCCCTGCCGGCTCTGGGCAACGCCTTCATTGTTCACAACCTCTGCCAGTGGCAGAATCCTCGCGACCGCCGCAAATGCCTGTTCCGCCTTCTTGTAATCGCCTGAGAACAGCAGCGAGAGGCCCCGGTAGTAGCCGGCCTCAAGTCCATCCTCTCCGTTCCTGTCCACCTTGGCGAACGCGTCTGCCGCCTGCTCATAATGCTGGCCGTTATACGCCTCGCGGCCCAGTGCCATCCACGCCGGGCTGAACTCCGGGCTCAGCTTCACGGCCTTCTCCAGGTCGGCCAGCCGCTCCGCCTGGTCGGGCTCCGTAATGCCGCGGACGTACTGCTCAAATGCGTCCAGCTTGATGCCTTTTCCGGCGTCGACAAACGTCTCCTCTGAGCCGCTGAAACCCGGATCCAGCTCCCGGGTCAGTTTCCACGCCAGCGAGTCGAACACGTCGATCAGGTCCTTCAAATCGCCGCGCGCCGTCACCGCCTCGCTCATGCGTAGCGCCGGTACGTCGACCAGCCGCGCCTCGGCCACAATCGAATTCCCGTCCAGAATGTAGCTGCCCACCACAATCGAATCGGCGTCCAGCGTCTGCGCCAGCTTCACCGAACTGGCACGCGAGGGATTGAAGCCCTCAGGCAGCCCCAGGTGGTCCAGCGCATACATCCGGTCGGCCCGGCTCATCGGCTCAAAACCGGCCGACAGAAAGCGGCTGCTCTCGAGCTCCGCGGCGGCCTCGCGAATCCAGTCCAGGCTGGGTTGGCCGGTGCGGTTCTCAAAGGGAAGTACCAGCAGAATGCGCCCGTGGTCGGCTCCCGCTGAAGGTCCAGCTCCGCCGCTCCCCGCCTGGCCCATCGCGTAAATCCTCGGCGAGCCGGTCAGCGCCAGCGCCAGTCCAATGCCGGCAGCGAAACGCCGCCAGCCAAAAATTCGGATTGAATAAAATGGTTGCACAACAGCCTGATTATAGGCGGTGGGCCTTTGGTTCATCCCTTCGGCCCGCCCTTGCTCCACTCAGGTTGCGTGGAATTCCGACGCCACCACAGCCAGCCTTCACAGCTCCGTGTATACTTCCCGCAATCCAGGCCCGTTCTCGCTGGCCACCATGCAGTCGAGGCCAATTGATGCCGTTGTCTCCGGAATCCGAACCCAACAGCACCATCCTCTTTCGCAACGGCGCCGTCTTCGTCGCCTTCTGCAGGACCGTCAGTGTGGCTACTGCCGTCCTGGCCGCATTCATGGGTCTCTTCGTTATCGTCTCGCTCTTTCCCCTGGCAGGCATCACCTGGGCTCGCGCTCTCCAGGCTTTATGCTGGTTCTTCGGCGCCTTCTCTTTTGCTTCCATGTGCCCGTATCTGTGGACCTACGGCAACCGACTGAGCTTCTACCATGTGCAGCTTGACCCGTATGGTGTTGAATTCCTCTTCGGAACAAAAAACAACCCTAACCGGGTTCGCATGGCCTGGGACCAGGTCCGCGCCGTCCAGCACATGCGCGTCGCTGGCGCCCATCAGTACACCGTCGTCGCAAAAGACGGCAGCTCCGCCACACTTTCGTCCAGCATCTTCTTCCATACAAAGAAAATCGCGCAACTCATCGCCGCCCGCGCCCATATTTCCGTTGAAGATGTCTGACCTGCCGGTCTCGCCAACCCATCTCGCTCAAAGCAATACAAGCTGATAGCTGATAGCTGAAAGCTCGACCTTCGAGGCCACTGGCTAGAAGCTAGGAGCTAGAAGCTGATGTTCAGCCTCGCCTCCACCTGGCGATCGAACCGGATCAGCGCAACCCACATGCCATCGTCGTCGCGCTTCCACACCATCGTGCCGCCCAGTTGCCGCGCAATCAGCTCCGGCGGCAAGTCATGGTGCAGTCCAAAGAACCGCTCGTCCAGCGCTTCGCTCCACGGGCCCAGGCTCAACAACGGCGACGGCGGCTCGTACTTCGTTGAAAACACCAGCGCCGCGGAATACTTTTCCGGCTCAGCTTGCGCGCGGGCAATCTGCGCCTCGCTGAAGTCGTCAATTGCTTCCACGTCCCACGGTTCCTTCACATAGCCCAGCTCGGGCCGCTTCAGTTCGTCCGTCATGGGCCACGCTGAAAGCACGGTTGCGCCGGGATAGCGATGTTCAAGCTGGTAAATCCCCGCCATCTGCAGCCGCACCACGCGCGCGTATGCCAGGTTGTCCTCCGGCGCAAACCCATACGGCGGATTCACGAATAGAGCCAGCACAAACGCCGCCGCTGAAAACACCGCTAGCGACTGCCAGAAAGGCACGCGCCGATAAAACGCAGTCACGGCCACCAGCAGCACCAGCGGATACATGGGCAGCAGGTAGCGCGTCAGCAGCGCTCCGCCCAATACGCTGAACACCACCGCATTCGCCACCAGCAAAGCCAGGATGCGCCCCCGCTCCCTGCGCCCGATCGTGGCCCGCTCGCGCCCTTCCGCATCCGGCCTCGGATCCAGAAGCATCGCAGCAATGCCCAGCATTACCGGCACAAACATGTTCATGTGCGCCGTCAGGTGAAGAATGCGATGGCCAAACGCGGCCAGCATCCGCAGCGGATCGAGCGTGGCCTGCGCGTTGTAGCGCAGAAACTCGGGATTGCCAAACAGGAATCCCGTCTTGAAATAGTGCCAGCCGTACCACGCCGCCAACGGCAAAAGACAACTCAACAACCACGCCGCCTCGACCAGCAGCTTCTTCCGCGCCTGCGGTAGCGATCGAACCGCCTCCAACCCATCCATCGCTGCCAGCGTCAGCGGAATGCAAATGGCCGTCTCCTTTGAGAGCGCCGCGGCCGCAAACCATAACGCAGCCGCCCAGGGCTTCCGGTCCCGCTCCGGCAGCACGTACACCAGCCCCCACAACGAACAGGCCGCCGCAAAAATATCCGCATGGGCCAGCGAACTCTGCGCAAACCAGATTGGATACAGCCCCGTCAGCACCACCGTCCAGAAGGCAACCAGCGGCACGCCCATCAGCCTCATGGCCAGCCGCCACACCGCCAGCAGCCCCAGCGAAGCCACCATCAGCACCGCCTCGCGCGTCACCTCCGGAAAGAATCCGGATGCCTTCCACCACAGCGCCAGGTAGATGCTCGGCAGCGGCGGATGAGCGTTGGTCAGTGTGGTCACGGGAATCAGCGAGCCTGTCCGGAAAAAATCCCACGCCGCTGGAATGTAATACCCGGCCTCGTCCCAGTAGTAGGGCACGCGCAGCAGCGTGAAGTGGCTCGCATACAGCGCCGCAAAGATGACCGGAAAGATCATCCACAGTGGCAGCGGCGCGTCCAGCCGTGGCTCAATGAGTCTCTTCAAGCGCAATCAATCGCCCTCGGGGCTGTTCCCTATTCCCTATTCCCTGCTCCTCAATTCACCGGCCCCTCGGGAAAGTTGTGCCCATGCGGTTCCAGGTTCAGCGTCCCAAAGGCCTGCTCGTACTGCGCCAGGTTCTGGCCCAGCACGTTCCACAGTGCTTTGGCTTGTTGAGGGCTCAGGAAGATGGCCTGGCTGTTGCGGATGGTCACCTGCTCCGGGGTTTCGCTTGAGGCCAGTCCGAAGACAAGCTGGAAATCCCAAACGCTCACCCGCACCTGGCAGCTGTTGGCGTAGGACTCACGATAGTCGTCTGTCTGAACAAGGTTCATCTGGGGCTGTTGCGGGTTTGGACTCATGATGCCTCCAGATTACTCCGCAAGCCTCCGACCCGCGAAGCCAACGAGTCACCTAGCCCTCATTCCCTGTTCCCTGTTCCCTGTTCCCTGTTCCCTGTTCCCTGTTCCCTGTTCCCTGTTCCCTGTTCCCTGTTCCCTGTTCCCTGTTCCCTG
>Ga0182016_10002888_pt1 | contig 19880 bp, 14 predicted proteins | sample 712S2MmetaG_FD_120491 | JGI IMG/M metagenome (GOLD analysis project Ga0182016, IMG submission 120491) | Permafrost microbial communities from Stordalen Mire, Sweden - 712S2M metaG | ecosystem: Environmental > Terrestrial > Soil > Wetlands > Permafrost | place: Sweden: Stordalen | collected... | reverse complement strand
TTCCGCCGGGGCCAGATGGCGGGACTGGCGCTTTGGACCGGGAGGGACGCGGCGGGGTGTTCTTTCGCGTTCCTCGGCAATGTAAGGGGTCAAAAACTCTGGCTTTTCCCGCCGTCCGGCGCGCCGCCAATCGCGCCACAAACTTTGCGCGACCATGGCCGGGGCTTGATTCAATAGACCTGTCAAGTAATCAAAAAGCAGTTCCGCCAAGCGCGCCAGCGCGATGCCGTGTTGCCGCCCGGCTTGACCGTAGAGCCATTCGCTCCATTTCATGAATGCGTCAAAAGGCGACTGCTGGCCGGACCACAGGAGCGGCGTCGTTTCGAGAAAATTGCCGCTATTGGCCGTCAGGTCCCAGCAACGGGCGAAACGCCGCAAGTGCTGCATCGTCGGGAAATCCAGCAATTTGTTGCGCAGAATCTCATAGGGCGGGCTGGCGTTATAGACCATTTCCCAGGTTTTGTCGTGACGCACGATGGGCGTGCCGCGCAGCCGTTTCAAAATGCCCACTTGAATCTCCTGCGGGCCCAGGGCGAGCAGGCGGTCAAATCCCGCCGCAAAACTTTCCAAGGTCTCTCCCGGCAGTCCCGCGATCAAATCGGCATGGACGTGGACGCCGGTTTGCTGGCGGAGAAATCGAAAGTTCTGCTCCAAGCGCGCGTTGTCCTGGCGGCGGCTGATATTGTGCGCCACGCTTTCGTCGAACGTTTGCACGCCCACTTCAAATTGCAGCGCGCCGGCGGGGAATTGGGCGATCACTTCGCGCAGCGCTTCCGGCAGTCTGTCCGGGATCATTTCGAAATGGGCGAATAAGCCGGGCTGGTGACGTTCCAGAAAAAATTCCAGGATCGCCTTGCTCGTGGCCAGGTTGAGGTTAAATGTCCGATCGACGAACTTGAACTGCCGCACTCCCCGGTCGAGCAGACGTTGCAACTCCTCCAGCAGCGTCGCAATTGGAAACTGGCGCACGGGCACATCCAGTGAGGACAAACAGAATTCGCAGGTGAATGGGCAACCGCGCGAGGCTTCCACGTAAATGATGCGGTGCGCCACGTCTTCATCCGTATAGCATTCGTAGGGCAGGGCCAGTTTGGCCAAGTCCGGCAAGGGAGCCGCGATGATTTTTTCCGCAGGCGGCCGGCCCGCCAAAATGAGCCGGCACAGTTCGGCAAACTTTAAATCAGCCTCACCGGTTACAACATAGTCCGCTAGGGCGGTGATTTCCTGTTGCTCCACTTCAAAGCTAACTTCCGGGCCACCGACAACCACCGTTACATCAGGCCGCACCCGCCGCAACACGGCCACCACTTCCGTGGTTTGCGCCACATTCCAAATATAAACACCGAAGCCAACAATTTTCGGTTCCCGCGCCAGAATGGCCTCGACCACATCGAGTGCCCGCTGCTGCAAATCGAACTCGAGCAGACAAGCCTCCGCCCGCAAGGGGCCTAGGTTGGCCAGCAAATACCGCAAACCGAAAGAGGCGTGGATATACTTGGCGTTTAATGTCGTTAAAACGATCATGCCGACGGACAGTTTAAGAAATCGGCGGGCGCTTGAAAGTTCAAAACACGCGCGAACACTATTCGCGCTCTGTGACGAGTTCAACAAACTCCGTTGAACCTGGCGGGATGCTTACCCGCAAGAGAACGGGCTTCTCGTAAGCGTGGGCGGATTTCCATTCCTTGGCATAATAGGTTGTCACTTTCGGTTTTAACAGAACGCGGGCTGTTTTCTGTTGTTCGACTTGGGCCGGTTGGTCTGGCTTTTTGATTACACCGCGATTGTTGATCAACTCGACGACCCAGCCGACCGAGTTTCGGTTGATTTGATATTCGATGGAATCTCCGGTTATTTCCACCGGCAGAAGTCTGGCCGCGAGGCGCTGGAGGTGGTCATTGGAAATGGCGGCGGGACGTTTGCTGACCGGATTGGTCCAGGCCACCAGGACCTGAATGTCGCCCAATTGTTCCAAACGAGTGAACCGTGCCCCGAGCGCTTCCCTGTGGCGGGCGGCAATCAGGACTTGGCTGCCTTGACGAAGCGCTCCCGCCAAAGCGTCCACTAGTCCGTCATCAAATTGGATGTCGCCCACCAAAAGAATGACTGGGTACTTGGCCAGTAATTCCGAGGAAGCGGTTGAAAGAAGGACATCGAAGATTTCCCCGAAGGGGGTGGGTCGGAGATAACTGGCTTCAGGGTTGGCCGCATCCGGCTTGGCATGGATGTGATCGCTGCCTGGGAAGAGTTGGAGATCAAATAAATCACGGACTTCGCGATCACCGGGAGTGGGTTCGAGAATTCCCCAAGGCTTGTCCATGTAGGCGTTGTAGCCGGCCAAATGGTCCAACACGATAGCTACTGGCATCCAGGGTATCCCGCGCTCGTGTTCCTGGGTGAAACGAAAAACTTCAGCCGCTTTGCGTCCGTGCTCGGTGAGATTCCAGGGCGCGCGGGCTTGCTCAAAGAAAATGGCCAGACTGTTTTCCGGCGTCACCATAGCCGCTCCCGCAAACCAACCGTGCAGCCACATCCGTTCATAAAAGCTGAGCGAATGTCCCGCCTCGAGACCGCGCGCTTCTCCGCCGTTGCCGCGCAAAGGTCCGCTGGTCGTGCAGGCGCCCGCAAACCAGGGACTGACTTGAACCGACCAGGGGCGTTGCCATTGCCGCGAAGCGCCGCGCGCAAAAGCCAATTTGGACTGGGTAAACGCGATGTTTTCGCCGACTTCAAGACCAATGCAACGCGCGCCCCATTCCCCGGCATAGGCTTCGTAATGGGAGTGACCAGTAACGCTAATGACACGGTTCAGCAGATCGCGGTTGCGGCTGTTGAAGTAGTCTTTGAGCGCATCGTAGCATTCCTGCTTGCTCGCGGGCCGCTGACTGAATCCAGCCAGTCCGGTTGGCTTCATCAAGTGCCGATGGTTTTCAAAGCCCTTGCCATAAACATCGCGCAGCCAAGCTTCATTCATCGCCAGATTATGAAAATAGTAACCCCACTCCCCCAGTTGCACGGTGGTGAACACTCCGGCGCGGTCCATTTCCGCGAGTGCATTTCCGTCCTCGCTCTGCAGCACGCAATCGCCTCCTTGAATCTGCATATCGGCGCACCCAGGATAAGCCATGACCGGCCAGCCGATCGTCGCCAGGTAGTCAAACAAAGGTTTGGAGGAGGCCCGCGCGGTTGGTCCTGGATCAAAGCCATTGCCCAGCTTTTGATCCCGCATCACCTCGACCAACTCTCGCAGGCCAGCCAACTCTCCTGGCGTGCTGTACATGGTAAAAACAAACCCCGGCTGGCCTGGAAGCAAGCAGGGTTTCAACAAGCCTTGCCGCAATTGCTGGTAACTCGGAAACGAGGCTCGCACTGTGTCTTGGCCAGAGGGCGGCAGGGAAGGGGGTATGTTCTGATCTCGAAAATTCTTCACACGATGAAACGTCAAGAAGTTCGCATCGTGATAACTGTGCGCGCCGCCTAGACCATCGTCATAAGCAGTGCGGCACACAGCGATCAGGTCGTTCCCGTCGAATTGCCAATCCACGTATTGAAATGCATATTTGTCGGGATTTGCATGGTGCAGGACTATCTGCCGCACGGTCCATTGGCGCAAATCAGGCGAATAAATCAGCGCCAAAGTATTGCGGACGGCCGCTGGTTTCTCAGCCTCTTGCATTTCGGGAGGGATGGAATTGGCCAGCGACCAGTAGAGACTGCTTTTTGGATCAAAACGGATGGTGAATTTTTTCGCCCCGCCGGGGAAATCCACAAAGCCGCTTCTCGGGTCGAAGGCGGCCTTCCGGCCATCAGTGCTGATTTCCACGATGGCGGCCTTCTCCGGGAGGTTTGGTTTGTCCACTCGCAGCACGTCCACGATTCCGCCATCTGCTGTCAGGACGGCGTTACCCTCCAGCCAGGCGTTAAACCCTCCGTCCAACCATCGTGAGTCGCGCGGCAGAAAATTGCTGGCCATCCAGTTCGTCGCCAACAACAAATCAACGTCCACAGGCGCGGAAAACATGCCGGCGCGGAAGTTGACACCCCAAGCCGCTGGAGGATTTCGCTGTTCCATAGCGCGCCATAGCCTGCCGCTGCGCTCAATTACCGGAGTCGGCGCGGTGTGATATTCGGTATCCGTGCGCAAGCGCCCCGAGGAGGCGTCCAAGGGTGTCGTCCAAGTCGCTCCGCCGTCGAGCGAACGCCTGATGACCAGGTTGCCGTTTTGCCTGTCCGTGCCCATCAGAAAAAGCGCGCCACGGTGGACGAACAACGACGACCAAAACTGGCCACGCAAGGTTGCCGCTTTTTGCCAGGTGGCCCCACGGTCAGCCGACCGGAAGACGGCCGTGTTTGCCTCTGTGTTTTCGGTGCTTTTGGGACCGAATAAATCGTGGGAGGCCACATAATCGCCGTTTGTCCAGATGACGATGCTGGGTGAACCGACGTACTGGCCGCCGTTGGCGGGCAGGTGATCGATCACTACGCCCGGCACCTGGGAAAAATCCGCAACGGCTCCCGGCAAAACTGGCGCTGTTGTGAACACCAAACACGCAAACACGGCACCGCGCAGGAAATCAAGAGTCGCGGAAAAAGTTCTGGAGCATTTCATGGAACAGAGTTCCTGTTTTTCAGGAAAACCACACAAATTTGATTGACTAAACTTTCGCCGTTTTTTTGCCGCCGCACGATCGCAATGGCTGTTCCATCAGGTGAAAACACGCACGCTTCAGGACGAGGAGCGCTGGCGACATCGCATGGGGGCGTGAGGCGGGTTGTTTGGCCCGTATCTGTGTCGGTCACACAAACGCTCGTGTCCATGACATGGGCGATCGCGCGGCCATCCGGACTCCAGGTGAAAGCGGAGGCGATGTCGTGGGCATTGCGTGTGAGTTGGGCGGGCGTGCCACCATTCGGTGAGATTGTCCAAATCTGCACCACGCCAGAGTTGTCCTTCATCAGGAATGCGATGCGCACGCCATCCGGAGAACTGCGCAGCCAGTGACGCGGGCCTTGAATTCCAGGAAACTTGCGGTCGGTGGTAAACGTCAACCGCCGCTGTTTGATGCCTTTGGGCGGGGAAGGGCGGCGCTCTGTGGTTCCCTCCAGCGGGCCATCCCCGGCCTGCGTCAAATCGCCGGGGAGGTCGGCGACGAAAACCTCGAGGACCGTTTGGCCGTTCGTCGCCACGACAGTTCCTTGAAAAGCCAGTGCTTTTTCCTGGCGCGTTCCGTCGGCGCGGAGGTAGCCATTGGCCCCAATCCACCCCTCCTCGCAGGCCCGGGAGATTTCATCGGAGCCGGGGACAGGATTGGCCGTTGTGCGGGTGGCAAGCACGCAGAAATAATCGCCATCATGATTGCGTGGATGTGCTCGCGGTACAGAAACCGGCCTCTCGGGAACTGCCACCCCCACGGCGCGCAACTCCGGCTCCACCAAGGCATCATTGTATGTGAAGCAGAGCCAATCGCCGGCCGCGTCCCAAATGTGGAGGTGCGAACCGCCACGCAAAGCGCCGGGAGTAAAAGGTGGCGTGAGATCGCGCGCATCAAGATGGTGCGCGACACCGGTCCGGACGAAATCCACCATCACGCCTTCACGATGACCGAAACCGTATTGCCAATCGAGCGTCGGGTTTTCCGGGCCGAGAATGAAGACAACTCTCATTTCTCGCGGATGCCACGAGGCAGCCCCGCAATTCGCACCGCGTTGCGATTCATAAAGTAATTTCACCGCGCCGGTTTCAACATTGACCGCCTCGATGCGCTTGCCATCGAAAACCGCGCCGGCTTCGTCTGAGCGCACATCATAAACAATCCAGCGCCCATCGGGCGACCAGACGCGCGTATTGGTGAGAATGTGCCCATAGGCCTCGTGCGTGATCTGCCTCTCCTCCGCGGAATAGAGGGTTTGCGATGTGATCGTGGCAATGCCGGCGGCAATCATAGCGACGCGATGTCTCATGCGTGATAAAGGATCAATCTGCCGTTCCTGTCATTCTTCCACCGGTGGTGCAGTCGCCGTCGGACGGAAAAGCACGACCACGTTGCCGACTCGTGTGATCAAATGGCTGCCGCTCTTTTCCGCCAATTGCGGGGCGAGTTCCTTCTTTTGCTCTTTGAAGTCATCGAATTTCACTTTGATCAATTCGTGGTGTTTCAAGGCGTCGTCCAGGGCGGAAAGGAACCGCGGGCTGAGCCCCTCCTTACCCACCTTCAGTGTGGCTTTGAGCCGCTGGGCCTTTGCTTTGAGCGCGCTTCTTTGCGGGTTGGTCAGTGGAACCATGGTGCTATAATGCGCGAATTTGCCCGAATAGCCATCAAGTTTGCTTGGGTGCTCACAATTGGCATTTTCATAGCCAATGGAAGGGGAGTTTGAGTAAGCTGCAGGAATCAGTTTTCGCGCGCTATGAAAAAATATAACGTCGGCATTGTCGGCTACGGTTGGGTGGCTGGCGCGCATATCGCCGCCATTAACGCCACCTCCCTCGCCCAGGTGACCGCGGTTTGTTCCTCGCGCCCATTGAACCCGGACGAACTGCGCGCCCGTCATGGCTGCGATATCAAGGTGCATTCAAGCCTGCGGACCATGCTGGCCGATCCAGATATCCAGGTGATTTCCATTTGCGGTCTGCCCAACCTCCACGCCCGGCAGGCCATCGCCGCGGCAGTCGCCGGCAAACACCTGATTATCGAAAAGCCGCTCGCCTTGAACCTGCGAGATTTGCGGGCCGTGGAACGAGCGGTGGGAAAATCGCGCGTCGAAACGTGCGTTTGTTTTGAGTGTCGTTATTCGAGCCAATTCCTGGCCATTAAAGCGGTCATTGAGGCCCGCTTGCTCGGCCAAATCCACTACGGCGAGGTTGATTATTTTCATGGCATTGGGCCTTGGTACGGACAGTTTCGCTGGAACACGACACGAACGCAGGGTGGCAGCAGCCTGCTTTCAGCCGGATGCCATGCGCTGGATGCGCTGCTGCTCTGCATGGATGGCGAAGTCGGAACCGTCTCCAGCTTCAATACCTCTTCCGCAAACAGCGATTTTTGCAAGTACGAATATGCCACGACCAGCGTTACTATCCTCAAGTTCAAGGATGGGCGGGTCGGTAAAGTGGCTTCCTGCATCGACTGCCTGCAGCCTTATTATTTTCATACCCATTTGGTGGGTAGCGAAGGAAGTTTGCTGGACAATAAATTTCACGCCAACAAACTCAAAACCAACAAAGACCAATGGAGTCATCTCGCGATGAAGTTACTCGATTCGGGCGATGTTTCTGATCATCCTTATCAAACACAATTTGAGGCATTTTTTCAGGCCCTCGCCAAGGACGAGGAAATGCCTTTGACCAGCCTGCGGGAAGCGGCGCGGAGCCATGAGGTGATTTTCGCCGCCGACCGGTCGGCGGCCACCGGCAAAACGGTGGGCCTATGAATTCGCGGGTGGATTTTCCTCGATGCGCGATCGGGATTGTGGCTCATCCGGATGACATCGAATTCCTCATGGCTGGGACTCTTCTCCTCCTCCGCGAGGCGGGCTGGGAAACGCATTACGTTACCTTGGCCAGCGGCAATTGCGGCAGCGCGCGTGATAACTCCACCACCACTCGGCGACGCCGGCGCAGCGAAGCCCAGGAGGCGGCGCGGATTCTCGGAGCGCGGTGGCATCCCAGCCTGACCGATGACCTGGAGATATTTTACCAGAATTCTTTGATCCACGGCCTGTCCGCCGTGGTCCGCGACGTCAAGCCGGGTATTGTGTTGACTCATTCGCCTGACGATTACATGGAGGATCACGCCATCACCTCGAGGTTGGCGGTGACGGCTGGGTTCACCAGAGGAATGCGCAACGCAAAGACGGTTCCGCGCCGGCCTGCGGCTGATTTTGACACCATGATTTACCATGCCATGCCGCATGGGCTGCGTGATCCACTTCGCCGACGGATCGTTCCTGGCGCTTATGTGAATACGACGCCAGTCCATGCCACGAAACTTGCCGCGCTCTCGGCGCATCGCAGCCAGCAAGAGTGGCTGCAACGGAGCCAGGGAATGAATTCCTATCTGCAAACCATGGAGGACCTTTCCCTTGAGGTCGGACGGATGTCAGGTCGTTTCAAACACGCGGAAGGTTGGCGGCGTCATTCGCACCTGGGCTTTTCGTGCGAGGATGGGGACCCCTTGCGCCAAGCTCTGGGCAAGAACATTTTGATCAACCAGAACTACGAGAAAAATCTGGCACGCGGTCTTAGCTCGGCGTCGCCATAGAAGGAATCCACGATCATGCCACGAAAACTTAGCTCCATCGCACCCGATTGGTGGGATTATACCACGCTCGACGATACTTTAATCCACGATGCCGCAGCCCTAACGCCTCAAGCCATGCTGAAGCTTTCGCGACCCGGCTTCAAGGTCGTGTTTTACGAGACATTGGAGGAATTCTATCTCGCGGAGGCGCTGGAGTATATTACGGCTTGGAAGCAATCCACCGCCGACAACCCGGTGGGCATCTGCGGTCCGATCGGTCCGACCGAACAATTGCCGTTGGTCGCCCGGTTGGTCAATGAATTGGGGTTGAACCTGAAATCAGCGCACTTCTGGGGCATGGACGAATGGGTCATTGCAGGGTGCGAAGCCCCCGTGAGCCATCCTCTTTCCTTCGAAAAAGCCGACCAGGAACTCTGTTTTAAAAGGATCAGGAAAGAACTCCGTATGCCTGGAGCCAATTTGCATTTCCCCAAAGCGGACACCACCGGCTATCGGTTCAGTTGGGACGCTGGCATAAGATGCGCGGTGATGCAAGGAGGGCAGGGGGACGTCAAACACTGGGCCTTTAACGATCCCCCGCGGCGCAAAGGAAAATATAAAGATTCCCCGCCACCGCCCAGCGAGTACCGAAAACTGGCCACACGGGTCGTCGATCTTCACCCTTTGACCATTGCGCAAAATGCGCGCACTTCCGGCGGCGGCAACATTTCCCTCGTGCCCACGCAAGCCATTTCTGTCGGGCCGGTTGAGACCTGGAAGGCCGAAAAAGTTTCCATTTGGCAGGCGGGGTTCCATGATAATCCTTTCGGCCAACGGCTTACCACCCTCATGATTGCAAAGCGTTTACCTGACTCTGCCGTGCCGATGTCCCTGCTGGCCGAGCATCCGAACGTCCAGTTCAATTTCTACCGCCCCGGCATCGGCAGTTGCGCGGTCGAGATGCACTGAGGGCGTTCAGCGAGCAGCGGGGAGAGGTTTGCTCGCGCCGTTGAGACGAGTGCGAGATGGTCCAGCGGCCACCATAAAGTCAACGTCCGGGGGCTGGGTTGAGCCACGGCGAATCCGCGTAGAACCACTGGGAGGGTTTCATTATCTCCACGTGCCCATCGGGAAAACCGTTGTTGCTTTGGAAATTCCCATGGCGCGCCAGCGGCCCGCACCAATTGGGGTCGGTTGAGGAATCCACGTCGCCGCCTTCGACGGCGAGCGGATCACCGTTGCCGGGATCGTCAAAAACCCAGGAACCGCTTTTTACCTCGCAACTGGTGGTAATGCATTTTAATGGGTTGGTGGTGTCGTTTGCAGTGACCCCGCTGTCTGTCAAATAGACGCATCCGGCCGGCTTGACGACCGACGATAACCTCATCGTGCGCACAGTCCAACTTGGGGGATACCAGCAGCCGCCGATGGCGAAATTCGCCGCGTAGTCGCCATAAAGGCAATTGCTCTGGTAGTTTTGGCCCGCGCTATTAACGGTGTTGTAGATGATTTCTCCCGTTGGGCTGCGCGGCCAGCCTTGCGCGCTGACAAGGGAATTGCCATTCTTCGGCGTGGGGGTGGGGCAGAGGAGCACGCCTTGCGTGACTCCCGCGGGTTGCAAATAGAATTGCCAATTGGCGTCGTTGTCGAAATTGGCTGTCAAAGTGAAAGTCCACGGACAATAGCCACTGTTATCGACAGCATAGGACTGGAGGGCGATGAGTATTTGTTTTTGATTGCTTTGACACTGGGCGGTATTGGCGCTGCTTTTGGACCTGGCCAGCGCGGGCAGTAACATCGAGGCCAGAATCGCAATGATGGCAATGACAACCAAAAGTTCGATCAAAGTGAAGCCAGTTTTCGGCGCCACTTTCGGATAAAGCATAAACTCTCTCCAGGCGGCTGGACGATTTTCTAGGCCAAAGCTCATAAGGCTCAGGCCCTTACGCGTCGAGGGACTGCCGCACACTCCGTGCCAGTGTTTCCATCAAGTAGGGTTTTGCGATTAATGTGGCCGCCCCTTCCTGCCGCGCGCGTTCCCGCAAATTCTCACCTACGTATCCGGTGGTGATGACAACCGGAAGCTGAGGATTAAGAGCCTTGAGCTGCTGCAAGCACCCCCATCCTCCAAGTCCCGGCATGCCCAAGTCCAAGACAACGAGCCGGATTTGGTTTTGCGCTTGGCGATAGCGGAAGAGGGCGCTCTCTCCATCGCTGGCCATAACAATGGTGTAGCCAAGCTTGCTCAATGCGCTTTGGGCCAAATTGCGGATGTGAGCCTCATCGTCCACCACCAGGATTGTTTCTGTTCCTCCTCGGACAGCCGGCTTGGCTTCGGCCTTGGCGGCGGCCGGCGTGTCAGTGGCCGCAAGCGCGGGAAGGTAAATCTTGAAGGCCGTTCCCACTCCCAGTTCGCTGTCGCAGAGGATATGGCCGCCGTGATCCTTGACAATTCCATAGACGACAGACAAGCCCAACCCAGTGCCTTCACCTAGTTTTTTTGTCGTAAAGAAGGGTTCATAGATACGCTGCAAAGTTAGCCGGTCCATGCCGTGTCCCGTATCCGAAACGACCAGGAGAACAAAATCGCCCGGCTGAAAGTCCGGATGGAAACGGCAAAAATCGGCGTCCACCTGCGCTCTGTGGGTTTCGATCGTCAGTGTGCCACCCGCCTTCATCGCGTGGGAGGCGTTGATTGAAAGATTCATCAGGACTTGGTGAAGCTGATCGGCGGAAGCCATGGTCAAGCCGGGAGCGAGCGCCAAGTTGGTTTGCACGCTAATGTTTTTGGGCAGCACCCGTTGGAGCATTTTTCGCAATTCCCCCACCAAATCGTTCACTTGCAGGGCTTTCTTTTTATTTTCGTCCTTGCCCTTCCGGCTGAAAGTGAGGAGTTGCCCCGAGAGCGCGGCGCCACGTTGGGCCGTTTGCAAAATCGTCTCCGCCAATTCGCGTTTGCGGGCGGCGGTTTCGGGGTCGCTCATGAGGATATCCGCGTAGCCGGAAATGACCGTGAGCAAGTTATTAAAATCGTGCGCGATGCCCCCGGCCAAGGTGCCGACTGCCTCCATCTTTTGGGCGTGCCGATATTCAGCCTCCAGCAATTTCTGCTCCGTCAGGTCCCGAGCCAAGTGAACGACATGTCGCAGACTCCCGTCCGCGCCTTTGACCGCCACGCTGCTGAGTTGGAAATCGGCGCCGGGGTTGCGGTAGCGTTGTTCGCCGGAGGCGGCTTCTCCCGTGGCGATGGTTCGCAAAATTGGGCAACCAGGACAAGGCGTTTCGGAATCGGCAAAGAGTTGGTGACAGTGACGGCCGAGGATGCTCTCGAGCGGCTTCTGCAGGACGCGCGCCGTGGCCGAATTGGCCCGGAGAATCTTCAAATCCGGACTTAGCAACGTCACCACATCGGAGAATGAATTAAAGGTCCGTTCCCAGTCTTCCTTGGCCAGTCGTGTTTCCTGCTCTTTCGCTTTTAACAACTGGGCCGTTTCCGCCGAACGGAGCATGTAAAGCAGGCGATGCGATTCGATCGCCCAATTGAGCGGTTTCGTGGTGAAATCGGTCGCGCCCGCGGCGTAAGCGCGGTCGATGGAGCCAGGATCCTCCAGGGCGGTCGCCATCAGCACCGGCAGTTCTCCCCAGACCGGATGCTGCCGCAGCAGGGAGCAAAACTTGAAGCCGTCCATTCCTGGCATCTGGACGTCCAGAACGATGATGTCGGGTGGCTGCTGCGCGAGCGCTTCCATCGCCCGCGCCGGATCGCTGAAGGTGTCCACTTCAAAGCCTCGCGCCGTCAGGATTTTATCCCCCATCATGAGCGCGATCCTGTCGTCATCCACAATCCACACCCGTTTGCGAGTTGTTGGCGGTACTGGTTGCTCCATCGGTCTGCTTGCAACCATACAGAGAGGGCAGGGGGTTGGCAACTTCCGCTTTTGCTCGGACAAGTGGTTAACCGTTGGCCGGGAGTTGTCTCCCGGCGGAGATGGGCTATCCTGTGCTCGAAAATGCGTGTTATACTTATATCTGTCGTGGCGCTCGCCCTTCTGCTCCCAGGCGGCAAGGCTATCTCTGCTCCCACCAAAACCCCGGCCGCGCAAACGAATTTCACCCTGGCGGATTTTCAAGAGCGGGCCGCGCTCTATCACTCCATTGTCACCGTCCCTCTCTTTGAGACTTCCAGTAACGCAATCGCCTGGGCCGTCAGCAATACGATTGCCGAGGCTGAAGCGGGTCTTGATGCCTTGGGGCGTCTTCGACCCGCCGAAACCACCTTTGGCAATACCGTCCGCGCCTTGGACGACATCATGGCCAAAACGAGCACGACTGAGGAGCGTCTCTCCGTGATCAAGGAAACAAGCATGGAAGCGGCTGTCCGTGACGCCGCCACGGAGCAACTCAAGAAACTGGAGGCCTGGGCGGTGGGATTGGATTATCGCGAAGATGTTTACCGGGCGGTCAAAGCTTATGCCGAGACGCACCCGTCGCTGCAAGGAGAAGACGCGAAGTTGCTCAAAGACACCCTACGGGACTATCGGCGCGCCGGCCTGGATTTGCCAAAGGCGAGACGCGACGAAGTGGAGGCATTGCGCAAAAAACTTTCGGCCTTGTCCACAGATTTTGAGAGCAACGTGACCAAAGCCGAGCGCAGCCTGATTTTGACGCGAGAAGAACTGGCCGGAGTGCCGCAGGATTTTCTCGAGCAAGATGGAGTCAGGAATAGCAATGGCACCTATACGGTCAAAGCAAATGTCACCTGGCATTACCTGACGGTGATGGAAAACGCGCGCTTGGAGCGGACGCGTTTGCAAATGGAATCCGCCCGGGAGAACCTGGCCAAGGAGGACAACCTCCCGCTCTTGGAAAAGATTCTCGTCACGCGGGATGAAATCGCGAAGAAGCTCGGCTACAAAACATGGGCAGATTTCGCCATTGAAATCAAGATGGCCAAGACAGCGGGGCGGGCGCGGGATTTTTTGGAAGAATTGAAGGTGGGGCTGCAGCCCAAGTTTGACGCGGAAATCGCGGAATTTCGCGCCCTTAAAGCCAAAGAGACCGGAGATCCCAAGGCAGCCATTCACCTGTGGGATTGGCGCTATTATGCCAACCAGCTCAAGAAGGACAAATACACCGTGGATGAGGATGCGCTGAAAGTCTATTTTCCTTACCAGCGTTGCCTGGACGGCATGTTCACCATCTACCAGAAGATTTTTGGTTTGCGCTTTCAGCAGGTCACCCCGCCTTATAAATGGGTCCCAGATCTGCAATTATACGCCGTGTCCGATTCCACGACTGGCGAACCGCTGGGGCTTTTCTACCTCGACATGTTTCCGCGTGAGGGCAAATACAACCACTTTGCCGAGTTTGGATTGATCGACGGAAAACTGTTGGAAAATGGAGACTACCTGCGGCCGACAGTGGCGCTCATTTGCAATTTTCCATCCCCGCGAGCGGACCGACCCTCACTTTTGGAACATGAGGATGTCGTGACCCTTTTCCATGAATTCGGCCACGCCATGCACGCTATTTTGACCCGCGCCAAATACGCCCGCTTTTCCGGCACCAGCGTGCCGGGCGATTTTGTCGAAGCGCCCTCGCAAATGCTGGAGAATTGGCCTTGGGACAAGAGAGTTTTGGACAGCTTTGCGGCCGATTACCGTGATCCATCCAAGAAAATTCCCCCCGAAGTTCTCAACCAGCTCAAGGCCTCAAAACTGGCTATAGAGGGCACCTACTATCGCCGGCAATTGGCATTCGGCTTGGCGGACCTCGACTTGCACACCAGAATCCATGCCGAGAATGCGAGTGAAACCTTGGCCCTGGCCAACAAAGTCGAGGGGGAGACCTTTTTTCCGGAACCACCGGATACGGCGTGGGTCGCTTATTTTGGGCACATCACGGGCGGTTATGACGCGGGTTATTATGGTTATGCCTGGGCCGACGCCATCGCGGCGGATTTGGCCACGGTTTTTGAACGACAGCCCGACGGTTTTTTTGATGAGGCGGCGGGACGGCGCCTGCGCAAGGAGATTTACGAAATGGGCGATGCGCGCGACATCAACATTTCCATCGAGAAATTCCTCGGGCGCAAGGAATCCATCGAGCCGTTCCTGAAAAAAATCGGCGTCAATGCGGCGAAGGAAATAAAAAGCCAATAGCCTGAAAAGCTGGCGGGACTGACGCCGAAGTCCTACGGCGTGCGGTGCGTCACCTCCGATTCGACGGGTTCCTTTTCCAGGAGACGGTAGCCGACGGCTGGCTCAGTGATAATAAGCTCCGGTTGGGCGGGGGTGGCTTCGAGCTTTTCACGCAAATGGGCGATGTAAACGCGAAGGTAGTGGGTCTGTTCAACTTGGTCCGGTCCCCAGACTTCGCGGAGAATCTGTTGGTGTGTGAGCACCTTCCCCGCGTGCTGGACAAAAAAACGCAGAAGACTGTATTCTGTTGCGGTCAGGCGCACTTCCTGCCGATTGACCTTCACAATGCGCGTGCTTAAATCCACTTCCAATGGGCCGGAGCGGAAGACTACGAGATTTGCGGGCCCGCGCGTATGACGGAGCGCGACCCGCAGGCGGGCGAGGAGTTCATGGGTGCCGAAGGGCTTGGTGATGTAATCGTCCGCGCCGGAATCGAGCGCAATAACTTTGTCGTTTTCGCGGTCGCGCACGCTGAGAATGACCACAGGCACGCGGCTCCATTCGCGCAGGCGCCTAAGCGCCTCGACTCCGTCCATATCCGGCAGGCCAAGGTCAAGCAAAATAATATCCGGACGGCATTGGGCCGCTTGAACGACGCCGTCCTTGCCATTGGCCGCGTCAAAAACGCGAAAGCCGTTGTTTTCCAATGTCACGCGGAGGAGGCGGCGAATTTGCGGTTCGTCGTCGATCACCAGGGCGATCGTCTGCGGTTTTTCGGTGGGATTGCTCATAAGCGGGGTTCCAAGACTGGAGGTTGATCTTTTTGCGGCCAGCGCAGCGTAAAAACCGCTCCCCCTTGCGGATCATTGGCGGCGATCACTTCTCCGCCTTGCGCTTCAACAAAACCTTTGACAATGGCCAGGCCGAGACCGCTGCCGCCGGCGGTCGCGTTGGGGGCTCGAAAAAACTTGTCGAATATTTTGGCCAGGAGTTCGGGGGGAAGGCCTGGGCCTTTATCGGAAACACTTATTTCCAAAAGACTCTCTCTTCTCTTGGCTTCGACTTTGATCGGTGTCCCGGCGGGAGTGTGGACCGCCGCGTTGAGCAGGAGATTGGAGAGCGCTTGCTGCGCCAAAGTGAAATCGACGCGGGCCAGGGGCATTTTTTCCGCGATTTGCACCCTCACTTCCCGCCCAGCCAGTTCCCGCGCCAAGGATCGAACGGTGGTATGGATCAAGTCAGCCACGTCGCTCCAGTCGAGTTTGGCGCGGACATGGTTGGATTCGAGGCGGGTGACATCGAGCAGATTGCCGACCAGGCGATTTAAGCGGGTGGAAGCCTCCTGGATTTCCGCAACCATGGCCAGTGAGGTTTGGGCATTCCCGTCTTTGGCGTTGGCCAGGTAGCTGGCGGCGCTGGTGATAACTGCCAGGGGCGTGCGTAACTCGTGGGAAATAGAATTGAGTAGCGCGTTGCTCAAGCGCTCGGATTCGGCGACAAGTTTGCTTTGTTCGGCGGAGGCCCGCAAAGCCACCCGATCCAGCACCAGGGCGGCCTGCCGGGCATAAGCTTCCAACAGGTCTCTCTGCGCCAGCGTTAAGGTTTGCTCAGGCAATTTCACTACCAGCACCCCGAGGACGGCGCGCTCGGTCGTCAGCGGCAGATGCATCATTTCAGGGCCGGGCAGGTTGTCCGTGAAACGGCCGGCTGCCTGGCGATGGTGAAATGCCCATTGGGCGACGTTCAAGTCTTTGTCGTTGAGTTCGAGCAAACCATCAGGATGCGCCGCTAAACCTTGATTCGTGGGCAACACAATTGCCGCCTCGGCATGCAGGGTGCGGCTGACCTCCGTCATCAATTGCCAGACGACTTCATCGCGAGTGCCGGCTTGAGCGAATTCCCGGGTCAGTTGGTAAAGGGCCAGCGCGCGCTGTTCCCGGCGGCGCTCGGCCTTTTCCTGGGTTCGTGTGCGGGCCACAATCTGGCCCAGCACTAATGAAATAACAAAATACGCCCCAAATAAAACCGCATCATCCGCACTGGATATGATAAAAGTAAAGCGGGGCGGCAGAAAAAAGTAATCCCAGATGAGCGCGCTCGCAGCACCGGCGAAAAATACGGGACCACGTCCGAGAAACAAGGCGAGCAAAACCACTGTCAACAGAAAAACGAGACCGGGAATGCGCGGGCCGGTGAACTGAAACAAGACCGCATTGGCCAGGGCTACGCCGCCAATCGTGGCGGCGGCGACGGCGTATTGTTTGAAGCCTGACTCGATGGCCAGACGCCAGCCGGGCCGTGTAGCGGCGGTTTCTGTCTTTTCCGCGCGGACAATTTGCAGATCAATATTGCCGCTCGCCTGGGCGAGCCGGCGCAAGAAGCGGCCCGCCCGGAACCATTCGACAAAGCCGTTCGTGAGAGGCTTGCCGATGATGATCAAGGTAACGTTATGTTCCTGGGCGGTTCGCAAAATTCCCGCGACCAGGTCTTCATCCGCTGTGGCAATGACCTCCGCCCCGAGGCTGCGGGCCAGAGCCAGGTTTTTTTCCAGCCGGGCTTGCGCGGGCTCGGGCAGGGGCTTTGAGCTTTCGACATAGACGGCGACCCAAGGACATTTGAGACTATCCGCTATCCGCCGCGTCCAGCGGATGAGCGGTTCGGAGAAGGGGCTGGGGCTGACGGCGACCAGGAGCCTGTGCCCGGTTTTCCACGGTCCTCCCGTGGTCTGGGCGCGATGATATTCCTGCGTGTCTTCGCCGACGTGGTCCGCCACAAGGCGCAGGGCGAGCTCACGCAGAGCATTCAGGTTAGACTCGCGAAAAAAATTGGCAGCCGCCGCTTTGGCCCGGTCGGAAAGATAAACTTTGCCTTCGCGCAGGCGGGTGAGGAGTTCCGCGGGAGGAAGGTCCACTAATTCCAGTTCGGCGGAATCCAGCAAGCTGTCCGGCACCGTTTCCCGGATTTCCGCGCCGGTAATCTGGCGGACGGTGTCGGCCCGGCTGTCCAGGTGCTGCACGTTAATTGTGGTCAAGACGTTGATGCCCGCGTCAATTAACTCTTTGACATCCTGCCAGCGTTTAGGGTGGCGCGAACCGGGAGCGTTGGTATGGGCCAATTCATCCACGATGGCCAATTGTGGCTTGCGCGCCAGGATGGCATCCAGGTCCATTTCCTCCAAGGCGATCCCTCGATATTCCAGCTTTTTTCGCGGGAGGCTGGGTAAACCAACCGTCAAGGCATCCGTCTCCGTGCGCCCATGCGTTTCGACGTAACCAATGACGACATCGATGCCGCCGGCCAATTCACGCCGAGCCGCCTCCAGCATGGCGTATGTTTTGCCAACGCCAGGAGACATGCCAAGAAAGACCTTCAGCCTGCCGCGGCTCTGGCGCGCCTCTTCATGCTTAAGGGCGCTCAACAAAGCGTCCGGGTTCGGGCGAGAATCGCTCATAAGACGGACGGCATTGTCTAATAATGGCTGCTGGCGACGCCAGAGTTTTCGCTGTTGATCACTCGCTCAGTGTGTCATACGGGCACCGGCGCAGGCAGTCAAAGATGCTGGCCGGAGCATAAAAAAAGTATAAATGAGCATTAATATCTGGGGGGATAATCCAGAAATCGCACTTTATGTTTCACTTACGCGCGGAGAATCATGGTAGCCAAGAAAGCAAGAACGGTTGAAAAGGCTAGTCCCGCCCCAAGGTACCTTCGCCAATAAGAACTTCGCCAGCTTAAAGCAAACACCAGCGAGATAAGGCCCAAGGTAAAGCCGCCGCAGATAAGCCAGAAAAAAATCATTCCGCCGTGGAGCTTCATCTGCTTAAGAATGGTCAAAACAACGAACAAGGGAAACAGGCCGTCGAGCATTGGCCAGTTCATCCATATGGGTCCGAAGTGTTGACTCCATCGGACCAAAAGAAAAGTGATGAACGGCGGCAACTCCACGCTAACAGCAGCGAGAACAAGCATCACCATCGGCTTGGGCGAAACGGAACGGCGCATCAGCGGGCGCATGAGGCCCTCCCAATCTGGTTCCCCTGAAGCCTGTTCACTGCTGGACTTGATTTCTGCCAAGCTCATCGTGTTAGTTTACCATGTTGGCACTTGACCCTGCAAGTTCGGCGCTCACTCAGCGCTGTTTGTCAAAGTGGGACTAAAACGGACGAGTTTTGTGATTTGTCGCGATTCTTCTCTTGAAATAGGAAGTCTCGAATCTCTAATCCCGGCATCAACCTCAGACCTGGCTCAACGCCGTCCGAATTGAATCAGCAAGCCGCCACAAATAATCAGAATCAGTCCCAGCCAAGTCGAATGCGGGATGGTTTCCTTGAAGAAGTATCTGCCGGTGAGAATGCTGATGAGGGCAAAGATGGCAATGTAAACACCCATTAATTTTGAGAAGTCCCATCGCACGAGATTGACGACAAAGCCGTAAGACCCCAAGACCAGGAAACCTGCCACCATATACGCAAGCCCAGCTCCGCGCATTCCTTTGCGAATCACCGCATCGCCGGTGACTTCCAGCGTCGCCGCCAAAAGAAACACACCCCAAGCTAAGAGCGTCATAAGGCAACCGCCAGACAGCGAAGCATCGATCCTTTATTTAGCGGAAGGTTGGGAGGTGATGGCATCCAGCGCGAGGTTTAGTTCCAGGACATTGACGCCTGCAACACCCAGAATGCCGAGGTCAGCCGGGTCTGTATATTGGGCCACGAGGCTGCGGATTCTTTCCGACGGCAAATGGCGCGCTTGGGCCACACGCGCCAGTTGGAGATCGGCGTTGTCGGTGCTGATGTGTGGATCAAGTCCGCTCCCGGAAGCAGTAACGGCGTCTGCGGGAACAGGCGCGTTCGTGGCCAGCCCATTTTGCTTTCGATAATCAGAGATGTTTTGGGCGATGGAATCGTGTAGTTTCTGGGAGGTGGGGCCCAGGTTGCTGCCGCCAGAGCTGGTGGCGTCGAAACCATTGCCGGCGGCGGAAGGCCGCGGATGGAAATACTTATCGGAGGAGAATTGCTGGCCAAGCAGACGAGAGCCTCGGATCGTTCCGCTGGCATCAGTAATCAAACTGCCATTCGCCTTCGCTCGAAAAAGGGCCTGCCCAATCCCGAAGACGACCAAGGGATAGAGCCCGCTACAAACCACCGTCAGGATCAAGGTGGACATGATAGCGCCACGCAGCTCGGAGAAAAAATTTTTCATAAACTTAAACCAACCGAAAGGCTGTTATCAGGATGTCAATAATCTTAATACCGAAAAAAGGAATAATCACTCCGCCCAATCCGTAAATCAGCAGGTTGCGGCGCAAAATGGCCGCGGCCCCGATGGGTTCGAACTTTACGCCGCGTAACGCCAGCGGAATCAGTGCCACAATAATCAGCGCGTTAAAAATCACCGCGCTGAGAATTGCGCCGGCCGGACTGTGCAACCGCATGATGTTGAGTGGTGCGATGGCGGGAAAAGTGCCCACCAACATGGCCGGAATAATGGCGAAGTACTTGGC
>Ga0182016_10002887_pt1 | contig 19883 bp, 13 predicted proteins | sample 712S2MmetaG_FD_120491 | JGI IMG/M metagenome (GOLD analysis project Ga0182016, IMG submission 120491) | Permafrost microbial communities from Stordalen Mire, Sweden - 712S2M metaG | ecosystem: Environmental > Terrestrial > Soil > Wetlands > Permafrost | place: Sweden: Stordalen | collected... | reverse complement strand
GGCGCCCTTCTTGGGCCTGGTCTCGCATCTGTCACCAGCCTTGAGTGGCACAACGTTGCCGGCTTCAGCAAACTTTCGGAGAAAAACTCTTGACACAACAGCTCAGAAGGCTCCGCGGTGAATATTTTTCTTGTTTGAGAGCCTATTCCAATTTATAAATCGTCAGCCCCGAGAGCAGCTTGGGATAGAAATCCGTCGACTTCTGGGGCATCACGCCGCCTCCAAATGAAGTCTCCGCCACCTGTTCGATAGAGGTAGGCTTTAGCAGGAACGCGATTTGCGCCGCGCCGCTGCGCGCCTCCTCCACGGCCGCATCCAGCCCGCGGATGTAGCGGAGATGCTTCTCGTCGCGCACCGCCTGTTCGCCGATGCCCAGCGCCTTCCCCAGCAACTTCTCGTGCAGAATCCGCACATCGAGCTCGCCGTGGCCGGAATATTCCAATCGGAATAGCCGCGCGCCAATGACCGCCCCAATAATCGTGCGGCCCCCCGGTTTCTCCCATGCACTCTGCAACTCCGCGGGCGCTGCTATCTCAGTCACCATGAAATCCGCCGCGGCGGCCTTCAAAAACGCTTCCGGGAAGCCCGCCGGATCGAGCCCGTTCACCAGCCGGTGGGTCGCCAGAATCCGCAGCCCCGGCGAGTACATATTGACGAACGTCATCATCACCCGGTCGGCTCCCGCCAACCCGGGATTCTCATTGCGGAATGCCAGCGCCGTCTCATAGCGGTGATGTCCGTCGGCGATCAGCAGCCGCTTGTCGCTCATCAGTTCCTGGATCATCCCCGCGGCGCCGATTTTCCAGACGCGGTGGACTGCCCCGTATTCATCCGTGACCTCGGCCAGCGGTGCACCGGCTGCGGCTTCGTCCAAGAGAGCGTCGATGGCGCCGGCTTTATCGGGATACAACATGAACAACTGGCCGAAATGGGCGTGCGTGTGGCGCAGCAACTCCATGCGGTCTTTCTTCGGGCCGGAGAGCGTCTGCTCGTGCCGGTGCACGATGCCGGCGGCGTACTCTTCCAACGCCCCCAGCGCGATGAAGCCTTTGCGGACCAGCCGCTCGCCGGTGTCGGGCACGGTGAATTCCTGGAAGTAAGGAAAGATGCCCGGCTCGGAATCGCGCGCCAGGACGCCGGAGGCCGTCCACTCGTCCAAATGTCCGGCCGCGCGCGTGTAGATGTTGTTGCTGTCCGAGTCCTCGGCCGTTCGTGCGCCGAGAATGATGCGCACCAGATTGTAGGGGCTCAGGGCCAGATAGCGGCTGCGCATTGCCGGAGAGATCTTGTCGTAAGGCTGCGTCACCACACTCGCCAGAGGGCCGGCCTTGGCGGTATAGCGCAGGGGATGGAAAGGATAGATTCGAGCCAAATAACAGGATACACGACCGCTCCGGGGGCTTGTGCCGGCCCCCAACCGGGAGCAGAATATGGAACATGTTGACACGCACTCAGGGGCTGATTTTCCTGGCGCTCCCGGCGGTTTTGGCTCAATCCGTCTCCTGGATGACGGTACGCGATACCGTCGAACAAGCTTTTTCGATCGACGTACCGCGCGGTTGGAAGGCGCAGGGCGGACTACTGCGCAAAGGGCCGCTCGATCCGCGCGTGCAAGTCGATATGGCATCGCCCGACGGGCGCACTGTCATGCGCGTGGGAGATTGGGCCGTGCCGCCTTTCACGGTGCCCACCGGGACGATGGAGCGCTTGGGGTTTACCGAGGGCGAGGAATATGCGCCCGGGCACCCGCCAACCGCCACCATAGTGGCGCGCTACCGATCGGGCGTGGATTTCGCCCCGGTCTACGCGCGGGCCCGTTTTTCGAAAATGTGCCCGGCCTTCGAGGCGAAAAGCATCAAAGCTGTCGATCCGGTTTTCAGTGCGGCGCGTGAAGGCCCGATGACCACCACCGCCGGCGAGGCGATTTATCGCTGCGTGCAGAACGGGCAGGAGAAAATGGCTTACGTCTACGCCGAAACGGCGCTCTATCAGGCCAACGGGGTGGCTAACTGGCGGGTGGCGAGCCTGCTCAGTTTCCTAGCGCCTAAGGATCAGGCCAATGCCACTTATCGCATGATGTTCCAGTCCGCGGCCTCCTTTACCGAGAATCCGCAGTGGCACCTGATGCAGGCACGAATCACCGCCGAGAATGCCGCCGCAGCCCTGAAGATATTCCGCCTGACGTTACAGCAGACCGAGGCGCGGTATCGGCAATGGTCCGCGTCGATGGCGCGACAGGGGCAGAGCTTTTCGGACGTCCTCAACGGCCACACCGTGACAGTCGACCCCTCCACCGGACAGCAGCGCGAAGTCTGGACGGGCACGGGCTCTACGCGCTGGATCGATGGCTTGGGAAATGTAGTCTCATCGAACCTTTCTCCGGGGGCGTCTTTTCGCGCTTTGCAGGATATCGGCAGGTAGTGCGAAAACGGCGTGCTAGCGCGCGAGCGAGCTCCGCTCGCTTGGACAAGCTGAAGCTTATCCCACAAAAAGAATGGGGACCGATCTTGCGACCGGTCCCCGAAAGAACTGCAAGAAACAGAGTCTAGAAGTGAATCCGAAGTCCGAACTCCATGGACCGCGGGCTGTTCGACTGACTGGTGATCTGGCCGAACGACGTCGGGCTGGTGAGGCTAAGGCTCGCGCCGCCGGGCTGGAAGTGGTTCAGGATGTTGGTAAACGTGAAGAAGAACTGGGCGCCCACTCTTTCTTTATAGAGCCCCAGATCCTTTGTTACCTGCGCATCCAGGTTCCAGGTCGGCAGGCCGCGCAAGTTCGCGAGTCCACCGCAACTGGTGTCAAGACCCAGCACGCAAGGCCGGAGCTCGGAGTAAACCTGAGCCGGATTGGCGAACTGGTTGATGCCGAACAGGACACCGTTCGAGGTCTTGGTTCCCACTGAATTGGTCCCGTAAATCAGGTTGGTGCCGGAACCGCCGGTGACACCGTAATGCGCCGAGGTGCCGCCCGTGTACGGGGAGAGCCCAACGGCATCTTCCGCAATCGAGCTGACGGCGCTGGTTCCAGGCGTGGTAACTTCGCCGAACGCTTCGCAAGCGGTGCAGCTACCCTCGCTGTAGCTGACGGCCGTTACGCTGCCGCTCTGCGCCGTGAACAACGGCGAGAGGGTCCATCCGCCCAGAATATGTCCGGCCACGCCGTGCTGCCCTTTGAAGACCGGCACGTCGTAATACATATTCAGGTTGTAGATGAACTTGATGTCGTACGGTTGGGGACCGTAGTTGGCAGCCATACTGAAGGGATTCAGCTGCGTGAAGCTGCTGCTCGCCTGCACCTCGGTGCCGGTGCCCAGCGCGCGACCCCAAGTGAAGTTGGAAGTCGACGTGAGACCGTGCCAGGTGTTGGTGCGCAGAGTAACGAACGCAGCGTTGTAGTTGCCGTAGCCCAAGCTGTTGATCATGTCGATTGACGTGGCTTGTCCGGGACCACCGTTATACGGCTGGCCGTACGTGCTGCGAGGCAGGACCCAACTGCTCTGGGCGTCCATCTTGTTCCAGAGGTCGGATACCGCGGTTTCCTTGATCAGCGAAGCGTAGCTGGCGGCCACCCCGGCGGTGCAACTGGAGTAGCCTTTGCAGAATGCGGAACTGGCTCCGCCCAATGCCGTCTCGAAGAACGGCTGTGCGGTGACGTTAGCGGCGGTCACTCCGTTGAAAATCAACTGCTGATAGAGTTGTCCGAACGCATTGGCAAAGCTCTGGCCGCCCAATGTCTCATAGATCGGTACCGAATCCAGGTTGGTGGACATGTACTCGTTCGCGATCTTCTTGCCGATGTACCCAACCTCCAGGTGCATGTGGGAATTCAGTTCGCGCTGCAGTGTGAAGGTGAAGTTGTCGGTGCGGTCCGGCCGGAAGTTGGGGTCCAAAGATTCGGAGTCCACCGATTCCGGATAGCTCCCACCCGGGTAGAACGGCTGCGGCAAGCTGGCGCTGGCCGCGGCCAAAGGAGCAGTCAATCCGTCGGTCCCAATGCGGAAGGCAGTCGCCGCAGTAGCTATGCCGCTTCCCGCGCAGGTCCCATTCGAGAGCGGATTGACGCAGGTGACACCTTGCAGCAAGCCAGGTCCGAGGAGCGGGACCAGCACCAGATCCACGCCGTTTAAGCGACCGTAGATGCGGCTGTAGCCGCCGCGGATCACAGTCTTGCCGTTGCCGAGCAGTTTGCCGAGAAGGCCGTCGGTATAGTGGGGATTCCAGGCAAACGACACGCGCGGGCTAAACTCGCCGTAGAACGGATTGTACGGATACTTGAGTCCGCTACCTACGTTCCGAACCAACTCGTAGCCGATCGTCGGAGTGTACATCCCGCCCTGCAGAGAGGCCTGCAACCGCTGGTTCAGGAACGACGTCTCCTGAATCGGTTCGCCGTTGGAGTCTACCAGCGCCACTTGCTTCCCTTGCAGTTCGTACGGCGGCATTTCCAGGTTCCATCCCAACCCATAAGTGAGCGTGAAGCTGGGCTTCATGTGCCAGGTATCCTGCCAGTACACGCTGTAATAGGGAATGATCGACTTGTCGGTGGCCGGCGTGCCGACCGGGAGCGGTGAGAGGTTCGGCAGCGCGCGGGTGTACATCACCTGCGTGGAACTGAGCATCCCCGTAACCTCGGCATACAATAACTCATAAGAGGATTGTTGAGAGGAGGGAACCGTGGTCGGAATGTACTGGTTTGGCGAAGTCCAGTTGAATCCCGAAGCCGTCGACAGATAGCTGATCTGATCGTTCACGCCCTCGCCGTTGTCGGTGCGGGAGTGGTAGTCGAAGTTGCGCGCGTAAGCTCCGCCGAAGCTGAACAGGTGGTTTCCCTTCAGCGTGGTGAGGTCGTCGCGAATGGTCTTGTCCTGGCCGTCCCAGAAGCGCTGGCGCACGCTCTGCGTATTCACGTTGTAAGGGATCAGACCGGTGCCGGCGCCTGCTTCGCCATCGATTTCCAGCGCGCCGCCCAAGCCGAAACCCTGCGCCGGGCCGTTCGCGTCCGACCACTGCCAGAACTGCCGCAGATAGCTGAATACGAAGGTGTTGGTGGTAGTCGGGTTGACTACGGTGGTCAGACCGGCGGTCCAAACCGACGGCTGCTGCGGACGGGGGGCCTTAGCAGCCGGGGTGCCGAACGTATCGCCCGGCAGCACACCGCCGATGTCGACCTGATTACCGGTCAGATTGACAAGCTTGTAGTCGCGATAAGTCATATAGAAGTGTTCCCTATCGCCGAAATCGTGGTCGATGCGGCCGACATAGTTGTTAGTGACCAGCGGCTCGCGAACGCTGCTCAGGTATCCGATCGTGTTGTAACCATCGCCGCCGAGCGGATTGTTGCCGATCGGCATCTGCTTGCTCCAGATGTCATTCACGATCGGGTTGAGACCGATGTTGCGAGGATCGCAGGTGCCCAACGGACACGAAGACGGAGCGTAGGTAGTTCCGTTCACCGTTATGGGAGAGCTGGTCAAGTTATAGGGAAGGTAGGTACCGGCGGAGTTCGGCACTTGGACGATGCCGGCGCGCATCAGAGCCGAGGGAACGTTGGCCGAGTACACCACCGCGTTGGGATAGCGCAACCCTTCATAGTTGAGGAAGAAAAACCACTTGCCGCCTGCCACCGGTTTGGGAAGCAGCGGTCCACCCAGGGCGCCGCCAAAGCGGCTGCGATGGTTCTTGGGAAAGTCTACTGGCGTATCCGGAAATGACTCAGCGCCGTACGTGTACGGCGTGTGATTGTGGGCCCAGGTATTGGCTTCGCCGATCGCATTGTCGAAATAAAACATATAGGCGGCGCCGTGGAACTGGTTGGTTCCACGCTTGGTGGTCATCTGGATCTGGGCGCCGGACGAATTGTTGAAGTCCGAAGTCTGATTGCTGACCGATACCTTGAACTCTTCGATACTCTCGATAGGCGTCGGAATCACGCCCGAAGGGATACCGCTGGTTTGCGTGCCACCGATGCCATTCATGTTGGTCTGATAGGTGGTGACGTTGCCGCCCATATCGTCGGTGATATTGGCGCCGTCCAGTTGGTAGGTGTTCAAATCCGCCGGGCTGCCGGCGGCTTGACCGCTGGGCGTCGTGCCCGGTTGCAGAATGGCCATGGTGGTCGCATCGCGGCCGAGGTTCGGCAACGCCATCAGAGAGGCGTTGCTCAGCGTATTGCCGACCGTGGCGTTCATGGTCTGCAATTCCGCGCCGATCGTGGCCGAAACTTCCACGGTGGTGGAAGTCGAGCCGACTTTGAGGCTGGCATTGAGCGTGAGCACAATACCAACCTGCACTTCCTGCGACTTGATGTCGTAGGTCGTGAAGCCTTCCTTGGTGAATGTAATATCGTATTTCCCGGGAGATACAGTCGGGAAGTCGTAGCGGCCCGCATCGTTGCTGATACTGGCGAACGCAGCCCCTGTCGCTATGTCCACCAGTTTGATGGCGGCGCCCGGAACAGCGGCGCCAGATGCGTCGGTCACTTGTCCGGTGACCGTTCCGGCTATACTACTTTGCGCGTTTGCTGGTACAGACATACCTATTACCAGCGCGAATGTTGCGAGAGCCCCTAATACCCTTTGGCCCATAGATACACTTCTCCCCCAAAGCTGCATTCTGTACTCCGTAACCCAGGTTTATGCCCTGTTCATTCGGGCAGAATTTTGATGAATAATGGGGTCGATTATATGCGGGATTTGTGACGATAGCAATAGAATTTTTTTGATCTACCCGATCAATTTGAGCAACGTTGAATTCTGTTACACCTTTTGAATGAGCTCGATGCGCGCCACACCACAAGGTTCTGGTGCTATGCGTAGTGAACCGCGGACGGGCGAGAGTTAACGAATCCGCATTGCTGACGCTCGGCTAACGTGAGGGGACTGCCCCATCGCGCGCCGCGCCACCACAGACGATGGAAGTCGACCGGGGTCGGTTCTGCTTTCGCCGCTCCTTCGCCTCACCTTCGACCGAAGCGGTCGCAGCCCTACCACACGTGGCAGGCATGTACCGGAGCCATTGGCTGCCCCGGCGTGCACGAGAAAGCCTTCTGAAATTCCGGCATATTCTCGACCACGCCTTTCACCCGAAATTCGGGCGGTGTGTGCGGATCGGTCTGCACCAAGTTGCGCAAAGCCTCTGGCCGCGCGTTCTCGCACCAGATCTGTCCGAACGAGAGGAAAAAGCGCTGCTCCGGAGTATAGCCATCGATTTTCGCTGTGTTACTGCCGGCCGTGTTTTGGCCAATGGTATTCAACAGCGCCATCAAGGCGATGCGCGCGCCGCCATTATCGGCGGTGTTCTCGCCGAGAGTCAACTTACCATTGACGAAGACTCCCGGCGCCACCGAAAATCCGCCGTACTCGTCGGCAATGCACGCCTCGCGCTGGTGGAATTCCTCGGAATCCTTGGGGGTCCACCAATTCTTCAAATTCCCCTGGGCGTCGAATTGACTGCCCTGATCGTCAAAACCGTGAGTCAGTTCGTGCCCGATCACCATCCCGATGCCGCCGAAGTTTACCGCGTCATCCACGTTGTTATAGAAAAACGGAGGCTGCAGAATACCGGCGGGAAAATTGATGTTATTCATCTGCGGATCGTAATAAGCGTTCACCGTAGGCGGCGTCATCTGCCATTCCTGGGTGTCCACCGGCTTGCCGATCTTATCCAACTGGCGATGAAACTCGAACTCATTGGCGCGCAGGCTGTTACCGATGGCATCGTCGGGTTTGATTGTCAGGTTGGAATAATCGCGCCAGCGGTCCGGGTATCCAATCTTATTAGTAATGGCTTTCAGTTTCACCATTGCCTGCTGTTTGGTTTCCGGCGTCATCCAGTCGAGCTTTTGGATGTCCTCGCCCAGCGCCTTCTCGAGCGCGTCCACCATTTTCAGAGTGCGCGCTTTTCCCTCCGCGCCGAAAGTCTTCTCCACGTACTTCTTGCCCAAAGCCTCGCCTAAGTCGCCGTCGGTGTAGTCCGCGCAGCGCTTCCAGCGCGGGCGCATAGCTTCCGTGCCATTGAGCGTCTTACTGAAGAAATCGAAATTCTCCTGGACGAATGGCGTAGGGAGCATCGTGGCGGCGCCGTGCAGCAGGTGCCAGGTGAGATAAGTCTTCCAATCCCCGAGGGAGGTGGCGTCCACCGCGGAATTCATGGTCTTTACGAACTCGGGATAAGAGACGTTAATCGACTCGAACGAGGGCGCGTGCGTGGCGGCGAAATATTCGTTCCAGCGGAATTCCAGACTAAGCGCGGCGAGTTCCGGCTTGCCCATTTTGTGGTAAATCTTGTCGGGATCGCGCCGCGACACCAGGTCGAGCGAACCCTTGGCCAGGGCGGTTTCGAACTTCATGATGGTGTCGGCGTCGGCCTTCGCCTGGCCGGGCTTCCGGCCAGCCAGTTCCATCATCCGCGCCACGTGAACAACATACTTCTGCCGCAGTTCCTCCGATTTCGGATCGTCCTTGAGATAGTAATCGCGGTCGGGCAGGCCAAGTCCGCCCTGATCGAATTGCGCGATGACGGCATTCGAGTCTTTAAAATCCTGCCCGGAAGAGAATTGAAACAGCGCCCAAACACCCAGAGAATGCAGACGCGCAATTTCGCCAGCCAACTGCGCCTTGTCGTTCAAATTTCGAATGCGTGCCAACTCCGGTTCGAGCGGCGCGAGCCCTTTGGCGTCGATGGCCTTTTCGTCCATACAAGCCCCGTAATAATCGCCGATCTTCTGCGTGGTGGCGTCGCGGCCAGCCCCGCCTTTGGCGGACTGCTCTAAGATCTCGTGCAGGATGTCGCGATTGCGGTCGGCCAGTTCGTTGAAGCGGCCCCACATGGCTTGGTCGGGCGGGATGGGATTGTTCTTAATCCACGTACCGCAGGCGTAATGGAAGAAATCCACGCAAGGGTCCACCGACTTATCGATGGCGCTGAGATCGAAGCGGGCCGGTCCGCTGACGCGGCTGGCATTGGTTTGCGCGAACAGGGCGCAAACTGTGAGCGAGAGAACAATGGCGAATTTGGACAAGAACGATACCTCGTTTCTTACTGTAACTCGGTCCCGGGGGGCACGTGAGGGCGCGTTTCGCTCGCTTGGACAAGCTGAAGCATGTCCCACGTGGGGTAGGCTTTAGCTTGCCCCGCCGGGCGACAGTCCGGCCGGTTCGTGCGGGGTCGCCTTCGCCCGCGATGCGAGCAGGCCGGTCGCCTCATCGAGGTTGAGCTCCGCGATGAGCAGCCCCTCCTGGCCGTACGGCTGGTAACTCAGCAGCGTGCCGTCGGGCCGGACCACCGCCGAAGTAGTCGGCGAGCCCTCGCTCGCAAAGTTCACGCTGGCGAAGTAGCAGGTGTTTTCGGCGGCGCGGCACAGGGCCGCTTTCTCGTGAAAAGAATTCGCCGGATCGGCGAACGTCGACGGCCGGTAACTTCCCGGCTCAGCGAGATGGAAATGGGGATGAAACACCACCTGTGCGCCGCGGCGCGCGGCCCAGCGGACCGTCTCCGGATAGCGCCAACCCTCATGGCAGATCGCCACCCCGAACGTCAGCGGACCCGCTTGGAAAATCTGGCGGCCCGCGCCAGCCACGTAAGTGCCCTCTTCGGAGGGATCCATCTGCACCTTGTCCTGGAAGCCGGCGACCGATCCATCGCGATTCACCACCAGCGCGGTGATGCACAGCCCATCCTCAAGCATGCGCTCCGTGCCGAGAACCACCGCGATATTCGCTTTCGCCGCGGCGGCACGAATCGCCGACCACGCCCGCTCCAGAAACGCCCCGTCGTGCGGCGGCACAATCTTGCCTAGTCCGCGATATCCGGGCACGAAGCATTCCGGGAAGCAGACGATACCCGCGCCCTCGACGGCCGCCTGCGCAATGGCGTGCTCCGCCAGCGCGACGGATTCCTCGGGCGTTGCCGGAAAGCGAATGTTAGCCAGCGCAATGCGAAATTCGTTCATAAAGTACGGCGGACCCCCTGGTCCGCGCGGGACGCCCGGCCGGCGCATCGGTCCGCCCACCGTTACAACTTATATCCTTCCCAGCGCGCCACCACAGCGCTGGCGAGGCAATTTCCCACGACATTCAGCGACGTCCGCGCCATATCTAGGATCGCATCTACGCCAAGCAGCACAGCGATTCCCTCCTTGGGGAGATTGAACGTTGACACAGTCCCGGCGAGGATGATGAGCGCGGCACGCGGGACTCCGGCCACGCCCTTGCTCGTCAGCATCAGGGTGAGCATCATGGCTAACTGCTCGCCCGTCGTGAGATGAATCCCGGCGGCCTGCGCCACGAATACCGAGGCCAGCGATAAGTACAGGGCGCTACCCACCAGGTTGAAGCTGTATCCCGTGGGAATCACAAACCCGACAATGTGCGGCGGAACGCCGAACTCCTCCATGCGTTCGAGGGCCAGCGGCAGCGCCGCTTCGCTCGATGCGGTGGAAAATCCGATCATGAACGGCTCCCGCACGGCGCGGAAGAACTTGCCTATCGGAATGCGGAAGAGCAGCAGCCCCGGCAGCAACACCAGCAGAATGCACAGCACGGCAGACACGTACATGGTGGCGATCAACTGGCCGAGGCCGAATAGCACCTTGAGGCCCTTGCTGCCGATGGTGATGGCGATCGCAGCGCCCACTCCCAAGGGCGCCATATACATCACGTATTTTGTGAAGCGGAACATCACTTCCGCCAGCGACCCGCAGAAGTTGACTGCCGGCTCGGCCTTGGCGCCGATCGCCGAGCAGGCAGTGCCGAAGAGGAACGCGAAGATCACGATCTGCAGGGCGTCGTTGCGCGCCATGGCATCGACAATGCTGGTGGGCACGATGTTTTCAAGCCTGAATCCACTTTGCGCGGCCGGCAGGTTAGCATCGGCGGCCGCCGGGGCGATCGGCACGCCCTCGCCGGGACGCACCAGGTTCACGGCGGCGAGTCCCAGAAAAAGCGCCAGCGTAGTGACGATTTCGAAATAAATAATCGCTTTCAGCCCGATGCGCCCCATCTGCTTGATGTCGCCCGAACCGGCGATACCGTGGACCAGCGTGGCAAATAGCAGGAGCGCGATGATCGCGCGGATCAGCCGGAGAAAGATTTGGCTCAACGGTTCCAGGTGCGGAGCGAAGGATGGCGCGAATGCCCCCACTGCTACGCCTGCCGCCATTCCTACAAAAATCCAAAACGTCAGCGAAAGCCGCCTCAACGTTCCCCCCATTTCAATTTCTGCCGCAGAACGTCGAAGAACATCTGGCGCGGAGGCCGAATCAGGTGCAGCGCGTATTGCGAGCTGTGGCAAACAATGGTATCGTGCGCGCGGATCGGCGTACCCACCTGGCCGTCGATGGTCAGGTACACGCTCTCATCGGGACTGCGGGAGATCACGCGAATCCGGCTCGTCTCGGGCACGATCACCGGCCGATTGGTCAGCATGTGCGGGCAGATGGGCGTGAGGCAGATGGCCGGCACGGAAGGGAAAATGATCGGACCGCCGGCGCTCAGCGAGTACGCCGTGGAGCCGGTGGGCGTCGAAATGATGAGCCCGTCGGCCTTATACGCGCACACCAGTTGATCGTCGACATACACGTCGAGATCGATCATGCGCGCGATATCGGATTTCGTGAGGACGGCGTCGTTGAGCGCGTCGAAAGTGGCGATCACCTTCCCGTCGCGCATCACCTCGGAGTTCAGCAGCTTGCGTTTCGCCACGCGGTGCTCGCCGCGCAGCGCGCGTTCCAGTTCGGGGAACAGCTCGTCCACCGAAATCGCGGTAAGGAAGCCCAAACCGCCGAGATTCACCGGAAACAGCGGGATCTCGCGCCGCCCGATCGCCCGTACCGCCGAAAGCAGCGTGCCATCGCCGCCCAGCACGATCATCAGGTCGCATCCCTCCGGCACATCGGCGCGCGGGATGCCGGAGCCTCCGCCGTAATAGGCGGTCGCCTCGTCCATGCGCGCGGCAATACCGCGCTCGTGCAGCCATTCCAGCAGCTTGGGAACCAGGGTCACGGCGGCCGGCACGTTCGGCTTCGAAACCAATCCAACGGTCTTAATGATGGGCATAAAGGAGAAACTCCTTGTTCCCTTCGGCGCCGAGGATGGGGCTGTCCATAATGCCAGTCTCGAATCCAAATTCCCGCACCGCCCCGGTCACCCGATTGCAAGCGGCCTGGTGGAGTTGCGGGTCGCGAACGATGCCGCCCTTGCCCACCTGGCCTTTTCCAACTTCGAACTGCGGCTTGATCAGTATAACCATTTGCCCCCCCGGCTGTAACAGGGGCGCCACCGCCGGCAAAATCAGCGTGACGGAAATGAAGCTCACATCGCACGTGAGCAGGTCGACGGGCTCACCGATCTCGTCCGGCCGCAATTCGCGCGCGTTGATGCCTTCGTGCAGGCGCACCCGCGGATCGGTGCGCAACGACCATGCGATCTGTCCGGCGCCGACGTCGACGGCGTGCACGCGCGCCGCGCCCGCCTGCAGCAACGCGTCCGTGAACCCTCCGGTGGACGATCCGATATCGGCGCAGACTTTACCGGCGACGTCGATGGCGAAATGTTTCAAAGCGCCCGCCAGCTTGAGTCCACCGCGGCTCACGTAAGGCGGCCGCGCCAGCACTTGGAGAGCGGCGTCGGAATCTACGGGTTGTCCGGGCTTCGAAGCTTTCTGGCCGTTGAGCAGGACTTCGCCGGCCATGATGAGAGCCTGTGCCTTCTCGCGCGATTCCACCAGGCCCCGATCGACAAGCAGCCGGTCCAGCCGAGTCTTCATGGTTGTGGGGCATGCTTTAGCTTGCCCAGGCGAGCGAAGCTCGCCCATGGACTTTGGCTATTCACGAGTCTGCGGCGGGTTTCAGCCTCCCTCGGAACTAGCCAGTCGTCGCGGAGAAACTTGTGGGCCGCCGTGGAAGCTGGCTGAGGGCGAGCTCCGCTCGCCTGACAAGCTGAAGCATGTCCCACGAAAAGGGCCAAGCCCGGATCCTCGCGCCTCATGATTTCCGGCGCACGATGTGGTCCGCCAGCTCGTGCAGCCGCGCCGCCCGATCGCCGAATGGCGCCAGCACCCGATGCGCCCGCGCACACTCCTCTTCCGCCATGCGGTGCGAAGCCTCCAGTCCGTAAACGGCGGGAAACGTAATTTTATGCTGGGCCGCATCCTTGCCGGCCGTCTTACCGAGCGCCGCGGACGACTCCTCCACATCCAGTATGTCGTCCACAATCTGAAACGCCAGCCCGATATGCTCGCCATAACAAGAGAGCGCGCTGTACTGCTCGTCGCTCGCACCGGCGTAAATCGCTCCCATGCGCAAGCTCGCGCGCAGCAACGCTCCCGTCTTGGCGCGGTGAATCGACTCCAACAACTCCGCCGTCGGCGCCTTCCCTTCCCCTTCGAGATCCGCCACCTGCCCGCCGATCATCCCGCCGACCGTCCCCGAAGCAGTCGCCAACTCGGCGATGAGCCGCGTCCTGCGATCGTCGGCCACTGGCAATTGCGCCAGCACCTGAAACGCCAGGGTGAGCAGCGAGTCGCCCGCCAGAATCGCCATCGCGTCGCCGAAAACTTTGTGATTGGTGAGCTTGCCGCGCCGGTAATCGTCGTTATCGAGCGCCGGCAGATCGTCGTGAATCAGCGAGTAAGTGTGGATCAGCTCGAGCGAGCAGGCGCAGGGCGCCACCCCGTCCATCTCCCCGCCGGCAGCGTATGCCGATTCCATGCACAAAATCGGCCGGATGCGTTTGCCGCCGGCGAACAGGCTGTACCGCATGGCGCGGTGGATGGTTTCCGGAGGAGTCGATTCCGGTGGGACCAGGCGGTCCAGCTCCGCTTCCACAAGTTGCTGCTGATGGGCGAGGTATTCGCGCAGATTCATGCTTTCTCGGATTTTTCGGGGCGGAACGGTTCGGCGGCGATCTTACCCTCTTTGCGAATCAGCATCTCCACGCGCGTCTCCGCGTCTTCCAGCTGTTTGCGGCAGACATCGCTGAGATTCACGCCGCGTTCGAACAGTTCGATGGAACGCTCCAGCGAAAGATCGCCGCTTTCCAATTGTTTGACCGTTTTCTCCAACTCATCGAGCGAGGCTTCGAAAGTTTCGGCCGGTTTGCCGTCCGCTTGGCGTTCCGTCATCGACAACATTTTAGCAGGCGACCGCTAGCCTACCTCCTGCGCACGAACCTCCGGGATGTGCAGCTCCACTACCGCGGTCTCCGGCTGGAAATCGACCCGCAGATCCGAGGCCGCTCCATAGCAAATCGCCAGCCGCCGGCGGACGTTCTCGAGCCCCACTCCCGCCCCGGGCGTCGACTGCCCGTGCGGCGCGCCGCTATTCTCCACCGTCACCCGCAAACCGTCAAACCCGTGCGTGGCGGCAATGCGGACGAAGCCCGGCTCGGTGCGCTGCGCCACGCCATGCTTGATGGCGTTCTCCACCAGGGGCTGCACCGAGAGCACCGGGATGGTCACAGCCAGCGCGGCATCGTCCACGTCGATCTGCACCGACAGCCGGTCGCCCAGCCGGCTCTGTTCCACTTCCAGGTACGCTTTCACGATCTGCATTTCCTCCGCCAGCGTGACGAACGTCTTGTCGGACTGCAGGAAATAGCGGAAAATGTCGGCCAGATTCAGCACCATGCGGCGCGCGGTGGACGATTCGCGCGGGATCGTCCCGTAGAGCGTGTTCAGCGCGTTGAACAGGAAGTGCGGATTGATCTGCGACTGCAGCGCGCGCAGTTCGGCCTGGCTCACCAGCCGCGTCATCTCCTCCTGCCGCACCGATTCCAGTTTGCCGGCGATCTCCACTGCGGCCTTCGCCAGCTCGTCCAGGTCTTCGCCCAAATACCGCTGCCCGCCCTGCCGCCGCCCCAACAGGACGAGCCGCGAATTGCCCTGCGCCAGCCGGATCGGCACCGCGGCCTCGGCCCAATCGTGCCCGGCCACGGCGCCCACCACCGGCGCATGCCATCGGTTTTCCGGGTCCACCTCGGCCTGGCTGACGACGGCGAAGTCGTCAGTCCGCACGGCGGCGGCCATCGCGGAAGCGGCCCACTTCAGGTACTCCTCTTCGGAATCGAAACCCGGGCAGTCGCGCAAGGCCGTCCGCAGCGACGCCACTCTGCCTTGCCGGAAGACGGCGTGCGTGAGCAGTGCCTGCACGCGATTGCGCAGCCACGCGAAGAACACCAGGAACAGGCAGACGCTGATCAGTAGCATCGCCTCCGGCAAAGGCTGCAGCACGGCCCGCTCCACCAGCACCAGACGGAATGCCGCCTCAATCACCAGCGCCGCCAACAGCGCGGCCAGCAGGGCGTTCGCCAGGAAGCGCACGAACGCATCCAGCAGCACAAAGCGATAATCCTGCAAAAGCACGAACAGCGCCAGCGGAATGCCGGCGTGATGGACAATCAGTTCGCTCGACCATGCCTGGCTGGCATGCCCCGCGCCGAAGTGCAGAAAAGACATGGCGAACAGGGCCAGGCACATGGAGCCGGCGATCCGCGCTCCGTTCAATCTCCTCGGCCCTTTGCCGCGAAACGCCGCCTCGACGACGGCCAACGTGGTCAGCAGCAGGAACCCAATGGTAATCAGCAGCAGCGCCGCCTGGTGCAATTCCGGCCCGTTGCCGCGAATCTCCCAGAAATGCATGCCCACCGCAATCCCGCTGAGCGCGTATCCCAACGCCACCAGCTGTGGACGCGCCGTCCCCAGCGATACGTGCAGCAGCACCGCAGGCAGCAGACTCAGCACCGAAAAGCTGATGGCGATCGCCAGATTCAGCCAAACCGCCGGAAGGTTGGGCCGCACCAGCACCACCAGCGACCCCAGATTCCATACCAGCGACAACCCGGCAGCCAACCCCGAGAGATACCGCCCCTTCAGCCCCGCCCATCCCTGCCCGCTAAACAGCAGCACCAGAAAAATGGCGAAAATCAGCGCGCCCCCGGCATGTCCCAGAATATTGATTAAGACGGGCTGATTAAAAGGCAGCATGACAGACTAACTCTTTCGCCTTTGTCATGAGCCCGAAGACCGCTCCCTCACGGTCGCGGCTCGGAAACGCAGTGTGCGGAAACCGAGCCGCGACCGTAAGGGAGCGGTCCCGGACGCGAAACCAGCTGACGTCCGTCTTCGCGCATTGCGACGATTCTCCCGAACCAAAGCTCCTCAGCGGCCTCTGCCACCTCAGCGTTCTCCGGTTTTGACTTTGACTTTGGTTTTCCTCAGCGTCTCTGCGTCTCCGCGGTGAATATTCACTTGGTTGCTGCAATGCCGCGCCGCATCTCCATCGTGAAATCACCATTGCAGCATCCGCCTCACCGCGCTCGCCTGCCGCTTGCTTACGATGAATTCCTGTCCGTTGCTTAACGTCAACAGCCACCGCTGACTGCTCATGGGACTCATCTTCCGCACGTGATTCACATTCACCAGCGCATTGCGATGCACCCGCTGGAATACCGACCCGCGCAACCGCTCATCCACGCTGCGCAGCGTCTGCGTCGCCATATACCGCTGCCGCGCCGTCAGTATCCACACGATCTCGCGTTCCGCCTGGAACGCCAGCACGTCGTCCAGATCCAACAGATAGTATTCCGAGCCGTTCCGCCCCACCACCTTGCGCCCCCGCGGCGCCCCAGCCGTGTCTATGCCCTCACTCAGATGCGCCAGCGATTCGGCCACCTCCCGGCTCTTGCCCCGCAGTGCCCGCGCGCGATCCAGAGCTTTTTCCAGCCGCTCCCGGCTCACCGGCTTGAGCAGATAATCCAGCGCCCCCGCCTCAAACGCGCGAATGGCGTGCTGGTCGTAAGCCGTCACAATCACCACAATCGGCATCGCACCCTCGGGCAGATGGCGGATCACGTCGAAGCCGCCCATCCCGGGCATTTGCAGGTCGAGGAAAACCAGGTCGGGCTTCAGCCGGGCGATCTCGCTCAGAGCATCGTTGCCGTTGGCCGCTTCCCCCGCGACCTCGACGTCCGCGAACGCCCCGAGTTCATCGCGCAACACCTGGCGCGCCACGGGTTCATCGTCCACCACCAGCGTGCGTATCGGCGCAGAGTCCACCTTCCAGGTAGTAACGCTAATACCGCCCGGTCCGTATGGAAAACTCATCGGTGAACTCAATTCTAGTGCGGGCGGGCCCAAAACTGCCATAAGCGGGATAACCGCCCTCATTTGGCTTTATCGGCAGCCGGCCCGCCCACCGGCAAAACCAGCCCGCTCACGGAATGTTCTATCCCGCCTGTCACGTAAGAATAGGCGTCTACCTCCATCTTAAGCAAACTTGTAGATATGCGAACCATCGCGGCCGTGCTGTTTTGTGCCTGTTCGGTCCTCGGCCAATCCATCGGCGCCGGAACCGTGGGCGGAAAAGTCACCGACCAATCGGGCGCCGTAATTGTCGGCGCCGTTGTCGGTCTCCAGAATTCCGCCACCAATTACCACCAGGCCGCTCGAACCGACGAAAACGGGGCCTACCGCTTCAACAACGTGCCGTTGAATTCCTACCGTCTGACCATCGCCGCACCCGGTTTTTCGAACTTCGGTCAGGACATCACCGTTCGATCCACCGTCCCCATGACTCAGGATGTGACGATGCAGATCGAAGGGCCGCAGACCACCACCGTTGACGTGACCGCGACTTCCAATACCCAACTGGACCTCAACCCCGCCTCTCACAACGATGTCGACCAGAGCATCATTAATAACCTGCCGACCACCGGCACCGGTCTTTCCGATCTGATTTCGCTCAGCACCCCCGGTGTGGTCGCCGATTCCAACGGCTTCTTCCATCCCCAGGGAGACCACGCACAAACCAGTTATGTGGTGGATGGCCAGCCGATCAGCGACCAGCAAAGCCGGGCGTTCTCTACTCAAATGCCCGAGAACGCGTTCCAGAACGTGGAAATGATCACCGGCTCGGCCGCCGCCCAATACGGCGATAAAACCAGCCTGGTAGTGGAAGGCGTCACCCGGTCGGGCCTCGGCAAACAGCCCTTCGGAGAGTTCGATGCCGATTACGGTTCCTTCGGCAGCGTCGGCGAGAAGGCGTCCTTCGGCTTCGGCGGACCTAAATTGGGCAACTTCATCGTCATCAATTCCGACCGCACGGGCCGCTTTCTCGACACCCCGGAATTCGACCCGATGCACGATATCGGCAACGACGAGACCATATTCGACCGCATCGATTTTCAGCCCACCAGCCACGACGCGCTCCACCTCAATCTCTTTACCGCCCGCAACTGGTTCCAGATTCCCAATTCCTACGACGAGCCCAATCAGGACCAGCGGCAGAAAGTGGTGAGCTTCAACGTTGCGCCGGGATACCAGCACACCTTCGGCACCAAGACGCTGCTTACCGTCAACCCTTGGGTGCGGCGCGATTTCGTGAACTACTACCCCAGCAGCAATCCCTTCGACGACACTCCCGCAACTCTCTCGCAGGATCGTCACCTGCTGAATTACGGCATCCGCGCCGACATCTCCTCGGTCATCGGCGCGCACAATCTCAAGGTCGGCACCGAGATCAAGCAGACGCGCCTGTTCGAAGATTTCTTCCTCGGGATTACCGATTCCACGTTCAATCCCGTCTGCGTGGACGCCAATGGCGATTCTGCCGGTCCACTCACGGTGACCAATCCGGATGCCTGCGCAGGCCTGGGCTTCACCGTCAACCCCAACCTGGCCCCCGGTCTCATACCGTACGACCTGACGCGCGGCGGCACGCTTTTCCATTTCCGCGATTCCGGCAAAGTCAACGAGTTCGCGTTCTACGGCCAGGATTCCTTCACCGTCGGGCGATTCACTTTCAATTACGGCTTGCGCGTCGACCAGTACAACGGCCTGAGCGAAAAGACCGGCATCGAGCCGCGCGGCGGCGTTTCCTACCTGCTCAAGCAGACCGGCACGGTGCTGCGTGCGGGATACTCGCACACCATGGAAACGCCATATAACGAGAATCTGCTGCTCTCCAGCGCGTCCGGCGTGGGCGGCCTCGCCACCAACGTCTTCGGCGCGTATGCCTCCTCGCCTCTGCGGCCCGGCCAGCGCAATCAATATAACGGCGGTATCCAGCAGCGCCTGGGCAAATACCTCCTGCTCGACGGCGAATATTTCTGGAAGTTCACAGACGCGGCTTACGACTTCGACGTCCTCTTCGACACGCCCATCACCTTTCCTATTTCCTGGCGGAAATCCAAGCTCGACGGCGTTGCCGGCCGCATTTCCACCACGAATTACCACGGTTTCCAAGCCTTCATAAATTTGGGTCACACCCGCGCCCGCTTCTTCGGACCGGAAGACGGCGGCCTGATCTTCAACTCACCCGTCGACGTCGGCGTCTTCCGTATCGATCACGACGAGGCCTACGAGCAGACCATGAACCTGCGCTACCAATTCCCCAAAGCGGGGCCGTGGATCGATTTCACCTGGCGCTTCGACACCGGTCAGGTCGCCGGCAGCGTGCCCGATCTGGCGGCCGCCCTCGCGCTCACTGCGGACGAGCAGTCAGCCATCGGCTTCTACTGCGGCAGTAACTATGCGACCCTCGGCAACCGCATTACCTCCTGCAGTGGAACATACGGCGCCACCCGCCTGGTCATTCCGGCGGCCGGGACCGAAAACGACGATCGCAATCCGCCGCGCATCGCCCCCCACAGCATCCTCGACCTCGGCATCGGCGACGACAACGTGCTGCACACCGAAAAGGTGAAGCTGACCATGAAGTTGTCAATCCTCAATCTGACTAACGAAGTGGCGCTCTACAACTTCCTCTCCACCTTCAGCGGCACCCACTTCGTCACGCCGAGGTCGCTCACCTTCACCACAAGCGTGGTGTTCTAGCGCGTTGTCCTTACCGAGCCGCGCGCGTAAAGTAAGCAAGCGGTTTCGGGCGCACAT
>Ga0182016_10002886_pt1 | contig 19890 bp, 19 predicted proteins | sample 712S2MmetaG_FD_120491 | JGI IMG/M metagenome (GOLD analysis project Ga0182016, IMG submission 120491) | Permafrost microbial communities from Stordalen Mire, Sweden - 712S2M metaG | ecosystem: Environmental > Terrestrial > Soil > Wetlands > Permafrost | place: Sweden: Stordalen | collected... | reverse complement strand
GCCGGGATGAGGGGAATAATTAGGCCTACAGCGACCGCTTGATCTCTTCGACGGTGAAGCACTCGATGGTGTCGCCCGCCTTCAGGTCGTTGAAGTTGAGGTTCATGCCGCATTCTTGGCCGGCCAGGACCTCGTTCACCTCGTCCTTGAAGCGCTTGAGCGTGACCAGGGTGCCCATCTCCTGCAGGACCACGTCCTGACGGATGATACGCACCTTGGCGCCCTTGCGCACCACGCCTTCGGTCACACGGCAACCCGCGATCTTGCCCACCTTGGAAATATCGAACACCTGCAACACCTCGGCGTTGCCGAGGAAGGTTTCCCGCTGGATCGGCGCGAGCATGCCCGAGAGCACGCCTTTGATGTCATCCAACAGGTCGTAGATGATCGCGTAGTAGCGAATTTCCACGCCTTCGCGCTCGGCCAGCGCGCGGGCTTGGGCCGAGGCGCGAACATTGAAGCCCAGGATCGGGGCGTTTGCGCCCTTGGCCAGGAGCACATCGCTCTCGGTAATGGCGCCCGCAGCCGAGTGGATGATGCGCGCGCGCACCTCGTCGGTGGAGATCTTGTCGAGCGAATTGACGATGGCCTCGGCCGAGCCCTGCACGTCCGCCTTCACGATGACCGGCAGCTCGGACAGCTTCTTGTCCTGCAGCTTGGCCATCATGTCGGCCAGCGATACGCCGCCGCCCACCGGCACGAACGAGCGTTCGCGGCGCTTGCGTTCGCGGTACTCGGTGAGCTCTCGCGCTCTCGCTTCGTTTTCGACAACCGCGAAGGGCTCGCCGGGGCTGGCCGGCGTGTCCAGGCCGAGCACCTCGACCGGAACCGAGGGTCCGGCTTCGGTCACCTGTTCGCCGCGTTCATTGACCAGGGCGCGCACGCGGCCCCAGGCGTCGCCGGCCACCACGATGTCGCCCCGATGCAGCGTGCCGCGCTTGACCAGAACCGTGGCCACCGAGCCGCGGCCGCGGTCGAGCTTGGCTTCGATCACCACGCCCTCCGCCGTACGGTCGGGGTTGGCGCGCAGGTCCATCACCTCGGCCTGCAGCAGGATGGCCTCGATCAGTTCGTTCAGGCCGGTCTTGGCCTTGGCCGACACGGGGATGGCCTGGGTGTCGCCGCCGAGGCTTTCCACCACGATCTCGTGCTGCAACAGCTCGTTGATCACCTTGGTCGGGTCCGAGCCCGGCTTGTCCATCTTGTTGATGGCCACGATGATCGGGGCGCCGGCCGCCTTGGCATGGTGGATGGCCTCGATCGTCTGGGGCATGACCCCATCGTCGGCCGCCACGACCAGCACCACGATATCGGTGATGTTGGCGCCGCGGGCGCGCATCGCCGAGAACGCGGCGTGGCCGGGCGTGTCCAGGAAGGTCACCCGTTCGCCATCGGGCAGACGCACCTGATAGGCGCCGATGTGTTGGGTGATGCCGCCGTGTTCGCCCTCAGCCACGTCAGTGGAGCGCAGGGCGTCGAGCAAGGAGGTCTTGCCGTGGTCGACGTGGCCCATCACCGTCACCACAGGCGGGCGCGGCAGCATGTGCTCGTCGAAGTCCTCGGCGTCGAGGAAGCCTTCTTCCACGTCCGATTCCGACACGCGCTTGACGGTGTGGCCGAATTCAGTGGCCACCAGTTCGGCGGTGTCATTGTCGATCACGTCGTTGATCTTCAGCATCAACCCCTGACGCATCAGGAACTTGATGACGTCCACGCCGCGCGTGGCCATGCGCTGGGCCAGTTCGCCCACGGTGATCACATCAGGAATGACCACGTCGCGAGCGACGCGGACCTGCTCCTGCTGGCCGCCGCCGCGGCGCTTTTCCTTTTCGCGTTCGCGGGCCCGGCGAACCGAGGCCAAGGAGCGCATGCGTTCGACGGCGTCCTCGCCATCGCCGGCCACGGCCTGGATGGTCAGTCGGCCTTCGCGACGCTGGGGCGCGCCCTTGACGCGCGATACGGCGGTCTTGGGCGTAGCGCCCTTGCCGCGCTTGCCGCCTTCTTCATCCTGATCGTCAGGACGCCGGTCGACCTCGCCTGAGCGGGGCGCCTGGCGCGTGGCGCGTTGAATTTCCGGAGCCGCCGGCGCCGGCGCGGGGCGCCCGCCGGGCGGCCGCGGGCCGCTGGGCCGGTCGCCGCGCGGGGCGGGCCGAGGCGACAGGGCCGAATAGCGGACGGTTTCGCCCTGCTCGCCGCGCGGGGGACCGCGATCGGCGCGATTGTTGTCGCGTGCGGGACCTTCGCGGTTGGGCGGGCGCTCCGGACGCGGCCCGCGGTCGGGGCCGGCGCCTTCGGGTCGGGGTCGGTCGCTGCGGAAGGTGGTGGTGCCGCCGGCGTTGCGGTCGTCGCGCCGGAAACTATCTCGGCTTGCGGCGCCCTCCGGACGGGGGGCGGTTCGCGGCGGCGCCGGGGGCTGGGAGCGATAGCCTTGGTAGGCTTCGCTGGGACGCTGCGGCGCTCGTTCCGGAGCGCGGGCTTCGGCCGGAGCCGGTTGAGCACGCGCCGCCGCCTCGACGGGCGGCTCGATCCCAGCTGCGGGCCCAGCCGCGGGCCCAGCCGCGGGAACGGGAAGCGGTATGGCGACGAGGGCCGGTTCGGGGGCCGGTTCAGGGGCGAGAGGCGCCGGCGGGGCGGCCTCCTGATTGGCTTCGGCCTCGCGGCGCTGGACCGCTTCTTCCTCAACCCGGCGCGCGTCGGCGGCCTGACGCTCGACAGCCTGGCGTTCCTGAGCCTCGCGGGCGGCTTCCAGCGCCCTCTGGCGGGTGCGCAGTTCTTCCGCCGACAGATTCAGATTCGGCGCCGACGCAGGGGATTGAGGCGGGCGCGGCGGCGGCTCGGTTTGCGGACGCGGTTTGACGTCGAACGTGACCGGACGTTGGGGGACGGAGGGCGAAACGGGCGGCCCGTCCACGCGCCGCCGCTTGGTTTCGACCACCACGGTTTTGGACCGCCCGTGGCTGAAGCTCTGTTTCACCGTGCCTGAACTCACCGCGCCGATACGCGGCTTCAGGGTCAGCGGGGCCCGGCCGCTCGGCCGGTTTTCATTGTCGTTCGCGTCGCTCATTCGCTCGCTTTAACTCACTTCCCGCGCAGAAGCGGCGCGGTTCGCATAAAATCGCGTATGCCAATGCGAACGGAACGACGACGTTCCGTTCGTGTCAGGGCTCCTCGCGCCAACTCTGAGGAAGGAGCGGACAGAAGCCCGATAAACGCTCGACATCCTGTGTCCAGCGATCAGCGCCTCGTCCCGCAAGGAAGGCGAGGTGTATCACATTTCCCAGGCCCAAGGCCAAACCCAATTCCTCGGACTCGAAGACTCCGATCAAACGGGGCGCGTGAAGACCCGCGACCGCCGCCCGCCGGGACGCCTGAAGCATCTTGCGACGGCCATCGTCAGCCCCGTCCGCGGCCTCGATCAACAAGGCGACCTTTCCGGCCGTAACGGCCGCCGCAGCCTTCTCGAAGCCCAAGATAAGGTCGCCCGCCCGCCGCGCAAGCCCAAGTCCGGCCAGGAGGCGCGCCTTTAAAAGCCGTTCCACTTGACCGGCCAGATCCGGCGCCGCGACCAGCTTGGTCTTGGCCGCGCGCGAAAAGCCGCCCTTCTTGGCCGCCTGCTCGACCGCCTCACGCGTGGCGCGCACCCACAGCCCCCTTCCCGGCAGCTTGCGCGCCAGATCGGGAACCACCGCACCGTCGGGTCCGGCCACGAAGCGGATCAACGCCTCCTCGGCCATCACCTCGCCCGAGACGATATCGCGCCGTTCGCGGTCTTCTAGAGAGGGCATGCACCGTTTGTTCTAAACCCCTCTCCCCCGCCGTAAGCGCGGGAGAGGGTTGGGTGAGGGGGCGTTTCAATGGGCTGGCGGCGTGCAAGTGGACACGCCCCTCGCCCTACCCTCTCCCCGCAAAAGCGGGGCGAGGGTTTTTGGCTTAGGCGTCCTGTTGCACTTCCTCGGCCATAGCCACTTCGGCGACGACCTCGGCGTCTTCGACCGCCTCGGGCTCCGGCTCGATCCAGCCCATGGCCACACGCGCGCGCATGATCATGGCTTCGGCGTCATCCGGCGACAGGTTGAAGCTTTCCAAGGCGCCGGGCTGACGCACCCGCTCGCCGTTCTTGGCTTCGAACCAACCGCGCAAATCGTCGGGCACCAGGCCCGCCAGATCCTCGACGGTCTTCAGATCGGCCCGACCCAGCGCCACGGCGATGGGCAGGGTCACGCCTTCGATTTCGAGCAGGGCGTCTTCGACCCCCAGCTCGCGGCGCTTGGCGTCCAACTCGGCGGCTTCCTTTTCCAGATATTCGCGTGCGCGGGTCTGCAGCTCCTCGGCGGTAGCCTCGTCGAAACCCTCGATCTGGGCGATTTCATCGGCCTCCACATAGGCCACATCCTCCACCGCGGCGAAGCCTTCGGTGACCAGCAGCTGGGCGATGACCTCGTCCACGTCCAGGGCTTCCTGGAACAAGGCCGTCCGTTCGGCGAACTCGCGCTGGCGGCGCTCGCTTTCCTGGCTTTCAGTCATGATGTCGATCTGCCAGCCGGTCAGCTGGCTGGCCAGGCGCACGTTCTGGCCACGTCGGCCGATGGCCAAGGACAGCTGCTCGTCGGGCACGACCACCTCGACCCGCTCTTCCTCTTCGTCCAGCACGACCTTGCTCACCTCGGCCGGAGCCAGGCCGTTGACGATGAAGGTAGCCTCGTCGGGAGACCATTGGATGATATCGATCTTTTCGCCCTGCAGCTCGGCGACGACCGCCTGCACGCGCGAGCCGCGCATGCCGACGCAGGCGCCGACCGGATCGATCGACGAATCGTTGGACACCACCGCCATCTTGGCCCGGCTGCCCGGATCGCGCGCCACGGCGCGAATCTCGATCACCCCGTCGTACACTTCAGGCACTTCCTGGGCGAACAGCTTGGCCATGAAGCCGCCGTGGGCGCGGCTGAGCATGATCTGCGGACCCTTGGTCTCGGTGCGCACGTCGTAGATGTAGCTGCGGATGCGGTCGCCCACCTGGAAGTTTTCGCGCGGGATGGACTGGTCGCGCCGCATGATGCCTTCGCCGCGGCCCAGATCGACGATGACGTTGCCGTATTCCACCCGCTTGACCACGCCGTTGACGATCTCGCCCACGCGGTCCTTGAATTCCTCGTACTGCCGCTCGCGCTCGGCCTCGCGCACCTTGTGGGTCACCACCTGCCGAGCCATCTGAGTTTGAACTCGCCCGAACTCAAAATGCGGCAGGATCTCCTCGAACACCATGCCGACCCCGGCCTTGGCATCGCGCTTCTTGGCGTCGGCCAGACCGATCTCGGTGTCGTCGTTCTCCACCTGATCCACCACCGTCAGGCAGCGCTTGATAGCCAGCTCGCCTGTCTTGGGGTCGATCGACACGCGGATGTCGTGCTCGGCGCCGTAGCGCGAGCGAGCCGCCTTCTGGATCGCCTCCTCAATGGCGGCGATGACGATCTCTTTGTCGATCGACTTTTCACGTGCGACCGCGTCGGCGATCTGCAGAAGTTCGAGCCGGTTGGCGGAAATGCCGGTGGCCATCAGTTCACTCCTCGTCTTCGGACGATTCCAGAGATTGATCCTGCAGGCGGGCTTCGCGCTCCTCGGCCCCCCGCTTCATCAGCTCGTCGCTAAGGACAAGCTTGGCTTCGATAATCCAGGCGAACGGGACATAGACCGTCACGTCCGCCTCTTCCTCCATGTCGACGCCCACATTGCCGTCTTCCACGCCGGCCAGCTTGCCGCGGAAGCGCTTGCGGCCATCGGCCAGGCGATCCAGCTCGAACCGCGCCTCCAAACCCTCGTAAGTCTCGAAGTCCTTCAGGCGCGTCAGCGGACGATCGATGCCCGGCGTGGATACTTCCAGAAGATATTCGCCCTTGATCGGGTCGGCGGCGTCCAGCACCTGGGAAAGCGCGCGCGACAGCTTTGCGCAATCCTCCACGTCCATGGTCCCGCCCCCGCCTTCAGGATTTGGGCGCTCGGCCATGATCTGCAACCGCCGGGTCTGCCCGCCCATCAGGCGCAGACGCACGATCTCATAACCCGCCGCTTCGGCCACGGGGTCGAGCAGTTCGATCAGGGTACGGTCTTCGGACGTCTTGCCGCGCAAGGCTCAAATCCAACAAAAAAGCGGCGGGCCGGGAGGCCGCCGCTCGAACGCGCCATCCAGCGCAAACGATCGATGTGGGCGCTATATAGCGTGGGCGGATGGGTTTGTCAGCCCCATTGGATGAGCGGGCGAACTTCAGATCCAGCACGCTAGGTCGGCGGGACGGTCATGAGCATGGAAGGCCGGGTCTCGACCTCGGCATACCACCTCTGCAGGCCCGGCCGGCCGTGGCGCCAATTGGGGTCGGGCGCGCGAAAGTCCAGATAGCCGAGCATGCAGGCCAAGGCGATCTGGCCCAGGTCGAAGGCCTCGCCCAGACCCGGCGGAGACTGTTCGGCGGCGTCCAGGGCCGAGACGATGGCGCCGCTCCAAAGGTCGATCATGTCCTGGCGCCGGTCGTCGCGCCGGCCTTCCCGCAGACGCAGCACCGCCGCGTCGCACACTCCATCGGCCAGGGCCTCGCGCCGCCGGGCGGTCCAGCGGCCGGGTCCGGACGGCGGGATCAGCCCGCCGCCGGCGAGGGCGTCCAAGTACTCGCAGATCACCGGGGAATCGAACAGGACCTCGCCCTCGTCGGCGATCAGCGCCGGCACCTTGCCCAAGGGGTTGACCGCGCGCAGGCTGAAATCAGTCCAGGGGTCGATCGAGACCAGCGCGATGCGCGCGCTCAGCCCGAGTTCCTCGGCCGCCACGCGGACCTTGCGCGCGTAGGGCGATGTGGGGGAGTAGAACAGCTTCATGCAACGAGGCCCCGGATCATGCCGCTGACCCTGACGCGCGGCGCGCGCATCGTCGCCGCCACCCACAACCCTGGCAAGGCCAAAGAGCTGGCCGCTCTGCTCGACGGCCGCTTTCAGGTGGTCGCCGCCGGCGCGCTGGGCCTGGCCGAACCGGACGAAACCGAAAGCACCTTCACCGGCAACGCCCTGCTCAAGGCCCGCGCGGCGGCCGACGCCAGCGGCCTGATCGCCCTGGCCGACGATTCAGGCCTGTGCGTGGCGGCCCTGGACGGAGCGCCCGGCATCTTCTCCGCCCGCTGGGCCGGACCGGACAAGGACTTCGCCCTCGCCATCGCCAAGGTGCGCGAACGTCTGGAGGAGACCGGGTCGGAAGATCACACCGCCTGGTTCACCTGCGCCCTGGCCGTGGCCTGGCCCAGCGCCATGGACAATGGCGGACCGGCGATGGTGGTGGAGGGCCGCGTCGATGGCGCCCTCGCCTTCCCGCCGCGCGGGACCCGCGGCTTCGGCTACGACCCGATCTTCGTTCCGGCCGGCCATAGTCAGACCTTCGGCGAGATGGATCCGGCCGGCAAGGACGCCATGAGCCACCGCGCCCACGCCTTCGCCAAGCTGAAGGCCGCCCTGTTTGAGTGAGCTGGCGCCGCTCGGGCTCTACGTCCACTGGCCCTATTGCGCCCGCATCTGCCCCTACTGCGACTTCAACGTGAGCCTGGACCGGCGCGCGGGCCAGGCGGCGGCGCTGGGCGAGGCGATCCTGCGGGACCTGGCCGGCCAGGCGGGGATGATCGGCCCGCGCACCCTGGTTTCGATCTTCTTCGGCGGCGGCACCCCGTCCCTGGCCGATCCGGCCTGGATCGGGCGCCTGATCGATCAGGCCAGGGCCCTGTGGCCCGCCGCGCCCGATCTGGAAGTCACCCTTGAGGCCAATCCCACCGATGCGGAAGCCGAGCGCTTCGCGGCCTTCGCCGCCGCGGGCGTGAACCGCCTGTCGCTGGGCGTGCAGGCGCTGGACGATGCGGCCCTCAAGTTCCTCGGCCGCAACCACGGCGCGGAGGAAGCCCGGCGCGCGGCGCGCTTGGCGGCGGACGTCTTTCCCCGCCTGTCGCTGGACCTGATCTACGCCCTGCCCGGGCAGACGCCGCAGGGCTGGGCCGAAACCCTGCGCGAGGCCCAGGGGCTGGGCCCAGAGCACCTCTCGCCTTACCAACTGACCATCGAGGCTGGCACGGCCTTCGACCGGGCGGTCCGGCGCAAGGCCTTCGCCCCCGCGGACCCGGACCTCGCCGCCGTTCTTTATGACACGACGCAGGCGGTGCTGGAGACTGCGGGCTTTACCGCCTACGAGGTGTCCAACCACGCCCGGAGCGCCGCCGCGCGCAGCCGACACAACCTGGTCTACTGGCGCGGCCAGGACTATCTGGGCGTTGGCCCCGGCGCGCATGGACGGACGACGACGGCCGCCGGACGCGCGGCCACCCAGACCTTCGCCGCCATCGAGGACTATCTTTCGGTGGTGGAGGCCAATGGCCATGGCCTGGAGGGCCGCGAAACCCTCAGTCCCATCGAGGCCGCCGAGGAGCGCCTGCTCATGGGCCTGCGCATCGACGAGGGCGTGCCCCTCGCCGAGCTTGCGCCCCTGCCGCTGGCCGCCCTGCCCTATCTGGCCGAGGCCGGCCTCGTGCGCGCGGACCGAGGACGGCTGATCGCCACGCCCGCCGGTCGCCTGGTGCTGGACCGGGTGATAGCGGAGCTGGCGGGGGCCTGACGGGGGAATGACCGCATCGACAAGATGTGGGTCAGTTATTTTCGCTTGGATGGAGAGCCGCGCGACGCGGCTTCCCAGCCCTTAATCCCTTGGCAAGATTGGAGCTTTGGGCTGGCGGCGGGTCAAGGCCGGCCTCTACGAGGCCGCCGCTGCGCGGTCGCCGAAGGCGAGCCTTGACGCGCCGACAGACCAAAGCAGACTCGCCTCCAAGGCCTTAAGGGCGAACAGGGCCGTCATGACGTTGGAACCAAAGATTTGGCGTATATATACTTTGCAAACACGATAGGGCGATGCTATAAGATTCCCATAAGGAATCCAACGCTATGTCCGTTCTCAGCAAGCCCTACTTCCACGACGAAACCGAGGCCTTCAAGTTCGTTGAGGGCATCATTTGGCCGCAAGGTCCGCACTGTTTCCATTGCGGCGCCGTGGACCGGCTGACCTCGGTTACGGCCAATCCTGAGAAGCGTATCCGCCACGGCCTGTACCGCTGCGGCCATTGCAAGGGCCAGTTCACCGTCCGCATGGGTACGATCTTCGAGGAGTCCAAGCTCCCGATGACCAAGTGGCTGCAAGCCATCTATCTGATGTGCTCCAGCAAGAAGGGCGTGAGCGCCCATCAGCTCGGACGGACCTTGGAAGTCACCTACAAGACGGCATGGTTCCTAGCGCACCGCATCCGTGAAGCCATGCGCTCTGGCGAGCTTGCGCCGTTCGGCCAGGGCGGCGGCGCGGTGGAAGTCGATGAAACCTTCATCGGCCGCGAGCCCGACGTTCCGGTGAAGCGCGCCTTCCATCACAAGCTCAAGGTGCTGACGCTCGTTGATCGCGAAACGCGCCAAGCCCGGAGCGTCGTGGTGGACGATCTGCGCCCCGAAACCCTCGGCCCGATCCTGGCGGCCAACATCGCCAAGGAAGCCCGCCTGATGACGGACGAGGCCCGCGTATATGGCAAGCTGGGCCGCGACTACGCCGAACACGCCACGGTCAATCACCAGCGGGACGAATACGTGTCCCGCACCGATCCGACGATCTACACCAACACCGTCGAGGGCTATTTCAGCATCTTCAAGCGCGGCATGAAGGGCGTGTACCAGCACTGCGGCAAAAAGCACCTTCACCGCTATCTGGCCGAGTTCGACTTCCGCTATTCGAACCGGATCGCGCTCGGCGTCGATGACGAGCGCCGCACGGTCCATGCGCTGCATGGCGTCGTCGGCAAGCGGCTAACTTATCGGTCAACTGACGAGCGGAAAGCGGCACAGGGGTGATGGAAAACGCCATCGCTCCCGGTGGCGGACCAAGGGCCATGGGGCCGAAATCAACGCTCTACAGAAGCGCCTGCAGCAGCTAGAATCTTCTCTCAGAAGAGCGATCAGGATGGCCACGCCAGACGAAATTCCCACGGACCTGACGCTGGAGATCGGTGAAAACCTTTCCCCGGATCGCTTCATGGCGGCTGCTCGGGCGTTCTTCGGGTACGTCCAGGAGGTAGCGGAGGCTGTCGAGGGCGACGGCGAGCACGTCCATTGGACGGTGCGTGTCCGCGAAGGAAGCCACTTAATCGGCGTGGCGCCGGTCCAGCCTGCAATCCAAGCCGGCATGTTAGCCGCGATCTACACTAAGGCGGAAACTGGGCTGTCCATGCTCGCGTCCGGCCGGTCCAGCGAGGCTGGGCTGTCTGACACCGCCATGAAGCATCTACGGGTGTTGTCCGAACTCACGGACGCGACCCACGGCAAGCCCGTCAAGGTCAACCTTTGGGTCCGCAAAAAGCCCGTGATCGTCAGTCCCGAAGTGGGCCGAGTTGTTCGTGAAGATCACAAGGCTGCCTACAACGACTATGGGACTCTTGAGGGTCGGTTGAGGACCATCCAGGACAACGGCAGCGTCCAGTTGATGCTCCGAGACGAGATGCTTGGGCTCAATCTTCGCTGCTACGTGTCCGACGATCTTCTGCCCACGGCGTTTGTGAATTTCCGCAAGAGAGTCGAGGTGATCGGACTCATCCACTATCGGGCTAACGGCATTCCGATCAGCATTGAAGTGAGCGGGATAGATCCACTTCCGGACGACGACGATCTACCGACGCCCGAAGAGGTCCGAGGCCTTCTCAGGGTCGCTGGATGACGGTCGAACTGATTTACTGGGACAGCTGCGCCTTTCTGGGTTGGCTTCAGGAGGAGGCCGACAAGGTTGAGCTTTGCCGAGGGACAATCGAGCGCGCCAAGGCGGGAGAGGTCGGCATAATCACGTCGGCGCTGACGCTGACGGAAGTGTTGTGGACGAAGAACGCGCCGCCGCTGACAAGCGACAAGGCCGATCTGCTCCGGCGGTTCTTTCGCCATTCCTATATCCGGGTGCAGAACGTGACCCGCAGCATCGCGGAAACGGCTCAAGACGTTGTTTGGAACCACAGCATCAAACCGAAGGATGCCATTCACGTCGCCACCGCCCTGGCCCAGTCTGTGCCAACGCTGGAGACCTTCGACGACCACCTCATCACCCGAACCGGGGTCATCGGGACGCCGCCGCTGGTTATCAGAAAGCCCATACCGCCCAAGCAAACGAGTCTGTTGCTATGACCGACACGCCCAAACCGCAGCCCGACAAGTTCCGCGACCTCGCCCGCCAGTTAGAGTGCGACGAGGACGAGAAGGCGTTTGAGGAAAAGGTGCGGAAGGTGGCGGAAGCGCCCGCGCTCAGCGCTCCCTCCAAACCTAAATCCGCATGAGGAAGACGCCGCCGGCCTTATGGATGGCCGTTTGCATGACGGCGCTGTTCTTTGTCAGCTTCATCTATTTCAGAGAATGGGTCGCCGCTGGCGGATTAGTCGCGGTTTTTCTGGTGTCGTTCATCGTGGCGCGGCGCAAGCATCTGCGATAGATCGCACCGCCGTGTTTGCAAAGTATATATACGCCAAAGATTTAGGGGCTCGGGATTTTGCGCCATCACGGTCACGGAATACTCGCCGGTTTCGCCGCGCTGATCGTCCTGGCGTCAGGGCCTAGCGCGCAGGCGGCCAATCTCGGCCAGGCGCGCTCGTTCCTTACGGCGCTCTACGCGCACTATCCCAATCCGCCGCCTGGCAAAGGCGTCCCGTTCACCCCCACCGATGCGAAGACGCGAGCGTCGGTGTTCGATCCGGCCATGGTCGCCCTGCTCAAGGAGGATGAGCGGCTGACCCAGCCCGGCGATGTCGGCGCCCTGGACGGAGACCCGCTGTGCGACTGCCAGGACGACGGCGGGCTGAAGGTCCAGATTGAGCCCATGCGTCCGTTGAGCGCGTCCACGGCGCGAGTGGTGGTGGTCCTTCGCTTCACCGAGGCGCGTCCGGTGGACGTCCGCCGCCTGGCGCTCGACCTGGTCGAGGTCTCAGGCCAATGGCGCATCCACGATATCTCCAGCCAAGACACCCCCAGCCTGCGCGCCCTGCTCATCATGTCCAACCGCGAGGGCGAGTGGTCCGGGGCAAGGCGCTGAGGCCTACCGCGCCCGCCGCAGCGTCAGGTTCAACCGGCCGCCGCCGGGAACCACGGTGGAGGAGCCCGCGACCACCCGGTCCACGCCGTGGAAGGCCATCCGCGCGGGGCCGCCCAGCACCACCACGTCGCCCGAGGACAGCCACACCGAGCGGGTGGCGTCCTTGCGGCTTGGCCCGCCGATACGGAACAGGGCCTTGTCGCCCAGGGAGACCGACAGCACCGGCACGGAAAGGTCCTGTTCGTTACGGTCCTGGTGCAGGCCCATGCGCGCCCCGTCGCGGTAAAGGTTCACCAGGCAGGCGTCCGGCTCGGGCGCGCCCGGCGCGAGGCGGCGCCACAGGTCCAGCAGAACGGGCGGAATCGCCGGCCAGGGCCGGCCCGTGAGCGGATGCGTGGCCGTATAGCGATAGCCGGCCGCGTCGCTGGTCCACGACAGGGGCCCAAGGCCGGTGATGGCCACGGACATGCGCCGCCCACCCGGAACCTCGGGACTGTGAAAGGGCGCATCCTGCGCCAAGTCCATCACCTGGCGCGCCAGGGCCTCCTGGGCCAGACGGTCCAGGGCGCAGGGATGCAATTGGAAGCCATCGATCAAGCGCTCAGCATCGACCCGGGCGGCAAACCGTGCAAGGGACAGGGGGCGAGAGGCAAGGTATTGGCCGCGCACTGCTTTGGAGTCGGCGATTCGGTTCGCCCGCTCTTGCGCTCAGGGGCCTATTTCCCATATGCGGCGCTGTAGAAGGGCCGTGCGCGAGCGCGTCCCGAGGCCATACGGGGCGCCTTGAGCTCCGCTAATTTTTGGAGACCCGATCGAACCGGGGAACGGCAATGGTGCGGCGCTTTTCTAAAGGCCTTCCGCCCGTTCGCCCGTAGGGAGCGACAGATCTCATGAGCAAGATTATCGGTATTGACCTGGGCACGACCAATTCGTGCGTTGCGATCATGGACGGCAAGACGCCGAAGGTGATCGAGAACGCCGAAGGCGTCCGCACAACCCCCTCGGTGGTGGGCCTGCTCGACGACGGCGAGCGCGTGGTCGGCCAACCCGCCAAACGTCAGGCGGTGACGAACCCCGCCAACACCTTCTTCGCCATCAAGCGGCTGATCGGGCGCCAGTTCGACGATCCCGTGGTGGCCAAGGACAAGGGCATGGTGCCCTACGAGATCGTCAAGGGCCCGACGGGCGACGCCTGGGTTCGCGCCCATGGCAAGGACTACAGCCCTCAACAGATCTCGGCCTTCATCCTACAGAAGATGAAAGAAGCGGCCGAGGCGCACCTGGGCGAAAAGGTCGAGAAGGCGGTCATCACCGTTCCGGCCTATTTCAACGACGCCCAGCGCCAGGCCACCAAGGACGCGGGCAAGATCGCCGGACTGGAAGTCCTGCGCATCATCAACGAGCCGACCGCAGCGGCCCTCGCCTACGGGCTTGAAAAGAACGATGGCAAGAAGATCGCGGTCTACGACCTGGGCGGCGGCACCTTCGACGTGTCGATCCTCGAGATCGGCGACGGCGTGTTCGAGGTGAAGGCCACCAATGGCGACACCTTCCTGGGCGGCGAAGACTTTGACATGCGCCTGGTGGATTTCCTGGCCGATGAATTCAAAAGGGAAACCAGCGTCGACCTGCGCAAGGACAAGCTGGCCCTGCAGCGCCTGAAGGAAGAAGCCGAAAAAGCCAAGAAGGAGCTGTCCTCGACGCCCCAGTACGAGGTCAACCTGCCGTTCATCTCCATGAACGCCAACGGCCCGCTGCACCTGAACGTCAAGCTGACCCGCGCCAAGCTGGAATCCCTGGTCGATGACCTGATCAGCCGCACCATCGGCCCCTGCGAGCAGGCGCTGAAGGACGCGGGCCTGAAGAAGAGCGACATCGACGAGGTGGTGCTGGTCGGCGGCATGACCCGCATGCCCAAGGTGCAGGAGGCGGTGAAAGCCTTCTTCGGCCGCGAGCCGCACAAGGGCGTGAACCCCGACGAAGTGGTCGCCCTGGGCGCCGCTGTTCAGGCCGGGGTGCTGCAAGGCGACGTCAAGGACGTGCTGCTGCTGGACGTGACGCCGCTGACCCTGGGCATCGAAACCCTGGGCGGGGTGTTCACCCCCCTGATCGAACGCAACACCACCATCCCGACCAAGCGCAGCCAGACCTTCTCCACCGCCGACGACAACCAGTCGGCGGTGACCATCCGCGTGTTCCAGGGCGAGCGGCCCATGGCGCACGACAATAAGCTGCTCGGTCAATTCGACCTGGTGGGCATTCCGCCGGCCCCGCGCGGCGTGCCCCAGGTGGAGGTGACCTTCGACATCGACGCCAACGGCATCGTGCACGTGACGGCCAAGGACAAGGCGACCACCAAGGAGCAGTCGATCCGCATCCAGGCCAACGGCGGGCTGTCGGACGCCGACATCGACAAGATGGTCAAGGACGCCCAGGCCCACGCGGACGAGGACAAGAAGCGCAAGGCGGTGGTGGAGGCCAAGAACCACGCCGACGCCCTGATCCACTCCACCGAGAAGTCCCTGGCCGAGTTCGGCGATAAGGTCGGACCGGAGGAGAAGTCGGCCATCGAGAAGGCTCTGAGCGACCTGAAGGCCGTGCTTGAGAGCGAGGACGCCGAGGACATCAGCGCCAAGACCCAGACTCTGGCCCAGGCGGCGATGAAGCTGGGCGAGGCCATGTACAAGGCCCAGGCCGGCGCGGCCGAAGGCTCCACGCCGGGCGAAGCCGAGGAAGGCGTCGTCGACGCCGAATTCGAGGAAGTGGACGACCACAAGTCCTGATTTCTGACCTGCGAGACCCCTCGCGCGAACGCGCGGGGGGTTTTGTCGCCACAAAGCTTGCCGGCCATGGGTTCAAGACCCAGTTGAAGGCTTCGAGGGCCCTGGGCGGCGATTGAAAGGACCTGAGTTTTGACGACCGCGCGTTGCTATTACGAGATTCTCGAGGTTGAGCGCACGGCCGGCGACAGCGACTTGAAGAGCGCCTTCCGCAAGCTCGCCATGCAGCACCACCCTGACCGCAATCAGGGCGACAAGGGGGCCGAGACCCGGTTCAAGGAGCTGAACGAGGCCTATTCCATCCTGTCCGATCCGCAAAAACGGGCGGCCTACGACCGTTACGGCCACGCCGGCGTGAACGGCGCGGCGGGCGGCGGCCAAGCCGGGTTCGGCGATATCCACGACATCTTCAACGAAGTGTTCGGCGATGCTTTCGGCGACATGTTCGGCGCGCGCCGGGCCGGCCCGGCGCGCGGCCAGGACCTGCGCTATGATCTGGAAATCAGCCTGGAGCAGGCCTATGCGGGCGCGGAGGTGGAGATCACCGTGCCGGCGGCCATCACCTGCGAAAGCTGCCAGGGCTCCGGCGCCAAGCCGGGCACGGCGCCGACCACCTGCTCCACCTGCGGCGGCGCGGGCCGGGTCCGGGCCAGCCAGGGCTTCTTCTCCATCGAGCGCGCCTGCCCCCGCTGCGGCGGAGCCGGCCGCGTGATCAGCGACCCCTGCGTCGACTGTCATGGCCACGGCCAGGTGCGCCGCCAGCGGCAACTATCCGTGCGCATTCCCGCCGGCGTGGACGACGGCGCGCGTATCCGTCTGAGCGGCGAGGGCGATGCGGGCGCCCGCGGCGCCCCGCGCGGCGACCTCTACATCTTCCTGTCGGTCAAGCCTCACGAACTGTTCGAGCGCGACGGCCTGGATCTGCATTGCACCGTGCCGGTGCCCATGTGCACCGCCGCGCTCGGCGGCGAAATCGAGGCGCCGTGCCTGATGGCCGCCAATGGCGCGGCCTCGGACTGCCGCGCCTCGGTCAAGGTGCCCGAAGGCGCCCAGACCGGCCGCACCGTGCGGCTCAAGGGCAAGGGCATGCCGTCGCTGCGTTCGCGCGAGCGGGGCGACCTGGTGGTGGAGCTGTTCGTGGAGACGCCCACCAAGCTGACCGCGCGCCAGAAAGAGCTGATGCAGGAGTTGGCCGAAACCTGCGGCGCCCACCACCACCCCCGTTCGGCCAGCTTCTTCGGCAAGGCCAAACGCTTCTGGGACGATGTCACCGGGTGCGAGGCCTAGAGGCCTTCCGGGCGCCAGCCCGGTCCAAGAAAAATAACCACGAAGGACACCAAGGGCACAAAGCTCGGCCGCACGTCTTTGTGTTCTTCGTGTTCTTCGTGGTTCAATCCTCTTTCTAGCTTCGCCAGGGCCTTCAGCGACATGTCCACCACCCCTGCCATCCTCGTCGCCGGCGGCGCCGGCTATATCGGCGCCCAGACCTGCAAGGCCCTGGCGGCGGCGGGTTATTTGCCGGTCACCCTCGACAACCTGAGCACCGGCTATGCCGCCGCGGTGAAATGGGGGCCCCTGGAACAGGGCGATTTGCGCGACCGCGACCGGGTCCAGGCCCTGGTGGCCAAATACGACATCAAGGCCGCCCTGCACTTCGCCGCCTACAGCCTGGTGGGCGAAAGCGTGCGCGATCCGGCCAAGTATTATGACAACAACGTGGGCGCCGCGACCGCCTTCGCCTCGGCCTTGATCGGGGCGGGCGTGGGCGCCCTGGTGTTCTCCTCCACCGCGGCGGTCTACGGCACGCCCTCGATCTCGCCGATCCCCGAGGATCACCGCACGGTCCCGATCAATCCCTACGGCGCTTCCAAGCTGGCCTTCGAGGGCGCCCTGCGCTGGCTGGGCGAGGCGCATCCCTTCGCCTGGACCGCCCTGCGCTACTTCAACGCCGCCGGCGCCGATCCGGACGGCGAGGTGGGCGAAAGCCACGACCCCGAGACCCACCTGATCCCCAACCTGTGCAAGGCCGTCCTGGGGACCGGCCCGGCCCTGACCGTGTTCGGCCAGGACTACGACACCCCAGACGGCACCCCCATCCGCGATTACATCCACGTGGTGGATTTGGCCGAGGCCCACGTCCTGGCCATCCGCCGCCTCTTGGCCGGCGGCGACAGCGGGGTGTTCAACGTGGGCACGGGCGAGGGCTGTTCGGTGATGCAGATCCTGGGCGCCGCCGAGCGCGTCCTGGGCAAGCCGGTCCCCTATTCGGTGGGCCCGCGCCGAGCCGGCGATCCGCCCTCCCTGGTGGCCGATTCCTCGCGCCTCAAGGCCGCGTTCGGCTGGAAGCCGGTGCGCTCCGACCTGGACAGCATCATCGCCGACGCCGCCCGCTGGCAGGCCGAACGGACCTATTGACCGGAACCCCTCGCCCCGCATTCGCGGGGAGAGGGTAGGGTGAGGGGCGCGTCCACCGGCAATCGGTCAGCGGGCTGAAGCGCGCCCTCACCCTGCCCTCTCCCCCACCTGCGGCGGGGGCGAGGGTTTCACCCGCCCAGCTTGCTGATCATCTGCGCCTCGTCCATCCCCTGGACCTCAAGCGTCTTCAGCCGCGCGCTCTCGCCTGAAACGATGCTCACGGCGGATTTGGCGACGCCCAGGCGCTTGGCGATCAGCTTGATCAGGGCCGCGTTGGCCTGGCCCTCGGTGGGGGCGGCGGACACCCGCGCCTTCAGGTAGGTCCTGCCCGCCTCGTCCTGCCCCCAGCCGTCCAGGCCGTCGCGCCCGCCGCGCGGGGTCAGGCGCACATGCAGGCGTGCGGGCAGGGAACCGGGCCTATGCGCCGCCCGCGCCGCCGCCGGCCAGGTGGATCAGGAAGTTGATCAGGGCGGTCCATAGATAGGCCTTCACCCCCTGCAGCACGATCAGGGCGATCAGCGGGGTGATGTCGATGCCGCCCAACGGCGGAATGATCTTCTGGAAGGGCCGCAGGATCGGCCGGGTGACGGCGTCCAGCATGTGGCTGAGCTGGAAGACGAAGCGGTTCCTCAGATTGACCACATCGAAGGCCACCAGCCAGCTCAGGATGGCGTTGATGATGATGGCCAGGATCAGCAGACCCAGCATGGTGTCGCCGATGAAGCCGATAAACTGAAGGATAGGGACCATCTTCCGCCTCGCACCGACGCGCGCCCATCCGGCGCACGTCCCATCTAAATGATTTCACCGCTCCAAGGATACGGCTTCGTTTGTTCAACGCGGCAAGGGCCGACAGGTTCGCGCGCGCTTGACAGCCCAAGCCCCCAGACCTTATCTGCGCGCCTTCCCGTCCTGGGGCCGTAGCTCAGTTGGTAGAGCGTCTCGTTCGCAATGAGAAGGTCAGCGGTTCGATTCCGCTCGGCTCCACCAGGACCCCGCCTCACCCCCGCCTGATCGCCCGCTTCAACTCCGACGGCCGCACCCCGCCCAGCAGGAACAGCAGCGCGCCATACAGCGGCACGGCCAGGGCGCACACCAGAGCCACCGCCGGCTCCTTGGCCTTGAGCGGGCCAATGGCGGCGAAGCGCACGGCGTGTTCGATCAGCGTTCGTTCGTGCGAGGCGAAGGCCAGAACCAGGCCCAGCACCACGCTGGCGGCGGCGATGCGGGCGATGCGGGCCATGGCGTGGGCGGAAACCGCGTAGTGGCCGCGCCGGGCCAGGGCGCCCAGCATGAGGAACACGCTGAGCCACGAGGCGACGCTGGTGGCGGCGGCTATTCCCTGGAAGCCGATGGCCATGAACAGGCCCACCCCCAGCACGATATTCACCACCACCTGAATCATGGCGAAGCGCATGGGCGTCCGGGTGTCCTGGCGGGCGTAGAAGGCGCGGTTGACGATCTGCATCAGCACGAAGGCCGGCGCGCCCCAGCCGTAGTGGAACAGGGCGTGGGCAGTCTGGTGAGCGTCATAGGCGTTGAAGGCGCCGCGGGTGAACAGGCCGTCGATGATGAAGAAGGGCATGGCTGTCAAGGCCGCGGCCGCCGGCAGGGTCAGGGCCAGGGCGTAGGTGACGGCCTCGTCCAGCGCCTGCTGGCCGCCGGCGTGATCGTGGGTGTGCACCGCCTTGGACAGGCGCGGCAGCAGGGCCACGCCGATGGCCACCCCGACCAGCCCCACCGGCAACTGATAAAGCCGGTCCGCCGCATTGAGCCAGGAGCGCGCGCCCGCCTGCTGGGACGCCAGGATGCCCGAGATGAAGATGTTGATCTGGAAGGCGCTGGCCGACAGGGCGCCGGGCACCGCCTTGGCGATCAGAGCGCGAATTTCCGGATTGAGCGTGGGCCACACCCAGCGCACGTGCGAGCCGGACTTGGCCACGCCCCACCACAGCAGCGCCACCTGGCACAGCCCCGCGACCACCACTCCGGCCGAGGCCCACTGGGCGGCGGCGATCGCATCCTTTTGCGGCAGGACGAAGATCAGCATCACCAGATTGAGCAGGGCGGGCGCCGCAGCGGAGACGATGAACCGACCATGCGAGTTCAACACCCCCGAAAGATGGGCGTAGATCGCCATGCACGGCAGGTAGGGCATGGTCATCTGGGTGAGGAGCACCGCCAGCTTGAACTTGGTCGGGTCGTGGGCGTAGCCGGGATTGATGGCGTACATCAGCCACGGCATGGCCAGCTGGGCGACAACGGTCAGGGCGATGGTGATCGCCGCCAGGCCGGCCATGGCCTCCTCGGCCAGCTTGTCGGCGACTTCCTTGCCGTCCTTGTGCAGGGCGCGGACATAGGCGGGCTGGAAGGCGGCGGCGAAGGCGCCCTCGCCGAAGATGCGGCGAAACAGATTGGGGAAGGCCAGGGCGGTATAGAAGGCGTCGGCCGCCGGGGTCGCGCTGGCGCCCATGCGGTAGCTGATCACCAGATCGCGCAGGAAGCCCATGAACCTGCTGACCAGGGTCAAGCTGGAGTTGACCATGGAGGAGCGGATCAGGCCCGAGCCGGAGCCCT
>Ga0182016_10002885_pt1 | contig 19894 bp, 27 predicted proteins | sample 712S2MmetaG_FD_120491 | JGI IMG/M metagenome (GOLD analysis project Ga0182016, IMG submission 120491) | Permafrost microbial communities from Stordalen Mire, Sweden - 712S2M metaG | ecosystem: Environmental > Terrestrial > Soil > Wetlands > Permafrost | place: Sweden: Stordalen | collected... | reverse complement strand
CCGGGTCGCCACCATTGGGCTGCGCATCCAGGGGCACCAGGTCGCCAATCACGATGAAGAAGTCAGCCGTCGCGGTGCCGGGATCGGCGCGTGCCATCGAGATCGCTCCGTTCACATGGCTCAAGCCCGTGCTGGCGGTCGGCTCGTGGACGATCGGCTTGAGGATCCGCTTGGGGTTGCCGCGCAGGCCGCCTTGAATCAGGCCGTACTGGGCATCGTCGCCCACGGCCATCGCGCGGTAGAAGTCGCTCCCGTCCAGGCGTTTCTGGTCGACGTATCGCAGAAAATTGGCAGCCGTAATTGGCGCCCGCTCCGTTTCCACCGCGAGCACGATAGCGCCCAGCGATGTCTTGAGGACGACCTGGACGGTTGCAGGCGCTGGTATTGCGGCAAGCGGCTGCGGCGCCGAGCCATCGGCCGGCGGTTCGGCCGCGTTCTGTGCCAGGCCCACTCCGAGCGACAGGCTGGCGCAGGCTGCCAGCCATCCCATGCGCCCAAGTACCAGACCGCGTTTCATCATCGGCAATTCTGGATGATTACGGTCGACAGGCCCAGTGCCATGCCCTGCGGCCCGGGATCGATGCGACACGCACGCGCGCGCAGAGAGCAGATCGGCTGAGCCGCGCGCGCCTGCCGCTATGCGCCTGAGGTCAGAACGGGGCGGCGGAGGCCACTAGCATGCGCTTCTGCTGCCGGGAGAAGGCAGTCAAGGGAGCGCGATTAATGCTGGCAACCACCTTTTCTACCGTGTCGGCGACGCAGTGCTCGTGGATAGGCGATATGACATCGGAGCCATTGAGCGCGCGCTGGCGGCATACCTGCTCGGCGGCCAGATTGATACGCTGATACATCACACCGACATCCGCCGGGCGATCGAGCTTCAAGTCGCCAAGATGAATAGTTGTCTGGTCCGGTCTCGCATCCGCCTGTGCTGCGGTCCCGAGCAGGCTCGAAACCACGAGAATGGAAAAGGCGGCGATCGACCCCAACACAGAATTTGCTCGCAATGACATGGTGGGCTCCTTATTTGCTCTCTACCGGTGCGCGCTTGGATTATCCCACGATAAATTGCACTTCTCCAGTGCATCTGTGGGGATAAACTCACATTCCGTCGAGATTGGCGGCCGATGATATTGATGGATGCGGCGGGATGCCCATTTCGGTGCGAGCGGGTCAGCGACTCCAGCCGTTTGCGCGTAAAACGCGCACTTTTATTGTGCGCTGTGCGTTTATCAGCCGCCGGTCTGGCAGTTTGCGGCAACACGCTGCGCCATTACCGTGCTCGGCGACGCCAGGCCGAAACGAACAACCCAAATCAACGGCTCGGTCGCGGGCTGTCTGACTAGACCTGCATCGGCAATAGTTCGGCCAGCGCGTACAGCGTCTTTTGCGGAAAGCGCTCTTTCGGGTAGTACTTGGTGATAACCGCAATGGCCTTCTCGTAGCTTCGGATATCGAGATGTCGAAGCAGGTAGCGGATGTCATCCTCGTCGTGAAATTCTGCGCCGATTCGCATCGCCAGGCACTTCATCGCCAGCAGATACTCTGGTTGAGCCACCATGACGCGCAGGTGATCGAGTTCAAGGAATGGCGCAAACTCCCCCTGCGCACTTAAATAGCCCTTTACGCCGTCATTGAGCCAGTCCGGATTCAGACCTGCCCGAATGGCCACCCGCGCGGCCGCTGCGCGTACGTCTGGAGCCGGACGAAACAGCGCATCGACGTCTTGAGTCGAGGGTCGAGCGGCGTAGGCGAGGCACATGACCGCACCGCCGACTAGGAACAGCTCGCCCTCTGCGCCGGCGCCGCGCAGCTCTTCATTTAAGAGTTCGAACAGCCGTCGGATATCCGCCTGGGTGAGTGGCCCCACGGCATTTCAGACCCGCTCGCCCACGGTCGCGTCTATGAAGATATTGCGAGCGCGAAATGACGGCGGCGAGTGTGTAAGCAGATGCAAGCGCAGACTCTGCAGCGCGGTACCGAATACGGGGTCGGGCAGCGGGGCAACGGCCCGCGTCCACGCGGGCAGCGCAATCGAACGCTTGGCGCAGGCATACTCCACCATTGCGGTGATGTAGTTCAGCAGAAAGAGAGTCAGTCCGGGCGGCGGAGCCGCCGCAACCGCATCACGCAGCTCCCCTGCCGAAAAGGCGGCGAGCAGCGAGTTGAGTTCGGCCAGCGCAAAACGAGGTGACTGCGCGCGGGCACATTGCTCTATGCAAGCCCGAACCTGCGTCGCCGGAGCCGACAGCACCCGGCTTAGTACGTAGCCAGACATGTCCATACCCGCCCGCGCGGCAGCGCGCTGAATTGCGCCTTTTTCCTGCCTGGATAGACGAATCTGCAGCTGCTCTGATTTTGCCAGCTTGCCCATCCTCGTATCGTCTACCAATATCATATAAATGTCAATACGATCGTATTGACAGGTGCGACGCGATTTCAGATTGACCCCCAGTGTGTTTCACTTGTCACGGGGATACGGCTGCTGTCAGAGATCAGCGCGACAACCCAGGCTGCGAAGCCAGCGGAAGCGACCCGCGACTAAACTAGCAAGTTGAGCAAAGGCGTTGTTCGCGCTAGCGACCTTCAGCTACGGAGAGGTCTGCGATCGAATGTTAGAGTGGTAGCGGGGGCTCGATTCGGTACTTACTTGCAAGAATACCGGGGCGCGTAACTCCCGGACATGAGAGCCTCCGGGCCACGCCGCTACCCGGGGCCGTTGTTGAGCAAGGCTCTATCATTCGGCGTCAGGTCGCTCGATCTCGTGGTCGATTGCCTTCGCGGAGCCGTCGCTCATCTCCAATAAGGACTACTTGGGCGCGGACGAATTCGAAGGAGGCTCTGCCGGAACACCGAAGGCATCCCAGTGCTCGACCAGTTTGCCGTTTTTCACGCGGAACATGTTGAAGATGATGGTCTGGTTGGGTTTCCCCTCCGAGTCCGCAATGCTCCGCGACGTGACCTGAATAACCTTATCGCCTTCCGCCATGATGGACAGCAATGTGGGCGGCCCCATTTTCGGCGGGCCACCTGCTCCGCCCTGCGTACCGGGCCCACCTTGCCCGTGCACACTGTGTTGAATGTAACCCGGGTCGCGATACTTCCCGTCGAGTTTGGACATTTCGCCCATCTTGCCGGCAGCACTGGTCGCTTCGATGTCGCGATAATAGTCGAGTACGAGTTGCTTGTTGGCCGCTTCCTGCGGCGTGTCGGCCGCAATTCCGACTACAGGTGCAGCGAACACAGTCAGGATGCAAGCCATGGCAGTGCGCAGTGGTGCTTTCATGTGACCTCTGTTGTTCACTCGGTATCTCTACAGCGGTTTTGGCCAAGGCGATTCGCCGGCGTTCTTGCGCTCCATGCAGATATCTTCCTGAAAGGGCGTATCGGGCTGTCGTTTGTAGGTGAGCGCTGCCTCCCAGGGTTGGGTGAATGTCGCCGGGTCGACAATGGTCACTCGATATTCGAGCGTGTTGCGGTCTTTGAGGCGAAATCGTTCGGTCAACTTCAACTGGTCGCTGGTCTGAATGAGCCCATCGAACATTTTGTAATCGACGAAGTGGTCGGTCTCGGCGACCAGCGTCCGTCCTTCCCAACGGCCGCGGGCGTGCCCGACTTGTGCGCCCACAGTGTTCTCCAAGCCGTACAAATCAAAGGCGAAGTTCTCGGTGCCTTGCAGCGCCTTCGAGTTTTCGATGGTGGCGTCGTCGCGCATATCGATTTGGCGAGCAAGACGATTCCATTCGAACAGGAACAGCACCTTGCCGGGGCGATCGAAGATTTTGAACCGCTTCGGTGAAAGCATCAGCCTCGGGATACCGGGGGACGAGCAGCGCGTCATGGTTCCGTCGAAGGCGAAATCGCCGCTTTGCGCAGCGGTCTTGTTCTGATCGTAGATTTTCCGGCCCGCTTCAGTAAACGGAATGGCGGAGCCGTCAGCAGGCTGCAGCAGCGTTTGTGGCTTGCTCAGCAGCCAGGTGCCTTCGAGATCCGATTTTGCGTAGGCAGCGTTGATTCCCATCAAGATCGCGACCGTACTCATCACCGCCCAGATGCGTCTTTGCCGATTCGCTTTCATGCGTATGTGCAACTCACTTTAGTCTGCCGTGACAAGTTCCAAAGGGCGGGGAAGGCATTCATTGCGGCGCGTCCTCGGACAAGCCATAGCGCGTTGCGCCTCCCGACTCACCCACCTGTTGCTCACAGTCGTATTCACCGAGCATCCATGCGTTTGGCGCCCAGGCGAACGAACGAACGAACGACCAGGGCCTGGTGTACATCTGCGGATCGTTCACGGTGGTGAGAACCTCCAAGCTCTTGCCGTCCTCCAGTTTCCGAATGCGGTAGCTCAGCCGCACATCCTTGGACGCCGGGGTTCCCGACGTGTCGAGCCACATCGGCTCTTTGAAATTGACGCTGTCCACCACCAGCGTGTTGCCATCCCAATGGCCGACTGAGTAGCCCCCGAAGTTATGTTCGCCGGTAGGGCTATTCCGCTGCTTCATATGAATTTGCCAAAGAGCGTGGAATTCCTGATAGACAAAGTAGGTCAGATCATCTGTCTGTACGATCTGGAACGGGGCATTGATTTCGAAACTCCAAGTCGGAGCCGGATAGCACTTGGATGAGGCATTTGTCAGCGGCGTGCCGGCTTTGTCCATTTCACGGCGGTGATTCAGTATCTTTTTGGCCTCTTCTGTGTAGGGCAGGCGAGCCCCGTACACGTCGCGAAGGATGTTCCCTTGCAAGGGGTCGGCGTGATACCAGACGCCCTCAAAATTGCGCGGATCTGTGGCCGGCTGTGGAGCCTTGTCGGACAGCTTGGGGTGCTTCACCAGCGCGGGCGGGTCCGCGTCATCCCCACGACCCGCCGACGGCGGACCATTGCCGGCAGACGGAGGAGGTCCATTGACGGCCGCTCCGGCGCCGGGAGGTGCTCCGATCGGGCCATTGGTCTGGCCATAGGAGCCGTGGGAAAAGGCTGTTATCGACAGCAGCACTGCGACCACATAACGATTGGGCGTGTTCAACAAGGTATTACCTCGAAGAGATCAGCTCGATGGTTGGGGCAGACGACCAGCGCTGCGGCCGCCGACTAATAACGGGGCGGCCCGCCACCACCGGGCGGTGGCCCCGCACCACTGGGCGGTGGCCCCGCACCACTGGGCGGTGGCCCCGCACCACCGGGCGGTGGCCCCGCACCACCGGGCGGTGGCCCCGCACCACCAGGACCCTCGCCGCTCAATACCCTGCCGTCGGCGGCAACGATCTTCGCCAGAATGCCCCCGGCGGAGCCATTGCGATTGGGATGCCAATAGAGCTTGATCTTGTCGCCACGGCGAAAATCCTTAGGCGAGAAGCCCTGTCGGATGAGGAGACCGGGAGCGAACGAGGTCACGCTGACGTCGACGTCCTTCCCGCTTTCATCGCGGTAAGTGACGATGATCTGCGCGTGCGGTGCGCTCCACGAGAACTGTTTCAGCGTCGCATCGGCCGAGAGCGTCTTTGTTTCATCAACGCCCGCAGAGGAGTGATGCGCCAACGCGGGAGCGGCACTTAGCACCACCAAAAGACAAGCAGCCAGAGAATGGACGGTTTTCATATTCATAGTGTCCACGTAGCACGGGTGGTGAGGGAAACCATGCAGTAGTCTACCTGCGGTGGTGCGAAGCCTCAAATGGGGTCGTAAGCACGCCGAACCAGCTCCTGGGGAAGCAGGCTGCACATACGTCAACCTCCCGGCATGGCTCGACCAGATCTCGAACGCCCGCATACACACCATCCGCTGCGACAGCGCGCGGACAGATCAATGAAACCCATGAACAAAGCTTGGCACACCGCACATCCGATGCCTGAGAAGGCCTCGATCGAGCAGCGCATCGCTTGGCATCCGGGCGTATACGCAGCACTGCGGTTGTCGGCCGATTCCGGCCAGCCTGCGAAAGCTGATCCGTCCGTAGCTCCCCACACTTTTTAGAAAGGCTCGCGATCTTTGACATGAATAGACCAGACTGCAGACTAGTCTACGGAATTAGAGCACGCAAGCATGACAACCGAAATCGGCGGCCGCTCCGCCGACCACGCCCGGGACGTCTTCTACAATTTGCGCTAACGAGTAGCGGCCTTGATTCGCCATCTCCTCACCGCCGCGCACGCCGACCGAAGTGGCCGTCTCGACCCTCGCGACTAAACGCGCTCTCGACGACTACTCGACATGCGCTGTCAGTCTTGCGGCTCCGGGACAAGACTGGAATCCAATCCATCCTTTTCACCGGTTTGGAGCTCGCAGTTGTATTCCGCCGTTACAGCCATGTCTGGACGCCAGGAGTAATCTCGCACCCATGACCATGGCCGCGTGTAATACGTCGGGTCATCGAGCGTAAAGACGTCTTCCAAATACCAATGGTCCGTGTGCACTTTGCGAATACGCTCTTCGAGCTTGGCGCCCTTGGAGACAGGAGTGCCATTAACATCAAGCCAAAAGTCCTGTTTGAACCCTGTCGTCTCGACCACCAATGTGTTTCCATCCCAGTGCCCGATTGAGCGGCCCATGTAACCTGCCGGCGGGGCTTTGGCGGCATTCATCGAGATTTCCCAGTAACCGTGATATTCCTGAAATAGGACGTCGAACCTGTCTTTGGACTGAAAGATGTGAAAGGGGAAATTCAAATCCATCTGCCATGGCTGCCCGGGCGGAAGGCAGCGCGACGAAGCATTGATATAGGGAGTGCCTACCTTGTAAGACATGACGCGCCGCTTCGCTATCTTAAGTCCGGCCGCGTTAAACGGCGTCTTCTTGCCAAACATGTCGGTGCTGTTCTGGAACACGAGCAACGAGTCATGCAGCCATACACCGTCGAGAATGTGAGGATCCGCCGACGGCCCGGGCGCATCTGCGGCCAGCGGCGGCGCAACCGATTCTCGTGGCTCCGCCCCGTTCGGCCTCGGACCACCGGGTCCCGGCACCGCGCCCTGCTCGGCCGTCGAGCCCGCAGGTCCGGACGGTGGGCCGTCTGCACTCTGCGGCGATACGCCTCCCGGACCAGACTGGGCCAACGCGCCTCCGGCGTACATAAGGCAAATGCAAGACATCGCGACAAACGCGTGACTCGTCGCACGTTTCTTCGCTTCTGCCGCTGCCTCCACAGTTTCTATTCCCATCGCCGATGTCTCATTGTTTGCCGTCTCATTGCTAAAGCGTGGGTGTTCCGGGCGCTAACCGATCCAGGCAAACGTCCTCCGCAAATGCCTCATCCGCTTGGCGTCTATAGGTCACCACTGTTTCCCACGGCCGCGTGAAATATTCCGCGTCTTCTATGCGGATGCGGTCCTCAAGCGTATTGCGGTCCTTGAGCCGGATACGCTCGGCTACTTTCAGCTGATTCCCGTGCGGAACAAGGTTATCGACAAGCGTCGTGTCGTCGAAGCCTTCAGCAGAAACCACCAGCGTGTCACCCTGCCAGTATCCTTTGGCAAGCGGCACCGCCCTCCCGACGAGCTCTTCATCCTTAGGTCCAATCCCCCCAATTCGGGTTTGCGGAATCAGATCGCTCAAAATGATTTCCCGAGTGAGCCGGTTCCACTCGAACTGAAATTCGATCACACCAGGACGTTGCCAAATCCGAAATCGCGCCGGGGTGAGCATGAGGCGCGCTAAACCAGGAGACGCGCACCGCGCATTGGCCATGTCATAGGCGTCATAATTGCTCTTCCCCAGGTTAAGCTTGTTTTCCTCGTACCGCTTACGCCCCATTGCCGTGAATGGGATAGCCTCGCCATCCGCCGAAAAAGACGATCGGGCGACAGCAATCCTCCACGTCCCCTCTAAATTGACCGAATCAGCCGCCATTGACTTCGGCAGCGGCCACGCCGTACACAGCGCAACGCACACTGCCACTGCGTGCACGTACCGAGACGGCTTGCCGATCGCGCTATGAGTCCTGTGCTTCATTTGGGCACTTCGGCTCCGGCCTGTTTATCGTTGTCCACGGCAGCAGGAAAGAATTCTGTATCCTTAAATGTCCGTCCATCCGGCAGCTTGAGACTCGCCAGCATCCCCCCGGACTTCCCGCTCTTGGCCGGGTACCACGTAATATCCATCTTGTCGCCCGCCTTGAAATCCGTTGGCTTGAAGCCTTCTTTGGAGAACTGCGGCGGTGAAGCACTCGTGAGTCGGATTTGTGTCTGCGTACCGTCTGGATTTTGAATCATAAAGACCGCGGCCGAATGCGGAGCTCCCCAAAGAAATTCCTTTAGAGTGGCCTGATCTGCTGCAAGCGTTTTCGTCCTGTCATACCCTACGAAAGAGTGATGCGCCCAAGCCGGCATTTCGACCGGTAGCAGTAAAATTAGGCAGATAACCCAACCGCATTTATGTGCGCGTTGCATCACAAACATTGTTCCCCCAACAAAATAAAATAAACATCGCTCTAACTTTTTGAGATCTGGCGCGCACGAGTCTAGCAACTTCCGCCGGGGGGCTGTCATTTTTCGTGATCACGACGTCCCCCCGCATTAAGTAGCGGTGGGCATTAGAGTTCTCCCGGCATTATCAACACACAACCCATTTCCGCCCGCAACCGATGAGCCAGTTATCGCGTAGGTTCTCATCGTCACAACCAAGAGCACCGTTGTTAGTTGCCATCAACGTTTCCTCTTCTCAATCTCCTTCAGGACATCTTCTGGATCTCTATATAGATCGTTTGGTTTGTGTGCGTGTCAAAGGGGATGAAACTGGCCCTTGTACACTGCAATTGCCATGAGACAGCAAGTGGCAGATGCTAAAGCATGTGCCACATTACATATACCCTCAGGACAGTTAATGGCAGACCGACACGTCAAGCTTTTCAAGAACGGCCGCAACCAAGCCGTTCGAATTCCGCGCGAGTTCGAGCTGCCCGGCGACGATGCCGTCATGCGCAAAGACAGTAACAAACTGATCATTGAAGCGGCTCCGCCGCGCTCACTGCTCGCTTTACTGGCATGACCTCACACTGGTGACCGACAACGACTACGAATTTTCGCGCGTAGATGGATTACACGTGAAGAACTGGCTAAGGGATTAGCGACCAAGCTGTCCGGTGTAGACACTGCTTGGATTGGTAGCGGGGGCAGGATTTGCACTGTGACGGGGCTGCGCCAGCGCGTGCGTGAACTCGCTCACGCACGCGCTGGCGGTTCAATGGGTCATCTCAAATCGAACACCAGCGTTGAGTTGTATTCATCCTCATCGGCGAGTTCCGGATTCGCGCCAGGGGCATCGTACTCGACCGCCAGCACATACAAACCACGGCGGTTGAGCGGGATGGCAGCGATCCCGTCCGCATTAGTGGGCACTGATTTGGCCTCTTTTGGATCCATCACGGTTACACCATCGAGAATGCGCAATTTGGCGTCGGTGATCGGCTTGCCTTTTAGCTGAACTCGTACATGTAGAGTTTGCTTCGGCGCAAGTCTGAACGGATCTTCCAACGCGGTCAGTTCCATTTCCTGACCGAGTACAGCTCTGTATGCACCAGGCCCTAACAAGGTCTTGGCAAATTTAACCGCCCAGCGGCTAGCACTGGCTTGAGGATACAATCGCTTACTGACATTGCGCATTCCTTGTGGTGTGGTCACCCAATAACCACTGTCGTAACTCGCCGCAAGCAATGCGCCTTCGCCAGGTTTGGCAAACGGCTGTGTCACCAATACGGGTCCGTTGCTGACCTGTTGTTCGGTGAACGTGCCATTGCGCAAGGAAGCCACGCTTTTGCCGTCGATCACATCCACGTCAAAGATGCGCTGCACCGTCGCCAAATCGCGGCGATTGGTTTCACCGAAGTTGATCGTGGCCTTCAATTGCACACCGTTGTCGACCGTCGTTAACCACAAGTCATGCGCAGGAAGAGTTGACGCCAGCAATAGTGCACCTGCACCCAAACTTGATGCCTTGGTGTTCATACCAAGATCCCCCCCCCCGGTTGAAGTCGAAAGGTCGTTACGTGACTAGCTTTGCTAGAGCGCTGAGATTCTAACAAAGTCGGCGATGGCGCAAGCAGATAGAACGTTCGAGAGGCAATGGCTGCATGGAGTCAGGTCTGTTGCCTGCAACCGCAGTGCTGCGCAATAGCATGGTGGCTCCAAATCTGTCCAATGTGACGGTATTGAAGTCCCCTGCTGACGCCCGGCAGACGTTGCGCCGTCGTTTCTCGTCGCGTGATAGTGCTATGTACCGCTGCGTGCGGCGGCATGTGGTTCCCCGCATAATGCGAACGAGCAGCGTATTTTTGGCGCCGCAAAAGCTCCTCGGGCGCGCCATCGACGCGGGCTCGGCCGACTCGGCTGAATCACACCGGCCTGCACTTGCAGTGCTCCTCGCCGTAAACGTGCTCCGGCGCCTGGATGCCGAGGAAGTTCTCATAGTCGGCGCGATTCACTTAGGGGGAATGAAAAAGTATTGCTTCAGCCGGTCGGTTTCTTGCTGGCCGACATACTTCCCGATCTCCTTGTCGAACTGCGCCCAAGTCTTCCACGGTCGATATTCCTGGAATTCGCCCGACATGCGCGGCCCGACACCGGGAATCAACAGGAACTCATCTTTCGTGCCGCTGTTCAAATTGATCGGGATGAACGCCTTGCGGTAAAACTCTTGCGCCTGCGCCTGTGTCAGCATCTGATCGAGCAGAAACTTGTTCAATTCGACTACGGTCTTGAAGGGTCGCCGCGCGAGCATGTTTTTCACCATGACCGGTGTCACGTTCGGCAATTGCTGCAATGCACCCTCGGTGGCCACGTTCGGGTCGATCAGTTGGCTGACCTGCGCACCGACGGGTGGTGTCAGCATCAGAAGAAGCACCAAGCCGCCACTGATGACACTACCGGTCCTGCCGGCTGTCCGGTGCGTTATTGTCATGGAATTTCACTCCTTCTGTAGCGGGAATCGGTGTACGCGTAGGCTAGGCCGAGCAACCCCAATTGAATCATCATCCCGGGAGCGAGCAGCGGGGGCGCCTTGGCATGCATTACTTTCATCAAGAGATTCCATTTGCTCATTTCCGGATTGAGCTCGAGCTGATATTCGGCTGAACCATGGAAGTGTGCGCCCATGCCGAGGAATCCGGCTAGCACGAACAATCCCATGACGATCTGGAGCGCCCGCAAGCTCGCTGTATCAGGTCTCAACACATGCCAGATGAGCACGATGACGGCTATCGCGATTAGCACAAGAGGTACGAACTGTAACAGCTGTTCGTAATGCTCCAGGAGAATCAGCTCCGTCACCGTCCCAATGAGGCCCAGCGCGAGCACGCCGAGCACCCAGCGGCGAAGCCGCTCGATGACATGAGCAGTACTACCTACGTCCGGTCGACCTGCGTCCATCTTCGGGTCTTCTAGTCGTGACTCCGGGCCTCTTTCGTCACCTCAGTCAAGGCGGCGTTGTACTGGGTGGTTATATCGGTCACCAATGCGGTCACCTGCGCAACATCGGGCTTGTCGGGCATCAGCGCTTTCTCGACCTGAATCATTCCCTTCTCGATGGCGACGTAGGCGTCTTGGGACCGCGCCTTGATGAGGTCTTCGATGCTATCCCAGTTATTGTCGAACGCCGCGTAGGACGTTCGAGCCCCCTTAAGGTCTCCGGCGTTCAATGCCGGGATTACTTCGCGCAGATGAGCCCGAACGATGCGAAGGCGGGCGATGTCGTCATAGAGCGGATTGAGAGGGGCACCATTCGCGACCATAGTGATGGCTTCGTCATACTTGGCGAGCATCGTCTGCGAGTCAGCGAGCAGCTTGGCCACGTCAGGGTTGCTCGCGTCCAGCCCCTTTGTGATCCTGGCCTGGAGGTCGTGCTCCAGCAGGCTGTACATATCCTTGCTGCGGGTATTGATGTACACCTCGATACCGTTCCAAGCGGAATCGTAGTGCTCGAACGCCGCTTTGGCCTTCGCGACATCGTTGTGTTGCAGGGCCGCGACCGTGTCCACGAGGGTCGGCCGGACCGCCTTGACGCTGGTGACCTCAAATCGCTCATTCGCTGCCAAAGCTCGGCCCGTATAGCCGGCGATGGCCAGTGTCGCGAATAAGGCGAAGCCGATGCGGTGAACTCGTTGCATCATGGGCGTGACTCCTTGGTTGAAGGTTCAATACCGATTATCGGGTATTTTTTAGTCGTGTTGCGGCGATTCTCTTGACCCGCTGCACGTCACGTTCTGGTATCCGTCGGTCCGGAGCGGACCGTGATCGAATTGGTCGGGGTTACCTGCCCCGATTTCAGTGCCACGACAGGGTAGTAAAGTCCGCAATTGAACCAAGGAAAAATGATGCGCGCTGGACGCCGGGCACGCATCCGTCCCGATTCACCCTACTGGCGTTCCACTTTTACCTAGGAAGTCGTAGCGGCTTTCGGCGGCGGGGGCGGCGGCCCTCCGCCGCCCCCGAGGATCCGGCCATCCGGAACGGTCACCTTAACGAGGCTACCGCTAGGTCCGCCACTCTTCAGTGGGTGCATGGTCAAGGTGATCCTGTCGCCCGGTTTGAGCGTGGAGCTCTTCCAACCAGCGCGGATCATCATGCCCGGCGCACCCGCCTCGATGCTCCATTCGGTATAGCCCCCATTGCCGTCGGGGACCATCATTTGAATCCAGACATGCGGATTCGTGAACTGGAATTCTTTGATTACCCCGTCGACCGTGACTTCCCTGCCGAGATCAAACATGCCAAATGAATGATGCGCGAGCACTGCCATACAAGGGAAAAGCAAGGCAGCAGTAGCACCCGGCCAGCGTGCAAGTCTCACGGGGCTTTCCCGGATTCTGGATGCCCTTCGTCGCGAGGGCGCATGTTGTCCGCGCAATAATACTCCTGCACGTCTATGTCCGGCCGGCGTTCGAAATAACCTATGCCCGTAAAGGGACGAACGTAGGTCTTCGGATCGGTGATGGTCATGGCGACCTCGAGAAGATTTCCATCGCCTACCAGCCTGAGACGCTCGACGATATGCATCTGATCACTCGACGGCAAACGCGGGTCCTTGACGCTCTCGTTCGTTGAACTCACTACATTCGCGGCGTAGCCGTTCAGCGGACGCGCCCGCCCATTGAGGCGTACTGTGTCGATCACGAGCACATCGCGCTCCCAATGGCCGATCGAATGGCCTAGCCAGGTAGGGTCGAGATCCGAAGGATGACCGCGTCCATCCATGTATATACGTCGCGGCACTGCCACCCATTCATTCAAGATCACGATCTGGTTGGAACCCTGCAGGATCTGGATTGGAAACAGACCATTCGCAACCATGAAACTGACCGGAGTCACCGGCTCACACGCCCCCGGCGTACCGGTCTCGGTACCCAGGCGCCCCAATTCTCGGGATTGTTCCGCACCCCACTTCGTAAACTCAGGCGTCGGTGTGAAAGGCTTGTTGCGCCATCGCGGATCGATGTCTGGCCTGCCAGCACCAATGCCTATGAAGATGCCAAATATGTCGGGCTTCGAATTGGCGGCTGTTGCGTACTGCCCCACAGCAAACAACACAACAGCGCCCATAAGGGCAACGAGCGTTGAAGGCCTCTGGGATCTTCTTGCGCGGCCTTCGCCGCAAATCCACCGATTCATGCCTACGCCGCCCCCGCGCCATGTCCGGCTGCTGCTAAGTGCGGTCGCCGACACCCTTTTCATTTCATCCCCATGCTGGGGCGCGCACCCCTGCGATGGGTTTTTTCAGCGCAACTTCACTGACGGCCCGGCGGCGTCCCGCCGGCTGTCGGCGCGACAGCACCTGGCTGTCCACTAGCCACGGGAGATCCACCCGTGCGACCTTCCCCGCCGGGCAAACCGCTGCTCATGAATGCGTCCCAGTGCTCCGCCAGCTTGCCATTCTCAACTCTGAACATGTTGAAGACCAGGTCGGAGGTGCCACGTCCGGAGACCCGGACTACCCGGTCACCCACCGCGCCTATATAAACAACCTTTGCTGCCACACGCGGGGGACCACCCGCAGGCGCTCCACCTGCAGGAGTCGCCCCAGCGTTGGGAGGCGCAGGGCCCTGCATTCCGCCTGGACCGCCGCCCCGCGTCTGGAATATCCGTATTAGTGTCTCGCGACCCTGGCCTTGTGCCGCCCACCCTGGCGAATTCTGGTGGTAGTTCTCCGCAATATACTTCTCGGCGATGGGACGGAAGGGCACCTTGCTCTCGCCCCCTGCGGCGGTCCGTGCATCCAATGCATCGTAGAAACCTTGCACGATAGCGATGTCTTCCTTCTCCTGCTTCGTGTACTGCGCGGCCTGTGCGCTCATCATCGGCATCGCGGCCCCGAGCAGTGAGACGACAGCGGTGACAAACGTTTTGGAATGATTCACTGAAGACTCCTCCTAATCCTAACGCGGATAAATGGACAGGCGAGGTTCTGCCGCGCCCCCCCTCACTGCCAGTCATAACTTCGGCGAACTGGAACCAGGCTGTAACTACGATGCGGCTCTTCTCGCGCTCTATCGCTTCTACGGCGATGTGCAGTGCGTCGTCGTCAGGCCATCCGCCCTGCGCCGTAAAATTCTGGAGGGGCAGCCTGTCCGATCGCTGCTGCAGTTCATCAACGAAGATGACTTCGAAGTCGTCATCTTGATGACGCTTCAGCGACTTGGGCATGTCGAGCTCGATTTCGCGTTTGATCTCGATCCCCCTGGGCCCTCGCGCCCTCGCAGAGTCGAAAATAACCCCGCCGCTTACATGGCGCTTACATAGAATACAGCCGCGGCACCAAGCCCAGGTAAGCTCCATTTAAGTTATTGATTATATTGGTAGCGGGGGCACGACTACGGCGGATATCCGCCTACGCGGGTATCCGCCGTCTTTAAGCCTGATTAGACCCTGTTACTGCAAAGTGCCTTCGTTTAATTTCTTCAAAGCCTCTTCCGGGCTGAGGGACACACTGTCGTCCTTTGAAGGATCGTAGTACACGATCCCGCTGATTTGGCACTGCCATTCGCCTGGCCACGCATTCTCGCCCTTCACGCGAGCGTAAAGCTGCACAGGCGCCTCATAGGGCCCGGTGAACACCGTGTCGTCATGGACGGTCATCTTGACTTCCAGTGTGTCCGGATTGCGCAGTCGTATGCGCTCCACCATGCGCATATTTGGCCCATGCGGCCCGAATATCACATTCGTGAAGCTAGGCCCTCCTCCTGCCCCCCCCGCCATAGGCCCGAGCTTGGGGTTCACCAGGCCATATTGGAACAGGATGTCTTTCCGAAAGTTGACGGTGTCGACTACGAGAGTGTCTCCCTCGAAATGCCCAACCGACTCTCCGAGAAAGGTCGGATCTGAATCCTCCCTGTGCTTCGCATTCAAATGAATGAAGCGGGTCATGCTGGCGTTTTCAATATAGATGGAGAGCAGCCCCGGCGTGAATTGGAACTTGAGCGGCGTGCCGGAGCGCTGGATGATTGGCATTCCCGGCGTCTTACAGCCGATTCCCGCATAGGGCAGATCCTTACTAGGCTTGTACTTCGCCATATACGCCTTGGCCTTTTCCGTATAGCTGACCTGGACTGCCGCATCGACCATGCCTCCCCTGCTCATCCACATGCCGCTGAAGAAATCAGGCATCTTGGAGGCATCTTCCCAATTTGAACCCAACCCGCTAGGCGAGGCGTCATCGGCTGCCAGGGCGCTACCGGCGGCAAGCAGCGAAACCGCCACCGTCATCCAAACAGTGTGCTTCAACATGAGTAGCCTCCGCTTTATTTGTATTCGACAGCAGGAACATTTACGGTCGGGAAGGGCGGCGGTGTAGCTGCGCCGGCCTGCGGTCCACCAGGACCATTCGGGCCGCCGGGTCCAGCGCCTGAACCAGCTCCCGGAGGAGGCGCCCCGAAGAGCACCAACTCGCGGCCATCGCCCAGGACGATCTTCCGCAGCATGGCGTTATGAATGCCCGTCCTGTCGGGAGCGGCATAGACGCTGACTTTGTCGCCCGGCTTCAAGGTATTGGCATGCAAGCCGACGCGAGCCAAACTGTTGGGTCCGCCGGCTTCAAATCCCCACAATTCCGAACTGCCGTCGCCCTTGGTGACTTGCATATAAAGCCAAGCATGGGGATTCTCCCATAGCCAATTGCGCACAGTCCCCCTGTAAATATAGAGCTTGCCCATGTCGAAATTGGCGCCAGCGTGGTGTGCCCACGCTACTGACGCCGTCCCGGTAGCCAGCAAGCACACCGCCAAAGCGCCGCCCATTCCCTTCCTGAAAATCCCGCTTTTCATCTCACATTCCTCGAAGTGTTGTGTTGACCGGCGCCGCCATTGCTCTGACGCCATTCCACATATAGTACTCGCTCTTGCGTGTACAGGTTTCTTACCGTGCGCAGGTACGAGTAAAGGGCCACGAACCCCAAGGCAAAACCTTCCCCAATAAAAAGGAGGCAGCGGCCTGGGCCAGCTCCATCGAGAGTGCCATTTGTGAGGCGCGTTACTTCCCGAATCAAAACGCATCGCGCACGCCCTTTGCCGAGGTCGTGGCTCGCTATCGGGGCACAGCCTTGAGCAATCTGAAAGCGTCCGGCGTAGACACACTCGAGCAGCACCTGGATTGCTGGGTCGAGCGATTTGCCGGCAAGACGCTTGCCGAAATCACCCCCGACCTCGTCGCGGAGGCCCGCGACGCGGCCTATGACCACTGCTTTGCACGCTGATACCTGGCGCGCAATGCGAGGTGGGTGTGGGGGTCGACTGAAGGTTTGATATGCTGACGTCCGGTTCACACATAACTAGAGGGGGCATCATGAACAGACCGATCCTTGAATTGCTTGTGCGCTCATGCGTGTCGGTTGCTGCGAGCGTAATCCTGATTTCGAGCGCCGAGGTTACACCGGCTAACGCGGCCGAAAGCTTCACTCCGACGATGAAAGATATGCTGTCCATCCAGGGCGCCATTGAACGCTACGAAAGAGGCATGGATACAGGTGACCGCAAACTGCAGGCGTCTGCCTTCTGGGATGATGCAGTCATCGTCAGCCCGATGGGAAGGGTGCCCTTCAATCAGGCAATACCTGGGGGTGCGCCCCCTGCGGGCGGCGGGGGTGGTCCGGGAGCGGTGCCTCCCGGTGCTGGTGGGCCTCCCGGCGGCCCGGGCGCGGGGCCTGCTGGCGCAGGTAGACCTCCGTCGATAAGTGGTATCCCCGTCGGACCCAATGGTTTGCCGGAGAGGCCGCCTTCCTGCGACCCCACGTACCAAAAGCCGGAAACAGGCTGGCACCTTTGGCACATCGTTGCGAACTCATCGTTCGAGTTCCTGAGCCCGACCCGCGTCAAGCATCATGCCTACTGGTTCGCCGTGTGCCCGAGCGCCGGAGCGGCGAACGGCGCCGGCATTGGCTCCGTCGGTCCGCCCGGCAGCTACAACGACATTCTTGAGAAGCGCAACGGCGAGTGGCGCTTCGTCGAACGCAACATTGCCCTCAATGAGATGTACAGCGGGCAGCCATCCCGGCGTTACTAAAGGCCGGATGCGCCGCGCTTCATACACGCGTGTCGTCTAGCCCTTGCAAGGGCGCAGTCCTGGCCGAGACTGCGCCCTCGCACCTCTCAATGGAGTGACATTGCGGCTAAACCCGCCGTGGCGGCGGCTTCGTCCACATCGCCTGGCCCCGGCGCGCCGCTGCAGCCGATGGCCCCGATCACCTCGTTGTTGCGAATGATGGGCACCGCGCCCCTCGCGTTGCCTCAGCAAAAGTGTTACCGGTTGGGGTAGTTGCCTCAGCTGAGATGTTACCGGCGATCCCGCCTGCCACCATGGCGTCTCCATTACCTCGGAGGGGCTATGGGCACCAAGATGACACTTTCGGCACGTGCCGAACTGACCAACGCAGTCCGTCGACGCTACGTCGCTGCAACCGGCGCTGAGAAGCGCAAGATCCTCGATGAGTTCATCGCGGCGACCGGCTATCACGAGAAGTCTGCGGTTCGAGCGCTGAACACCGATGCGACCGTCAAGAGGCGGCAGACCCGTGCGCGCCCATCGCTGTATGACGAGGCGGTTCGGGCCGCGCTGATCGTGCTCTGGGAGGCCTCCGACCGGGTATGCGGCAAACGCCTGCGGGCGCTGCTGCCGATCCTGCTGCCGGCCTTGGAACGTAACGGGCATTTGCATCTTGCTGATCCGATGCGCCAAAAGATCCTGGCCATGAGCGCCTCGACCATTGACCGATTGCTGCGGGAGGCGCGCAGCGCCACACGCTCCAAGAAGGTCCGGCGCGCGATGCCGGCGGCGCGCCGGCGTGTGCCAGTGCGCACCTTCGCGGACTGGAACGAGCCGCCCCCGGGAAGCATGGAGATGGACTGTGTCGCGCATTGCGGGGACGCCAACCGCGGCAGCTACGTCAACAGTTTGGTCCTGACCGACATCGCGAGCGGCTGGACGGAGGCGGCACCGCTGGTGGTTCGGGAGAGCGGCCTGCTCGTTGAGACGCTCGACCGTGTTCGCCTGGGATTGCCCTTCGCCCTTCGGGCGTTGGACGTCGATAACGGCAGCGAGTTTGTGAACGAGTCCTTGATCAATTACTGTCTCACCCATGGGATCGAACTCACTCGCTCTCGGCCTTGGCGGAAGAACGACCAAGCCTGGATCGAGCAGAAGAACGGCGCTGTCGTGCGCAAGCTGCTGGGCTATCGCCGTTTCCAAGGCATTGCCGCCGCGCAGGCGATCACCCGACTGTACGGAGCTTCGCGTCTGTTCGTGAACTTCTTCCAGCCCTCTTTCAAGCTGGCGGAGAAGCACCGCCAGGGCGCTCAGGTGTCCAAACGCTACCATCCGCCGCAGACCCCCTGTGATCGGCTGCTGCAGGCTGAGAGCATTCCTGAGGCCGCCAAAATCAAACTGCGCGAGGTGGCCAGCGCCTTGGATCCGCTAAAGCTCCTCGAGGAGATACGCGCAATGCAGGCGCATCTTGTGGCCCTCGCCGATGGCGGGGAGGTTCCCGTTGCAACGCCCGAACCCCCAGATCTCTCCGGCTTCATGGCCGGTCTTTCCAGTGCGTGGCGAGCGGGCGAGGTCCGTCCGACGTTCTCCGGTGACACCAAGCCGCGCTATCTGCGCAGCCTTCAGGCCATGGTTCAACCCGATCTGCGACAGATGCCCAAGAAGGCCCCGCCACTCGCTACTACCGCACCGTCGCTTGGGCCGCCTACGCAGACTCCGCCTCCTATTTCGGCCAAGCCGCTTACTGAACGACCTACCCTGATCTACGCCACGCCCGGCAGACCTGTGTATCACGCGTTCACGATGATCTGGCCATTAGTGTGCCGCCGCCTCGAAGGATGCCCGAGCATAACTACCGCGCAATTGTTCGATGAACTATGCGTCCAATTCCCAGGACGCTTTCATCCGAAGCACGTAAATCGTCTCGCAAAGCGCGTGAAACAGTGGCGCCAGGATGCGCGTGCTCGAGGCGTCGTCATCCCGCCAACTAAGTACCGCCGCTTCAGCAATAAGCCTCGAGGACGTTCCCCGGTTCCGTACAGCTGCACTGCTCATTGGCCTGAGATGACTCAGTGGCTGGAAGATCATCCCGATCAGACCGCTGTCGAACTTCTCACCGAATTCCAAGCTCGCTATCCAGGATTGTACCGCCGCAGCCACTTGCGTACGCTGCGGCGACGGGTACAGGTCTGGCGCAGAGAAGCGATTCATCGGCTGATCTTCGAGCTGCGGGAGCATAGCCGGGATGTCAGCGCAACAAGTGAGAGCAAGACGGTCGAGGGTCAATCAGAGGCGGAGCTTCTGACGCCTTCGGCGTCAGACTGCGCTTTGTTGAAGATCGAAAAAATACTGTCGAGTACACCAAGATTGACTGCCGCCGGTAACATCGTTCATGAGGCAATCGGTAACAAAATTACGTGAAGCAATACGGGGG
>Ga0182016_10002883_pt1 | contig 19898 bp, 17 predicted proteins | sample 712S2MmetaG_FD_120491 | JGI IMG/M metagenome (GOLD analysis project Ga0182016, IMG submission 120491) | Permafrost microbial communities from Stordalen Mire, Sweden - 712S2M metaG | ecosystem: Environmental > Terrestrial > Soil > Wetlands > Permafrost | place: Sweden: Stordalen | collected... | reverse complement strand
GCATGGGAGGCGGTGCGGGCGGGGCGGGCGGCATGGGAGGCGGTGCGGGCGGCGCGGGCCTGGGGGCGGGCGCTGCCGCCTGGGCGAGTGCCGCAAGGCAGCCGGGCGGCCTCTTCGATCGCATCAAGAATATCTTGCTCACTCCGAAGACCGAATGGCCGGTCATCGAATCCGAGTCGACCACCGTAGCGCAGCTGTACAAGGGATATGTCATTCCGCTCGCGGCGTTCTCGGCGCTCATGTCGTTCCTGCGCATGTCGGTGATCGGGTTCGGCTTCGGGTTCGGCACCTTCCGCGTGCCGTTGCTCAGCGGCCTCATCTACGCGCTGCTCAATTTTGGCGCAGGCCTCTTGGGCTTGTTCCTCGTCGGTCTGATCATCGATTTGCTCGCTCCCACCTTTGCAGGCCAGCGCGATCAGCGTCAGGCGATCAAGACCGCCGCCTACGTCTTCACCCCCGCGGCCTTGAGCTCGGTGCTCGGATTGCTGGGAGGTCTGGGCGGATTTTTGCAGCTGCTCGCGTGCCTTTACGGGATCTATCTGCTGTATCTCGGATTGCCGTTGTTGATGCGCAGCCCGCAAGACAAGGCGGTGGGCTACACGGCCGCCGTGGTCATATGCACCATCCTGGTCGGCGCGGTGTTCGGCGTGGTGCTTTCCATGTCGATGCGAATCGGCGGCTACAGCCCCTATGGCGGGCTGCATATGGGGGCACTGACGCAGGAAGAGCGGCAGCAACAAGCGGCCGCCGCGGTCGGCAGCATCATCGGAAATGCCCTCGGCACCGATGAGAAGGGGCGGGCCGATCTCGGCGCCGCCATCAACAACCTCGCGGCTGCCGGTCAGAGGATGGAGCAACAACAGCAGGCCGCCAATGCGGGAGGCTCCTCCGGCGCCGCGCCCGATACCGCAGCGTCCGGCGCAGCCGCGCCGGCCAACGCGCAAAGTGCGGCGGCGGCAACCGCAGGTTTGCTGACGGCACTGGGCGGTGCGATGGGCGGGAGTCATCGCGTCGACCCGGTGGATTTTCACACGCTCAAGGCGCTCCTGCCCGAGTCATTGCCGGGCATGCAGCGCACCAATGCGGAGGCGAGCAGCGGGCAGGCCCTCGGGGTCAAGGGATCCTCCGCCACAGGCGACTATCAGGGGCAGGGCGGTTCCGCGCACATCAAGATCGTCGACGCCGCCGCGGTCTCCGGTCTGCTCAACGTGGCCGGCGCGCTCGCGGTGAATCAAACCTCCGAGAGCGACTCAGGCTACGAGAAGGACGCGACGGTCGCGGGCCGCACGGTTCACGAGAAATACGATAATCGCAGCAAGCACGGCGAGCTGAGCGCCATCGTCGCGAAGCGCTTCAGTGTCGAAGTGAGCGGCGACGGAGTGGACATGAGCACCCTCGAGCAATATGCGAGTCTGGTGGATTTCTCGCGGCTCGAATCGATGAAGGACGCCGGCGCTCAAGCCAACTGAGCGCCCGCACGTCTGAGCGCCCGCACGTCGTGCGGCAGCCCGGACGGGACTAGAGGTTCGTTCCGTGCGCCTCGGCCAGCGCGTCGCGGGGCGCGGCATCGAGCCGGTTGAGGGCGCCGCTCGCCGCACAGGCGGCATCGAACGCCACATGAAGCTCGGCGCTTTGATCACCGGCAAGCACCGTGAAGCAGTTCGAGCCCAATCTCGTATTGAGGGGATCGAGCAGCGAATGCTGCACCAGGGTCCCGACCGGGCCGGAACCCAGGGACAACTCGGTATCGATCACCACATCGTTTTGATCCTTGCTCGCGAGCGCGGCGTTGAGAACGATCAAGCTGCCGTTGATCTGGTCCAAGAGCGCGTTCGCGGCGGCCGGAGGCAGGCCGGAGAATCGCAAGCGGGTCTTTTTCGGCTTGAAATCGAAGTACTGCAGGAAAAAGCTCTGTGAAAATTCCCCACCGATAAGTCGGCCGACGTCTTGAAGCGCCAGTTCCTGGGTCGCCCAGCTCTGCTTCTCGGGGATCGTGGAGTTGTGATAGATCTCCTGCCCGGATTTCATATCGACCGCCTTCACCGTCCAGGACGTCAACACGAATTTCTCGATCGTGAGACCCGACGCCGGCAGCTTGGCGGAGAGCTTCTTGAAGCGCACTTCCCCGTCCACATGGAAGTCGGCCGGGGGCTTGGCGTGCTCATCGTCGACGACGGTGAATCCAAACGAGTGGATGTGTTCCTTGAGCAGATTTTCGGCGACGCTCGAGGGCTGCGGTCCCGCGGCGTCCGTGTCCGTGAACGTGCGCACGCTCACGGAAATTTTCGGATCTCCATTGTTGCGGATGAACTCGACCCGCTCGTCGTGCGAGATTTGATTGATCGACTTCTGCACCTCGCGCACGCTGACCGAGGCGCGCAGGGTGCCGAACATGAGCCCATCCTTGGTCGTTTGGGGCTGCTGCTGCTGCAACACGGCGGTGATGAAGTCATCGCTGCGCGTCAGCAGCTTGGCGCGAACGATTCCGTAGTTGGCGTTGAGCGAGCTCGGCTGCACGTAGAGAGCCGCGGCTTTGGCCACCAATTGGCGGCGCGCATCGAGCCACACGGCGCGCTCCGCCGCCGCATCGTCCGTGGTTTGGCCGGGGGGCGGCAAGGCCGCGATGCCCACCGCGCTGATGACCGCGGAATCCGGGTTGCCCGCCGATTCGATCGGGGCGGAGGCGGCGCCCGGCGGCGCCGATTGCGCAACGAGCGGCGCCGCGGCCGGAGTGACGCCGGCATCGCGTTGTCCCAACCGCGGCCACCATAGGTAATAAGCGGCCGCTGCGCCCGCCACCAGGACCCCGAGCAGCGTGAATACCACGGCCGGACCGGGTGCGCGCTTCGCGGCGGTCACGGCGCCGGTGGATGCGGCGGATCGGAGCATGGTGGGGGCGGGCGCGGCGCCGGGTCGCGGCTCCGTGACCGGGGCGCCCGAGGCCGGGGCGCCCGAGGCCGCCGCGATGATCGCCTGCTTGAACTCCGCCGCCGATTGGAAGCGCTCATCCGGCCGTTTCGCCATCGCCCGTTGCAGCACCGCATCGAAGCCCCTCGGCACTTGCACATTCAGCGCCGACGGCGGCGGGGGCATCTCGTTCAACACGCGGTGCATGATCGTGGTGTAGGCGCCGGTGAAGGGGATCTCCGCCGTCAACAGCTGGTACAACACCACGCCGGCCGAATACAGATCCGAGCGGCCGTCGACCGTCTGTGCCATGAACTGTTCGGGAGACATGTAGCTCGGGGAGCCGAGCACCGTCCCGACTTGCGTCAAGGTCGACGATTCGAGACGAGCAACGCCAAAATCGCCCACCTTCACCGTGCCGTCGGTGAGCAGAATGATGTTCGCGGGTTTGATGTCGCGGTGGACCACGCCGTGGCTGTGAGAATAGTCGAGCGCGTCGAGCAGCTCCGACATGATCCGCTGGACCTCAGGCATGGGGAATCGCTCATGCGCCTCGAAGTAGCTTTCGAGCGAGCGCCCCTCGATGAACTCCATCGCGATGTATGCGGTGCTCGAATCCGCCCCCGTGGCATCCTTGACGCTTTCCTCGCCGTAGTCGTACACCGCGATGATGTTGCGATGACTCAGGCGGCCGGCCGCTTGCGCTTCCCGGCGCAGGCGCGTCAAGAGATTGTCGGCCTGTGTGCCGTCGAAATACTCGGTGATGAAGGTCTTGAGCGCGACCCGGCGGCCGATGACCGGGTCGAAACCCTCGTACACGACGCCCATGCCCCCGCGGCCGACTTCGCGCCGCACCTCGTATTTTCCGAGCTTCTGCGGCAGCGGCTTTTGAGCATCGTTCATGAGATTCGCCTCATGGTCATGCGGTTACTTGTATTTATTGTCGATGTCCCAGACGCTTTTTTGCACCAATCGCTGCACCATGGTATCGAGCGACACGCCGCCCTTGGCCTGGCTCGAGATACCTGCAACGGAGGTCGACTGAGCACCCACCTCCATCTTCTCCTCCGTGTAACCTTGAGCGACCTGCTCGGTGGTGGTCGCATCGAGCAGCTTGTAGCGCATGCCGATCACCCAAACGCCCGCCGCGGTCGAAGTGTCCACGGAGCCCGTGACCGTCCCGGCGGCCGCGCCGCCGCGGCCGCTGCCGAAGATGCCGATCAGCGAGCTGGCGACGCCGCCGTTGAAGCCTTTTTTCGCTTCAGCAACCTGTTCGGCCTTCAAGATGTCGAACTTGACGATCCACTTGGTGGTCTTCAGCTTGCCCTTTTGCATGACTTTTTTTGCCTCATCCGGATCACCGGCTCCGTAGGCGAGCTGGATCTCGTTCAGCATGGGCCCCAAGTCGGCGCGGTCGAGCACGCGGAAGTTCGCCTTGGACAGCTCGAGCTCGCCGAAGTCGGCGATGTTGTTGGCGCCGTATTTCGCCATGAAGCTGGCATTGTTGCTTTTGATCTCGCCCGGCAACACCACCAGCTGGGGGCCTTGTTTCGCGGCGTTGGTGTAGACCACGTCCGTGTACATGCCCTTGTCGGCGGCGGCGTTGACATCCTTCGAGACACCGCTGTTGGCGGTCGGCGACGGACTCGAGCTCGAGCCCCACGTCGGCGGTTGCGGGGCCTGTGCCCAGGCGCCCGCCATCGAGCCGGCTCCGATGAGCAAGGCCCCGATCTTCATGCATGAGCTGATCGACATGATCTGTCTCTCCCTTTTATTGCTTGGTTCCGGCCGATTCGCGGCAATAGTCGTTGTAAAGCTGCGCAACCAGGGGATCGGCCTGTTCCTTGACCAGTTGCAACGCGGCGCCGAGCACATCGCTGCCGGAGTACGATTCGGCGTGCGCATTGACGTCCGACAGCACCCGTCCATCGGTCGCCGACAAGGTCAAGTCGATGTTGACCGAGACTTCCTTGACCTGGACCACCGGATTGACGCTGGCGCGGCTGCCGATGGCGCCGCGCAGGACGTAGCGCGCTCCCAGTTTCTTCGATGCGGCGAGCGCGGCATCCGGGTCGTTGTTGAAATACGCATCGACCTCGGCCTGCGCGATGTTCGCCTTGATCTCCTCCTGCGTGATTGTCTTGAGGCCAAGCGACTTGAGCCGGTTGTCGATGATGCGAAAAAACTGTCCGTAGCGGTCCTGACCGGCAAGCCACCGTCCCGAGGTCTGCTCGCCGATCAGCAGCAGTATCCGTTGGTTCTTGAGCTGCTGCCGGCAGGGGGCGGACACGAGCGCCTGAATCGATTGAGCGCGTGCGGCAGCCTCGGCGTCCCGCCTATCCTGATCCTTGGCGGCCTCGGCGGAGAAGCTGAAGCTCTCCGTGGCGGGGGGCTCGTCAGCCGCTACCGGACCCACCCGGAGCAGCAACAGTGCGGCGCTCAGCAACGCGATGACGGAATGCCGGGAAATCATGCGGAGGTCAGTTCCACTTGATCGAGACCACGCCATCTGAATGCTCTTTGACGATCTGGTCCATGCTTTTGCCGGTGAATTCCGTGCGGTGTTCGGGCGCCCTGACAATGGCGTCCACGTCTGGATGCTTGTCGATTTGCTCCTGCGTCCAGTCGAGGTAGGGCTGTGCGATGCACTTGACCAGGATGAGCGGCGGGACGAATAAGGCTGCGGCATCGAATATCAGGTCGCCCGACTTGAATACCATTTGATTCGTATTGTTGTGCCGGCTCGCTTCGATTATCGCCATGAGATCGCATACCACCTGCAGCCTGTCGAGGTGCACGCCAATCGAATGGAGCACCTCGAGCCCTCTTCGATGCGCATCCAGAAACTTTGCCGCCGCCAACGCCTTGGGATTGCGCAGCGCCAGATTGGTGAAATCCGCCGCGGCGACCTCAGCCTCGAATTCAGTCAGGAACTGCTTTATTTCGAAGTGCGAGCGCACATTGGGCAAAAGCTTCGATCCCATCTTCCTGACGGCCTCGAGCTCCGCGGCCGCATGCGCGAGCTCCAACTCCGTGCGCTTGACCTCCTGCAGGAGCTTGAACGCTTTTGCCAAAAAGGGCTCGAGTTTCCGCTCGGCGCCTTCGAATCGGAAGTCTTGCAAAAACCACCGAGCCGCGGAGAAAGTCGGCTCTCCCTTCTCATATAGCATCGATATCTTTTCGAAACTGTCCACCACGGCATTGGTGACCACGGTCCACTTCGACAATCGGTCTTCGTACGGCCCCTCTCCCGGGAAGGGGCGCGGCGGGGAAGCGGCTGCGCTGCCCGCGACAGGTGGCGCGGTCCCTCCCGGCTTTCCGCCGGCATGATGGGGACGATGCACATCCTTGGGGTTGCCGGCGGATTTGACTTTCCGGTGCAGCGTCCTCGAGAGCTTCTTGAGGTCGCTCACCAACTGCGTCGACCGGGCGGCATACCCTCGCGCATACGTCGCGCTCGATGCCGAGTGGTGCGGGTTGACATAGGATCGGTGACGCGTGCCATTGGCAGGCGCGTGTCCGGGGCCGCTCAAGGTCCTTGAATGCAGACCCGGCGAGGTGCCGAGGTTTGGCGACCTGTGTCTGTGTGTCACGATTATCCCCCCTCTCCCTTGCATCGGCCGGACCTGAGCGATGCGGCAGCCGCCCCATCCCGTGATATGACCGAGAACGGCCCAAATATACGCCACTACGAGGCGTCACTCCTGAGAAATCGTCCCATTGGGTGCTTCCGGACCTCCTCTCTGAGCACGCCCCTGTGCTCGGTCTTGGGGCAAAATTGGAAGCGCACCCCCCGGTGCGCTATTGTCGTCGAAACGTCACAGCGGTGAAGGGTCCGGGAGCCCAGAATAATGAGCCGACCTACGGTCAAAGAAATCAATTACGTAGACTTCAAGCGCATTTTGGAACGGGCGGCCACGACTGGAAGCCGGATCGAGCCCTCGGACAAGGCGCGCTGGGGCGCGTACGTCACGGCGAACAGGGTGAAGGAGGCCGGATTCCAAGCCTACGCGAAGAGTTATTCCGAGACGCTGAAAGCGGTGATCATCGATGAGCCCGAGCCGCACGGGGGCTACTACCTGTATTCGGAGAGAGACGAGGTGAGCCTCAAATGGGTCCCAAGGGTCCAGTAGGTCAGCGGGGAGCGTAGAACTGTATGGCCGCCACAGCCTCCAGGCGATTAGTTGTGCATTCGGTGTTGTCACCCGATCAGCTGCTGGTCAAGGATGCGACCGTGCGCGAGGAACTCGGTCGCATGAGCGCCATCCAGATCGATTTATTGAGTCCCGACGAGGATCTCGCGCTGGATGACATGTTGGGACAGGGGATCGCACTCGAGCTCGCCTTGCCGGGCGATCAATCGCGCTTTTTTCATGGCATCGTTGCCGAGTGCTCGCAGACCGGCCGACTGGGCCGTTACGCCACCTATTCGGCGCAGGTGGTTCCTTGGCTGTGGTTTCTGACGCGCACCAGCGATTGCCGGATCTTCCAGCAGAAGAGCATTCCGGACATCATCAAGTTCGTGTTCCGGGAGCATGGCACGTCCGATTTCGAGGATGCGCTCAGCGGCAGCTACGCCCCGCGCGACTATTGTGTCCAGTACATGGAGACCGACTTCAATTTCGTGAGCCGGCTCATGGAGGAGGAGGGCATCTACTACTTCTTCCGTCACGAGAAGGACAAACATACGCTGGTGCTGTGCGACAGCACGAGCGCGCACAGCGTGACGCCCGGGTGCGCATCGGTGTCGTACTTTCCGCCCTCCGAGAACGTCGTGCGGGAGGACGATCACGTGAGCGGGTGGCTGCTGTCGCATTCGATGCAGAGCGGCAAGCTCACGCACACCGACTTCGATTTCACCAAGCCGCGCACATCGCTGCTCGCGCAATCGGCGATGCCCGGCAGCTATCCGAAATCCGATGCGGAGTTGTTCGAATATCCGGGGGGCTACTCCGCGGTCAGCGACGGCAGCCGCTATGCGCAGCGGCGCCTGGAATCGATTCAGCACCAGCATGCACGAGTGTCCGGTTCCGGCAACGTACGGGCGCTCGCCGTCGGTGGATTGTTCTCGCTCGAAGGCTACCCGCGCGAGGATCAGAACCAGGAATACCTGGTCGTCTCGGCGATCCATCATCTCGCGGGTTCCGACTACGAGTCCGGCGTTTCGCACCACGCCGAGGATGTCACCGTCCACTTCGATGCCATCCCGAGTCAGCAGCCCTATCGCACGCCGCTGACGACGTGGAAGGCGCGCGTCGCGGGGCCGCAGACCGCCATCGTCGTCGGCAAGGCGGGGGAGGAGATATACACCGATCAATATGGCCGGGTGAAAGTGCAGTTTCACTGGGATCGGCAGGGTAAGCGCGACGAGAACAGCTCTTGCTGGGTGCGCGTGAGCCAGGTGTGGGCCGGCAAGAACTGGGGTGCGATGCACATCCCGCGCATGGGTCAGGAGGTCATCGTGAGCTTTCTCGAAGGTGACCCGGACCGGCCGATCATCACCGGCCGCGTCTACAACGCCGCCGAGATGCCGCCTTACGATTTGCCCGCGAATCAGACCCAGAGCGGCATCAAGAGCCGCAGCAGCAAGGGCGGCTCGCCGGCGAATTACAATGAAATCCGCTTCGAAGATAAAATGGGTTCGGAACTTCTGACGATTCATGCGGAAAAGGACCAGCTCATCGAGGCGGAGCACGATGAGACCCACACGGTGGGGCACGACCGCGTGCGCCAAGTGGGCAATGACGAGACGGTGACCATCAACCGCGATCGAACCATGACCATCGTGCGTGATAAGTCGGAGACCGTTCAACGGAACAAGATCGTGCAGATTGTCGGCAATCAGTCCGAGAACATCGATGGGGCCATGAGTGTCGTGGTGGGAAAGACTCTCACCGAGTCGGTGATGATCAACTATTCTGAAACCGTCGGCGGTGCGATGGAGCTCACGGTGGGCGCCGCTCTCGCCATCACGGTCGGGGCGGTGATGTCGGAGGCAGTAGGCGGCTCCAAGTCCGAGGCGATCGGCGGCTCGAAAAGCGAGAGCACGGGCGGCGACAAGACGCTGCAAGTGGGCAAGAATCTCACGGAGTCGATCAAGGAGAACCGGTCGGTCACCGTCGGCAAGGACCTCAATGAGAGCATCGAAGGGCAACACGTCGTTGCCGTGACGAAGGAATCGATGCTCAAGGCGAAGAAAGTGGAGATCACGGCCGACGATGAAATCAGTTTCAAGACCGGCGATGCGGAGATCATCATGAAGAAAAACGGTGACATCACCATCAACGGCGGGAAGATCACCATCAAGGGCAGCGGTGATCTGGTTCTCAAGGGAAGCAAAATTTCGGAGAATTAGCGGATGGCAAGCCAACCCATGCGATTACTAGAGACCCCTGCCGCGTCAGCCCCGGAGCTTCACGGCGTTCGAGTGGGAAGGATCATCGAAGTCGCTGCCGACGGGCGACCTAAAGTGCAATTTGACGGCGCTCCCGGGCCCGTGTTTGCCAGGGTTGCCGTGGCATTGACCGCCATGGATCCTCCTGCGGCATCGACCGACGTACCTGTGCTCCTCATCTTCGAGAATGGCAATCCGCAGCTGCCGATCATCATCGGCTTGATGCGCGACACGTTGGCCGCGGCCGCCGCACTGCCGCCGCGGGGGCGGATCGACGTTCCGGGGGAGCGCGGGAAGTCGTTCGAGCTGAATGGAAGGACGCTGTTGTTCGAGGGACAGGACGAGATAGTTCTGCGTTGCGGTCTGGGTTCGCTCACCATCCGCGCGAACGGACAGGTCATCGTCAAGGGCACCAAATTGATGAGCAAAGCCAGCGAAACCAATAAGATTCGCGGCGCTTCGGTGCTCATAAACTAACCCGCGGTCGCAGCCCTAAAGGGACACGCTCATGCCGGTCACAGTAGGTGTCAACTTCATGTCCGTCGTGCATGCCGGAAGCAACGGCATCAGCACGGCGTTCCCGGACGTTTGCAAAACTCCCGCGCCGCCGGCCCCGCCAATTCCCATTCCCTATCCGAACATTGCCCAGTCATCCGATACCGCCCAGGGGGCGTCGACCGTGCAGTGTGACGGCAATCCGGTGTGCGTCAAGGACTCCAACTTCATGGTCAGCAGCGGCGATGAGGCCGGCAGCCTGCTCGGAGTGGCTTCGAACAAGATCAAGGGAAAAGCAGAGTTCGTCAATTTCTCCTTCGACGTGAAATTCGAGGGCAAGAACGTCCCCAGGGCGATGGATCTCATGCTGCATAATGACAAGAACACCCCGCCGTTTCCCGTCATACAAGGCCCGGTCGTCGCCATGGGTAGTGACAAGGGCACTTGTTATTTCTGCGGTAAGCCGCTTTAGATTGCATGGCGACGCACTCCGAACCGTCCGGCGCAGTCGTCATCGGCGGACTCGGCATGGTCGCATCGCTGGGTCTCGACGCCGCCACGGTCTGTGCCGCCGCCCGGGCAGGATTGATGCGCTCCCGGACATTGGAGAACTATCGCCTGCGATCCGCTGTCGAGGGTGATGAAGAACCGGTGATCGGGCACCCGGTGACCATGCTGACCCGCGGTTTCGAGGGTCGCGCCCGCCAGATGCGCCTCCTGCAAGGCGCGCTCGCCGATTTGTTGATGCAAACTCCGCAGGTAGATTGGCAGGCCGAACCCCACAAATTTTATATCGCGTTTCCGGATCCTGCGCGAATCGGTCGGGGGGCGGAGCTGATCGCGGATGAGTCGGCGCGGCGCTCGCACAGCGAGCGGCTGGCACGAAGTGATGAATCGGAATCGCCCCCGGAGACATCACCCGCTTCCGCTGCGGAATCACTGATGCAACGAGCCGCTGAGCTGGCCCGCTGGCCGGCGACGCCGGTCATCGCCTTTTCCAGAAGTGCCGGCAAGACTGCGGCACTCGAGGCGATTCAAGCCGCGATCGCAGATCTCGCATCCGGCGTCACAACCCTGGCGGTGGTCATCGCTGCGGATTCGCTCCTCGATGAGGAGACATTGAACTGGCTGCACATGTGCGGACGCCTGAAATGCGATGCCGCTCCCGCCGGCTTGCGGCCGGGTGAAGCCGGCGTAGCACTCATGCTGTGTTCGCGCGCCAGTGCATACGCATCCAGCGGCTGTGCACAGATCCAGGCCATGGCTTTCGCGGAGGACGCGCACGACTTCCTGTCCGGCCGCACGCCGGTCGGTGAGGGCCTCGCCGAGGTTGTCGGGCGGTTGTGGGCCGGCAGCGAACACCCGATCCCATGGATCGTGTCGGATCAGAACGGCGAGTATTATCGCGCGGCGGATTGGGGTTTCGCGGCCGTTCGATTGCGTGCTCAGGAGGCAGCATTCGCCTCTCCGGTGCTTTGGTATCCGGCGGCATCGGTGGGCGACACCGGCGCCGCGAGCGCACTCGTCGGCATCTGCTATGCGGAGCGCGCCTGGCGGCGCGGCTATGCCCCCGGCCCGCTCGCGCTGATTGCGGCTTCCGATGACGAATCGGGGCGCGGCGCTCTGGCACTTTGCAACGTGGGGGCGTAGCCATGACGGGCCGGCCATGAGCGGCGAGCACGACCGCGGCAAGCGCAAACACGATTTCTGCACCGTGCCTGCGAGCCCAAAGTGCGACGATTGCCCGGGCTCGAAGGACTACATTGAGGTCTGCAAGCCCAGCTGGTCCGCTGAATCCTTCACGCGACTGGTGAAGGCCCAGGCGGGCGCATTCACCTTCCCCAAGAAGTACGAGGCGCACCATCTTGTCTGTGTCTCGCCGGCCACGGTCGAACTGGTTGCCAAGAAGGAGATCGAATCGGTGATCGCACAGACTGCCTGGTGCATCAACAACGAGAAGAACATGATTGCCATGCCGCTGTGGGGCCACTCCGTCAAATGGTATTGCGACATCAGCGCGGCCGGCGGCGCCATCAAGAGTCAACTGACCGTTCCGCCGTTTGCGAATATCCCGCAACACGATTGGGATCACAATTCGAAGGAAGGCTATACCTGGGAGGTGGAGGAGGCGTGCAAGAAGCTCGCGAAGAAGATCGAGGAATCCGGCCATAAGCTCAAAGGCGAGGACTTGAAGGCCGCCTTGGACAATCTTTCGGGCAAGTTCAGGAACATACTGACAGGGGTTCGAGGAACGCGCGTCGGAGGAACTCACGCGGCATGGGCCAAGGGGCAGAACGACCCTCAATCGGACTGGTGCCAGCCGTTCTCGATGGCATCCACCGCAAAATTGACCCGCAAGGGATTCCCGGTTCGAAAATTCGACGAGAAGGTGGCTAAGTGGATCAGCCGCATCGCGGCGGCAATCAAATCTGGAGTTTAGTCGTGAAAGACAATTTCCTGATCTGGAAGTACAAATCGGTGGATGGTGCCTGCGTGCTGAAGGACCTGCGGGGTCTCGAGAAGACGTTCCGCTTGAACAACGGCACGCCTCTGGCCGCCGGATTTCCCGGCGATGTCGCGTTTCACATGCACCCGGATTTTCCGACCGATTTGTTGTTGGTCGACAATCTGCTGAATTCGGACATGGTGATTGTAGCCTCGAAGCGGCTGCAGGACTGCGTGCGAGCGCAATCGCCTTCCGAGGTCGAGTACCTGCCCGTCAAGATCATCGATCACAAAGGCCGGATTGCCAGCAAGGATTACGCCATCATCCATCCTGTTCGCCCGGTGGACTGCATCGACAAGCAACACTCCGTCTTCGAAACCAACCCCATCGATCCGGACGATATCGAGACGCTCGAGAAGCTCGTCATCGACGAGGCGAAGATTCCTGACGACCGCCGGCTGTTTCGCATGCAGGGGTTCTGGGGCATGACTCTCGTGCGCAACGCGCTGGCGGCAGCCATCGCGGCGGGCGGCTTCTCCGGCGTGGAGTTCCTCAGCATCGACGACTACCCGGAAGCCTAGATTTCCAATGAAGCTCACGGAGTATCTGGGTATCATCGCATACGACATCGCATTCTGGATGACCGCCTTCCGGAATCCCGACTACCCTCTCGATCAGCTGGGGAGCGTGTGCGTGGATATCACCGCGAAGTTGCGGGCCGCGGCGATCATCGCGCTTCTCACCAATGCGGATAGCGATGCCTTCTTTCATAATTTGATGCGCAGCGCTTTGTGCCGTCTGCAGTATCTCGAGAGGTTGCGCGCCGCGAACAGAGTGACCGAGCATCACCAGGCGTCGGGTCGCATCGACCCGTTCCTGGATGCCGTTGCCGCCGCGGATTTCGCCGCTGCGCGCCGGATCGCGGCGCTGTCGCCTGGCGAATGGCGGCAAGGGCACGAATATGAGGATGATTACTGCTATGCGCAGATCGTGCACGGCATCATCGTGGCCCCGGGCAATACATCGAACCTCGATCCCCTGTTCGGCAGATATGAAAAGGTGCTCGATGGACAAGCGGACGCGCGATTGGATGTGACCCGGGCGCTGGTCCAGCGCGACCAAGCTGGTTTTTACTCCGCGATCGAGGCTTTGATCGCACGGCGAACCGCGCAACTGGAAGCGGACAGGGTCCGCAAGAGAATCGAGGAGCCCGCGACCGTGGCGGAGCGCCAGGTGTATGTCGAAGGCCTTGCCATGCTGAGGATTGCCGACCGGCTGGGACTCAAGACTCAAGGCGAATACCTGTATTGTCCCTCCCTCGCGCGCGTCTCCATGCAAAAGCCCTTCCCGGGCGAGTAGTCGCAACGAGATCCCATGCCGCATCTCGAAGTGCGTAATAGATCGGGGTTCGCCTACGAATCGTTGCTGCTGGCGGACGAGGAAGGAGTCCCCCAGTTCGCTCCCCTGGTCCAGGGGTCTTACGCGATCACGACCGCGGGAGAAATTTCGTTGCTCGAGGAACAACCGGCCCCGCCGGTGGCAGGGGAATGGCACGGGGACCCGGGACTGTCCAGCCCGAGACTCGAGCCGCAAATCGCTTTTATCAAGCTTGCCACCGACATCGTCATGCTTGGCTCGGCGCATGCGCCGCAGGCTGGCACGACGCGAATGCAGGTCGGCATCCGCGTGGGGCATGTTCAGAAAATTGTGAACGTCACCGGCACCCGGCGGCTGGTGAGCCGCTCCGGGGTGTCGCATATATCGGATCCTGAGCCGTTCGAGACCGTACCTCTGCGGTACGAATGCGCTTTCGGCGGATGGGACCGGCGCGCACAACATCCGGATGAGCATCGCTGCGAGGCGAGAAATCCCGTGGGGGTGGGCTTTCGCAATGGCTCGCTCAGAACGGACGACGAGTTGTTGCTGCCGAGCATCGAGGATGCCGGCCACGCCTTCCAGTCCTACGGAGATGCTCCGCCTCCGGCCGGCTTCGGATTCATCGCTCCGAACTGGCAGCCGAGAGCGGCTTTTGCGGGAACCTTCGATTCTGCCTGGGACCGTTCACGAAAGCCCCTGTTGCCGAGGGATTTCGATCGGCGATTCTACAATGCCGCATCCCCAGGTCTCATTGCGCAGGGTTATTTGCGCGGAGATGAGGCGGTGGTCACCATCGGTGCGAGCCCCGCGGGACGAGTGGCATTCGAGCTTCCATGCTCATCTCCACCGGCGTGCACGGTTGAGCTGCGGGGCCGCAATCGAGTCGAACTGCGAACCGTGTTGGACACCGTCATCGTCGATATGGATCGCATGCTGCTCGCCTTGCAATGGCGCGCGCATCTACCCGTGCGCAACGGCATGGATGACGTCGTCTCGATCGAAATCCTTCCGGGTGCGCCCACGTGAGTGCGGGGTAGGGTCGGCATGGAAACCTCGCCGCGCGACTTCCTCATGCAAATGTATCTGGAGCACCTCGAGGATGCGGCGTTTTTGTATGACCAACGCCATGCACTCATGGCCGATGCCGATCTCCCATGGGTTCGGCTACAAGATTTCGAGGAGCGCCTCGAAGCTCACATCGATGCGCTTGTGATCGGCGGCGAGCTTGCGCTCGAAGTCTGTCGCTCCCGGGCCGCAGAGGGCGAGGCGGCTGAGCTTTACGCCGCCGTATGCGTATTCTGCCGCAACAAGGGCTCCCATTTGCTGGGAGAGGTCTGGCGAGTCCTCGATTTTGCCGATCGAGCGAAGGTCCGGGCCGTCACCGAGGCGCTCAAGTTCGAGCTGCCGAATGAATGGCGTGCCCCCTGCGAGCAGGCTCTCATGCGAGCCGACGACCAGCTGGTGCCCATTCTGGCGGTGGTTTGCGCGTCGCGCAGCATATCGGTGGGCGATCGCCTCCTGGCGCGTCTGGCGGCGCGGCCTCCACTGGTACAGCCGTTGACGATCTGGGCGCTGGTACGCACGGGCACTGCCGCCGAGTTTGCCGTGCCGATGCTCGCGCAATACTGCTCGCATGCTGACGTGGCGGTGCGTGCATCTGCGCTGACTGGCCTTTTGCGTTTCGACGATCGTCGCACGCTGCGTTCCTTCTATCTCGCAGCGCAGACCGAAGACTGGCCGCAGCTGGCATTGGGCTTGGGTGGCGATAGATCGGCCGCAACGGGGTTGCGGCAGCGAGCGGAATCGGGACGCGCAACCCACGACACGCTCCTCGCCCTGGGGCTGCTGGGAGATCTGTCCACGGTGCGTGTGTTGTGTCAGTGTCTTTCTAACGAAGAATTGTCGGGAATCGCCTCGCTCGCGCTCCACTGGATCACCGGTGCGCGGCTCTTCGGGGAAGAGTTTATACCGGAAGAGGCGGATGAACTGGAGCTCACCGAGTCTGAGCTCATCGCCTTCAGGGACCGGGCCGAGTTGCCGAAGCGCGCGGACGGAAAGCCATTCGGTCATGCCGTGCAGCGGCTGACTACCGATGCCGCGCAGTGGAACGCGTGGTTGGAGGCCAATGCCCGGCGTTTCGATCCGAGCGTGAGGTATCGAAAAGGAAAGCCCTATTCCGTGACAGCCGTATTGCATTGTCTGGTGGACGAATCCACGCCCGGTCGCCTGAGACAGCTCGCATACGAGGAGCTGGTTATCCGATTCGGCTGTCCCGTTCCCTTCGAAGCGGACTGGCGGGTCGCCGACCAAAAATCGGTATTGCGGGAGATAGGGCGCTGGGCGATGACGGATGGCGAGCGTTTCGAGATCGGGAGTTGGCGATGAAGTGGGATCCAAGGGGCGGGTTTGGCATGGCATGGCCGCGAAATACATTCTGACATCGCTGGCCGCCGTCTTTCTGCTGCTGACCGGCGGTCGCGTGGCTCGCGACGGCGGCCGGCTCATGCCGGCATCGAGAACTTGGCTGCTTACAGGCATAATCTTCTCAATCGTGAGCGCCTATCTTTGGATGTCAGCCTAATGCCTCTCACACTCGAAGTCGTCGGTCAGAAAGCCGCCCAGATGGGGTCGACGGCCCGCAAGGTGTTTCAAGCCGGCGGCACGATCGGACGCCTGCGCGACAACGATTGGGTGCTCCCGGACGAATACATCTCCGGCCACCACGCCAAGATTTCCTTCGTCAATGGCGCGTATCTGATCGAGGATACGAGTACCAATGGGGTGTTCATCAACTCGCCCCAAAAGCGCATGACGCGCGGACAGCCCTATGCCCTGCGCAACGGCGACACGGTGTACATCGACGATTATGAAGTGCGGGTCACGCTCAGCGCTGATTCGCCGATGTCCGCCGGGTCTGCCGCGCCGCCTGCGGGCTATGCGCCGGCACCTGCGGGCTATGCGCCGGCACCCGCGGGCTATGCGCCAGCGCCGATGGCGCCGGGCATGATTGCCGCGGATCCTTTTGTGGATGCCGCCGCCGGTGTCCAAGGTGCGCCCACCGATACCGACCCCTTGAGCCTGCTCGGCCTGCAGGGGTCGCGACCCGTGGCGCCGGGCCCCAGCGCGGCCAGCCTTGCCGGCAATTCACCGCTGTCTCAGCACTACCAGCCTCCGCCGGTGTCGGCGCCGCCCCCGCCCATCGTGCAGCCCCCGGCGCCGGGCAAGCCGGCGCCGACCCCCAGCGGTTTGATCCCCGAGAATTACGACCCGTTCGCCTCGGAGGAGGCGCCGGCTCCGGTCAGGAGCCCGCCGCGGCCGGCCGCGCCGCCGCCGCGGCCGGCGATACGGACGCCGCCATCCGCGCCGCCGGCGTCCGTCGCTTCGCCCACCATCCTCACCGGGCCGCCGCTCGATCCCTTCGCGCCTCGGGCGGAGGCCGCCGAGCCGCCGAGGGGCGCGCGTCCGGTCAGAACACCCGAGGCTCCAGCCCCCGGCGGGGCGTTTGCGCCGGGGACGGTGCCCATGCCCGGCGCAGCTCCTGCCGCAGTGCCGCGCCCGGCGGCCGTGGCGGCCAGGACCCCCGATCCGGCGCCGTCTCCCAACCCGCCCTCCGTGAGCCCCGGCGGGGAACGCCGCGCGCGAAGCGGGGCGGGCAAGGATTTGGATTTCGCGGCCTTGCTGAGCGCCGCTGGGATCGACTCGGAGCGGGTTGGGCCCGAGGTATCCCAGCAGTTCGGCCAGATCTTGCGCGTGGTCGTGGCCGGGCTCATGGATGTGCTGCGCGCGCGCGAACGCATCAAAGATGAATTTCGCATGCGCGTGACCACCTTCAAACAGCAGGACAACAATCCGCTCAAGTTCTCCGCCAACGTGGAAGATGCGCTCCACAACTTATTGGTGAAACGCAACGCGGCTTACTTGGGACCGGTCGAGGCGTTCGAGGACGCATTTCAGGATCTGCGCAATCACCAGATGGCGATGCTCGCCGGCATGCGGGTCGCATACGATGCAATGCTCGCGGAGTTCGAGCCCGAACGTCTGCAGGAGGACTTCGATCGACAAGTCAAAGCCGGGTCGTTCCTGAGCGGGCCTGCGAAGCTCAAATACTGGGATCTGTATCGAAACAGATTCCATGATATGGTCAAGGATGCCGACAGCAGCTTTCGTAATCTGTTCGGCGACGAATTCGCGAAAGCATACGAAGAGCAGCTCGTTCGACTCAAGACGCTGAACCGAGCGGAACGCAAATAGTCGGCGGGCGGGATGGTCCAACACTGGTGGGGCGGGAATATGCGCACATTGCGAACGCTGCCGATCGCTTTGTTTTTTCTGGTGAGTGTTGCTTGCCTGGTCGCCTGTAAATCGGCGCCGCCCAAGCCGCCCATCGTCAAATTGAGCATCACGGCTGCCGCGGACGTGAATCCGGATGCGCAAAATCGCGCATCGCCGGTGGTCGTTCGGGTCTACCAGCTCAAGGACGATGCCGCCTTCAAAGACGCGGATTTCTTTGCGCTGTACGACAAGGAGCAAGCCACGCTGGCTGCCGCGCTCGGGTCGCGCCAGGAATTCGAGCTCGCGCCGGGCGAGCACCGGCTCATCGATTTCGAGGTCGCGCTCGACACCCGATTCATCGGCGTCGCGGCGGCGTACCGCGATCTGCGCAATGCCGAATGGCGGGCGCAGACCGGCTCGACCGACAAGCCTCTCGCCGGCGTCATGAAGAAACACCAGATCAACATCGCGGTCGGCCGTGCGCGCGTGAGTGTTGCCGCCGAATGACGCACGCCACGGGTTGCAAGGCTTAAGGTCGCTCGAATGTCCGCGTACAACAAAATCCTCTGGTCCGAAGGCTTGTTCCTGCGGCCGCAGCATTTCCAGCAGCAGACGCGGTTCTTGGAGCGGCTGCTCGAGACCCGCTGCAATGCACTGCGCAGTCATTCGTGGGGCTCGATCGAGATCGAATTCGAGCGCGATCTTCTGGCGATAGGCAAGCTCGGCTTGCGCCGCGCCGTCGGTGTCTTTCCGGACGGCACGCCGTTTCGAATGCCCGAGGACGAACCGCTGCCGGTGCCGCTGGATCTCGCCACCAATGTGCGCGACGAGACCGTGTTTCTGGCGATTCCGGTGCGTCAGCCGAGCGCTTTCGAAGTCGATCGCGCGGCCGCGCAGGAGGCCGTCGTGCGGCACAGCGTGCGCGAGTTCGAGATCCGCGACACCACCTCGGATGCGGGAGGCACGGCGCTGCTGGAGGTGGCGCCGCTGCGCACGCGCCTGATGCTTGCGCACGAACCGAGGGAAGGCTATGCCTGCATTCCGATCGCTCACATCGTCGAGCGGCGGGCGGATCAGCGCGTGGTGCTCGATGAGCGTTTCATTCCGACCGTGCTCGACGTGCGCGCGGCGCCGGTGCTCGCGACCTTCATGAAGGAGCTGCAGGGCTTGCTGCATCAGCGCGGCGATGCGCTGGCCGGCCGCGTGGCGGCCACGGGACGGGGTGGTGCGGCCGAAATCGCCGATTTCCTCATGCTGCAGGCGATCAATCGCTACGAGCCGGTGGCTGCTCATCTGGTCGGGGGTGGCCTGGTTCACCCGGAGGATCTCTACCGGTTCTGCCTCGCCGCGGCGGGCGAGTTGGCCACTTTCACGAGCACATCCAAACGTCCGGTCGCCTTCCCCGTGTACCAGCACGAGCGCCTGCGCGAGAGCTTCGAGCCCGTCATCGCCGCGTTGCGCAGCGCATTGAGCGCCGTGCTCGAGCAGTCCGCCATTCCGATACCGATCGAACCGAAGCAATACGGCTTCAGCCTGGCGATCGTCGCCGATCGTACCTTGTTCGGCACGGCGGTGTTCGTGCTCGCGGTGCGATCCGACATGCCGACCGAGGAATTGCGCAAACGGTTTCCGGCGCAGCTCAAGATCGGGCCCAGCCAGAAGCTCGTCGAGCTGGTCAACCTGCAGTTGCCGGGCATCGCGTTGCAGCCGATTCCGGTGGCGCCGCGCCAGCTGCCGTACCACGCCGGATTCGTGTACTTCGAGCTCGATCAGTCGAGCGAGCTGTGGGCGCAGCTGAAGGTGTCGGGCAACATCGGCATGCACGTCGCCGGCGATTTTCCCGGCTTGAAGATGGAGTTCTGGGCGATACGCGGCTGATGCGCGGCTAGGAGCCCGTCCGGGTAACGGTTATTTGGCCGGACCGGAGGGAGCTGTTGAACGTTAAATGACGCATTTGAGAAGTGATATTCGGTGGCCGAGCAGAATCACGGTGCGACGTTCCCGCGG
>Ga0182016_10002878_pt1 | contig 19906 bp, 7 predicted proteins | sample 712S2MmetaG_FD_120491 | JGI IMG/M metagenome (GOLD analysis project Ga0182016, IMG submission 120491) | Permafrost microbial communities from Stordalen Mire, Sweden - 712S2M metaG | ecosystem: Environmental > Terrestrial > Soil > Wetlands > Permafrost | place: Sweden: Stordalen | collected... | reverse complement strand
GAACCGCTGAGGTTAACCCAAGAGCCATTGTTGTAAGCAACCACTGGAGGGGTGGTGGCCGATGAAAAAGCGGTAAAAACTCCGGCACCAAAAGCTGGGCTGTTTGATAGGAGCATAGCCGTCGGCGTCACGGAGGAACCGGCATCAACCAGGAAGGGCTGATAGACGGAACCAAGGTTTGTCCCGTTAGCCGCCAAAACCGTGTTGCTGGAGCCGCCGATGAAGAGAGTGTCGTCCAGACCACCAATACTGCCCAAGTATTGAGTGCTGCCAGCAATCAGGTCGCCGGAAACGCAGGAATAAGCGGTTAATGTTCCGCTAGAGCTTAGGTCGTTGAGCGCAAATGTGCCGGCATTGAGCGCATAATTGTAGGCAAAAAGAGAATTGACCAACTGCACGGTGCCGCTGCCAGTGTTTCTGATCGCGCCGCCAGAGGTGGCGCCGGTGGCAACGTTCCCGACAAAGGTGGAATTGACAAAATAGCCGGTTCCCACGTTAACAATGGCCCCGCCGTGTTGGGCGGCGATGTTATTGGCAAAGGTGGAGTTGTTGACGTAAACCGTGCCGTCATTCTCGCCACCGCCGCCGCCGTTGCTGGGGTTCAGGGTCTGGTTGGCGCTGATCGTGCTTTCTTCGATAAAGAGTGTCCCGCTCGCAGCGACAAAGAAGCCGCCGCCATCGCCAGCGGCATTGCCGCTGAAATTACCGCCACTGACGAAGACCGTGCTGCTGCCCGCAACGTACAATCCGCCGCCCGTGGTGCCATACCCACCTGATTGGGCAATCGTCACGTCCTGGAGCACAAGAGTGCCGGCCGTGTTTTTGATGGCCCCGCCGTTTCCCGCTGGCGCCCCGCCCAGGATGGTCAGATTCGTGATCGTGTTGGTAACGGCGGCGGTATTAAAAACAAAGACGCCGAAAGAGGAAGCATTCGTGTTGGTGAGGCCCCCGGAGGTGAGCCCGGGCACGGGCACAGTAAGGGTGTGGCCATTGCCGACGATCGTCCAACCCGGCCCATTAGTCAGGGCTGCGGTGGTGATCGTGACGACATTGCTCACGGTGAAGCTCGCGTTAATGTTGATCGTGTCACCATTGGTCGCCTGGGTGGTGGCGTTGGTTAACGAGCTATAGGTTGTGACGGGCCATGAGGCTGCCCGGAGGTGGAGGGGATTGGCTAAGACCCCGACGAGGATTCCCGCGCCGCACAAGGTCCTAGCCAGGCAATTATGCCAATTTATTTTTGCTAAGTTTAATTTTTTCATTGTTCTTTCGTTTGTTTGGGCTGGTTAATTTGTACTCCTGTTTGTGCCAATGCTGCGCATCTTCATTAATAACCCGCGGCATTGTTTGGGCGCCAGAGGACAAAATCCTGAGGAAACAGCGCTGTCGCTCACGCCCACGTCCAGATGATTTTCGTTCATACTTTTACTTTCATGGCCTAACAAGGCCCATTGCTTTCTCAGGCTCCGCGTCATCATTTTCCGCGAATTGATTCAAACATCGTCACGGTGCAGGAAAGCTTAACCAACAAAAAACCCCATATCGGAACCAGGGAAACCTTGACGCCATTGGCTAGGGAAAACTTGATTTCCAAAGGATTTTATTCGGTTTCTTCATCCTGCATCTGCTACGGAAAGCATCGGCGCAGTGCGGAAAAACTTTACAAGGCCCAATGGGAGGCATAAAAAACGTTAAATCGGGCCTGGCTGGCCTCGTTCTTGCTTTGCGGCACGGGCCAAGAACTCGTCGAATCATCTCTCGGATTTAGGGTCAAAACCACGGAGGCACAGAGACACAGAGAGGCAGGCTGCAACCAAACAGATTTGGAACAGAAGCAAACGAAGGAAACGAAGTGAAAAGAAGAGTCCGAAAAATCCTCTTAGAAATGCGGGGTTTTTTCCGATAGTGGTACGAAGGACACAAAGTTTTGAACAATTCAAACCGCCGCTTCCGCGCTTTCAGGCAAAAATTTTCCTCTTTCCGACCGCACCGCGCCATTATACTGTCTTTGGAAATGTCCACATGGAATTACATTTTATGAACAAAGATGCCCATCGAACTGAAGAGAGCGGCGCGACTCGCCGTGAATTCATCAAGAAATCCACCCTGGCCGCCGCGGCTGTCGCGAGCACCAATATTTTCAAAACGCCCGTCTATGGCCAGAACCAGGCGCCCTCCCCCGGCAGTGTGATCGGAGCCAATGACCGCTTGCGCGTGGCCTATATCGGCACCGGCAACCAAGGCCAATTGCACATCAACACGCAAAAGACCAACGCCGGCGCCAACAACATCGAACAAGTGGCGGTGTGCGACCTTTCCCAACAGCGCCGGGCTGATGCCCTAAAGATCGTCGGTGGCCCTTGCAAGGAGTTCGAGAATTACGAAGAATTGCTGGCCCAAAAGGACATTGACGCCGTCACCATCGCGACGTGCGACCATTGGCATTGCAAAACCACTCTGGCCGCCTTGGACGCCGGAAAGCACGTCTATGTGGAAAAACCGATGACGCGGTATCTGCCCGAGGCTTTCCAGGTTTATGACAAGGTCAAAGCCACCGGCAAAATCCTGCAGGTCGGTTCCCAGGGTTGCACGGCGGCTGCCTGGCACAAAGCCGCTGAATTGATTAAAGGTGATCAAATCGGAACGCCCGTTTGGGCTCAAGGCTATTACTGCCGCAACAGCAAAGACGGCGAGTGGAACCTCCCCGTCCCCGCGTGGGCCGCCCTGGCCAACGACATGAAATGGGACCGTTGGCAGGAACCCGTGCATGACAAGCAGAATCCCAACCCGGAAGCCTACATTCGCTGGCGCAAATATTATCCTTATTGCGCGGGTTTGCTGGGCGACCTCATCCCGCACCGCCTTTTGCCTTTGATGCTGGCGACCGGTAATCCGGAGTTTCCCACTCGTGTAGCTTGCCTTGGCTCGAAAAATGTCCTTGCGGATAAGGCCGCCGGGCTCCCCGTCCGCGACGTGCCCGAACAGGTCCAAGTGCTGGCGGAATTCCCCAGCGGCCTGACCCTGGTGCTGATCGCCAGTTCGGTGGCGGCGCGCAGCCCGGGATTTGTCATCTACGGCCATAAAGCGGCGTTGGAGATCGGCAGCAGCGGCGAACGCATTCAGCTTATTCCGGAAAAACCGTTTTCCGAAGATATCGACCTGCAAAACTTCGATGGCCTCACGCCCGCCGAGGACTTCGGCGCGCACGAGAAGAATTGGTTCGATTGCATTCGCGCCAATAAGGAACCCAACGCCGGCATCAACCTGGCGATCCGCGCCCAGACCGTCATTTCCCTGGCGGAAATGTCCAATCGCGAGAACATGATGTGTCTGTTCGATGAGAAGACCCGCCAAGTCAAGACGATGGACGGCCGGGACGTGGCCACCATCACTTACGGGACGATCGAACCGTCGTAAGTTTTTCAAGTTCTTGGGGTTTTTTGTTGGAAGCATGGGGAGGCGCGAATCCGCCGTCCCCATGCTTATTTCGTTGACTAAGAGATGAAAATCACTTTTAACTGGCTAAAGCAATACGTCGATTTTCCCTGGACACCGGCGGAATTGGGCGAGCGCCTGACCTTTCTCGGCATGGAGGTGGAAGGGATGCAAGTGCTCGGCGGCGAATTTGCCGGGATTGTCGTCGCCCAAGTCATAACGCGCGACAAGCACCCGAATGCCGACAAACTTTCCCTCTGCCGGGTGAACGATGGGAAGGGCGAAAGGCAGATTGTTTGCGGGGCGCAGAACTTCAAAGCCGGCGACAAGGTGCCTTTGATTCTCCCCGGGCAAACGCTCCCGCCCAAACCCGGCGTGCCGCCTGTCACGATAAAGATTGGAAAGATTCGCGGCTGCGAATCGCAGGGGATGCTCTGCTCGCCGCAAGAGTTGGGGTTGAGCGACGATGTCGATGGGCTATTGATCCTGCGCGAGGACGCTGTCATCGGCCAGTCCTTCGCGGAGTACTTGGGCCGCCCCGCTGGAGACGTGGTGTATGATTTGGAGATCACGCCTAACCGGCCGGATTGGAACAGTGTCATTGGGATAGCCCGCGAGGTCAGCGCGCTGACCGGCAACCCGCTACGCCTGCCTGAAATCACAATTTCCGCGGAACATCTGGCAGTCGAGCCGCTGGAAAACTTGCTGTCTGTCCGCCTCGAAGAGCCGGAGCTTTGCCCGCGCTACACGGCTCGCCTCGTGCGCGGAGTCAACATTGGCCCCAGTCCGGAATGGCTGCGCGCTTTATTGGAAAAGACGGGGCTGCGTTCCATCAATAACGTGGTCGATGTCACGAATTTCGTCATGCTGGAGACCGGCCAACCCTTGCATGCCTTCGATTTTGCATTGCTCGGCGTGGGAAGTTCCGGCCGGCCGACGATCGTCGTCCGGCGGGCCGCGCCGGGGGAAAAATTCACGACTCTCGACGGCAAGGACAGAGCGCTGGAGGCCTCGATGCTGCTGATCGCTGATGGGAGCAAAGGTCTCGCCCTGGCTGGGATCATGGGCGGGCAAAACAGCGAGATCAATGACAAGACGGTAGATGTCCTCTTGGAAAGCGCCTCTTTTCAGCCGCAAAACACTCGCGCCACATCGAAGAAATTGGAACTGCGCACCGATTCCTCCTACCGTTTTGAACGCGGCACGGATGTCAACGGTTGTGAATGGGCCAGCCGCCGCGCGGCCCAGTTGATCATCCAAACCGCCGGTGGAAGGTTGCTGGAAGCGTCGATCGACGCTTACCCCACGCCGGTAGCGGCCAAGGAAATCCGTCTCCGCTGCGACAAGACAGAAGCGCTGCTCGGGGTAAAAATTCCCGCTGAAACGCAAGTTAGCTACCTGCAACGACTCGGTCTCGAACGCGTCGAGGCAGGCGGGCCTGCTTTTCGCATTCCGACTTTCCGTTTGGACCTCAAGCGCGAAGTCGATTTGATCGAGGAGATAGGCCGTTTGTACGGGGTGGAGAAAATTCCCGCCACGCCACCGCGGGGAGCGCTTGGGGCCAACGCCTTCGATGCCGTTCACGATCAGATCGCCCAAGCGCGAAATTTACTCTCAGGTCTGGGCCTGCTCGAAGCGCAGGGACAGACCCTTATTGCCACGGCCGCCGCTGAAATGGCCGCCGGCGGCGCTTCGCTTGCGGCTTTGCAAAATCCATTAAGCGGCGACATGAGCGTGTTGCGGCCCAGCCTTCTGCCCGGCTTGCTGGACGCCCTGCGCCTCAACGCCAGTCATAAGAATTCGGATGCGGCCCTCTTCGAGATTGGACGTGTGTTCTCCCCCGCCGGAACAGGCTTCAAGGAAGAGCGGCGCCTGGGCATTGCGTTGATGGGCCGCCGCTGGCCGGCCTTTTGGAGCGGCGCGGAACGGGATGTCAAGTATGATATGTACGATTTGAAAGGGCTCTTGGAGGAGTTCCTGGCCAATTTCGGGCTGCGGGGTGTTGCCTGGACCGCGCGCCAGCCGACAGGCGAGTTTTTTCTGGAGTCGGCGGCTATTCAATTGGGCAAGTCGGGGCTGGGCGAGTTGGGCCGCCTCGCGCCCTCCTGGCAGAAACAGTATGACCTGCGGGAAGCGGTTTTTCTGGCCGAACTGAATTTGGATCTGCTGCTCAACCGCGCCCAGCCAGCCCGTTCGTTTAAAGCGTGGCCCGCTTTCCCGCCGATCCGGCGCGACGTCGCCATGCTTGTCCCGGAAGCCACCACGCACGACGCCGTTTTAAACGTGGTCAGGCAAGTCAAACCACAAAATCTGGAGGAGACGCAATTGTTCGATATTTTCCGCGGACAAAATGTGCCCCAAGGGCAAAAAAGCATGGCCTACGCCTTCATTTACCGTAATGCCGAGCGCACGTTGACGGACGCCGAAGTGAACTCCGCGCACGAAAAGCTCGTGGCCCAATTCAAACAAACCCTGGCCGCTGTCATCCGCGAATCCTGACGCGATCGAATTTAAAGCCACAAAAAGCCGGGGAATTTTTTCTGCAACCCAGGCCGCAGTTTCGGATAGGTGTTGGCCCGAAAGGCCGGCCAATCGAAAGTTGATTCGAGCCTTTTGCCATCCGGCGCGGCCAGCCAGAATTTGACCGGCACCCGCCCCTCACAAACGTGCGGGTGCGTCTGCAAGGCAAAGAGCTGATGCAGATTGACCTGTGCTTCCGGCGAACTGGGAGCTCCGTCCTCGTCCCGCGGCTCAGCGGCATAGAGCAGTTTCAGCTTCCGGCCATCCGGCAAAGCAATGGAAGCCGGGACCAATTCCTCCAGCCATTCTAATCGGTCCGGGCCAAAGTACTCCCGAAAAGCATCCCGCAAGGGCGTCGCTTGCGCTTCTTTGGCCAAAGTCAAACCGGCAAAAGTCCTGGCTAAAAACCCCGAGATATACGGGCCATCCATCTGAGGAAATTCCAATTGCGGCAGGGCCACAGCCACGAGATTAATGCGGGCCATCGTCTGTTTGAGTTGATGGTCCAACAGCGGCAATTCGAACGCACCCCTCGTATAAGCCTCGGCCAAACAGCGGCCCGAAGCGGTCGCATCCACTTCGCGCTGGTGTTCGTGGTGAACAACCAAGTCCTGGCAGCGTGTCAATCTAATGGCCGCGACACGTTTATGCACGGGGTCGTAGAGATGTTCAACCCGCACGCTGACCAATGCGGGAAACAGCTCCTCGATCCATTCGCGTTGGACAGCGGTGGCCAATCCAAGAAGGGTCAAATGACCCGTCCGGCCAGAGACTTCGCGAATGTTCGCGGCCACAAACAAGGGAGCATTCTGAACTACGCTCTCCCGCACCAAGGTGCCGGAGCGGCCACCCGCCAAATCGCATTCGAGCGTCCCTTGGTCGCGCCGTCGGCAAAGTTGGTCGATGAACCCCGCGACCAAGCAGCGGGCGAGCGCATCGCCTTCAGGAGGGTCGGTGGCATGGGCGGAGGCGCCGGGCAGACGCGCGACCTGAAGGATTTGCGCAAAAGTTTGTTCCACCTGGCGCGCAATTTGGGCCTGGACGCCGTAGCGACGGCACTGGCTGACGTCAAAGCCATTGTTCTTGGCGAATTGATAGGCGCGCATCAGGGTATAAAAGTCTGACTGGGCGCTCGCCTCGAAAAGCTCGCGCGCTTCGGCGATGTGTTTGTCGTCGCGGCCCAAACGCGTGAGCAAGTCCCGTCCGCTGACCAAAGCGGCGCAGAGAGCGGCGGCGGGGACGCAATTGTATTTGCGCGCTTCCACCAAGAGCCGCGAGTAGCGGGGATGCATGGGCAGGCGCAACATTTCCCGGCCGATCGGCGTAATATCTTCCGACGCGCCAGGCGTGGAGCGCAGCGCGCCCAGAATCCGCAGAAGCTGTTCGGCCCGTTCCACCGCCTGGGGATCCGGCCGGTCGAGCCAGTCAAACTGCGCGGCGTTTTTTACTCCGAGGGAATGCAAGAGCAGGACGGTTTCCGCCAGGTCGCAGCGCTGAATTTCGGGCGTATTGCGGGCCGGCCGGTTCAGATGATCGCTTTCCGTCCAGAGGCGGTGACAAGTCCCGGGGGCGGTTCGTCCGGCGCGTCCGGCCCGCTGATCGGCCGAGGCACGGCTAATGGGTTCGATCATCAAGGTGCCAAGGCCCCGCTCGGCATCGTAACGCGCAACGCGGGCCAAGCCACTGTCAATGACATGTATAATACCGTCGATGGTCACGGAGGTTTCGGCCACGTTGGTCGCCACCACCACTTTCCGCGCTGGATTGGGGGCGAAAGCCAGGTCCTGCTCTTCGGGCGGCAGTTCACCGTGCAAAGGGATGAAGGCCAGCGGTGCGGGTCTGCGCAGAGCGCGACAAGCGGAGATGGTGCCATTAATCTCCGCCATCCCCGGCATGAAAATGAGGATGTCACCCGGATCACCGGTGGAGACGATCTGGTTGACAATCTCCGCCGCTTGTTCGGTAATCGCTCGTTCGTCGCGGAGCGGAATATGTTCAATGGCCACCGGAAACGCCCGTCCTTCCGTGACCAGGATCGGACAGTCCCCCAGGTATTTCGCCACGGGTTCAGCCTCCAGTGTGGCGGACATCACGACCATCCGCAGATCGGAGCGGCCGGTTTCCTGCAAACGCCGCACCAAGGCCAGGCCGACGTCGCTGAGTAGATTGCGTTCGTGAAATTCATCGAACAGGACAGCCCCGATGCCGTCCAGCGTTGGATTCTCTTGCAGCCAGCGCAAGAGAATGCCTTCGGTAACGAAGCAAAGGCGCGTCCCCAGACTAGTTCGATCTTCAAAACGAATCTGGTAACCGACTTCACCCCCTACCCTGCAACCACGCTCCCAAGCCACCCTCGTGGAAACGGCCCGGGCCGCAACGCGACGCGGTTGTAGAACCACCACCGTGCCGGGAAAGAGCCCGCTGTCCAGGAGCATTTGCGGAACCTGAGTCGTCTTTCCCGATCCGGTTGGGGCCACCAAGACGAGACGATTGCCCTGGCGCAACGACTGCAGAATCGACCCATGATGCTGCCAGATCGGGAGGGCGGATTCCACGGCAACGACAGAAAGCTCTTACGCGAAGAGCAGCACCGCGAGCATGAGCGCGGAGAGAATCAGCATCAGGCCCGAAGGCATGAACTTACGGCCTTTGGCGAAACGTATGCCAAAAACCACCAGCAGCAAACCGACAAATATTTTCGCGAAGTAAAAAGGCCGAATGATGCCGAGAGCGCACAGCGCCAGCAACACGGCGAAAATAGCCGAGGTGATGAGCGAAACCTTGCTCCCGGCCTTGATCAAACCCATCGTTCCGCCGACCAAGAGCAAGACAATATAAACCCACAAAATAATAGTTGGCAATGGCATGAGAGAATCCTTTTCTTAATCTGGCGTGGCTTGTAAATCCAAAATCTCCCCGTCCTCGCAGACCACGGACACCCGCAGAGGCCGGCAACAGATTTCGCAATCGGTCGTAAAATGCTGCGACGGCTGCGTCGCGTCAATGACCAATTCAAAGCATTGCCCGCAAAAGGGACATTGAATGGAAGCTGTGTCTTGCATAGCCAAGCCAAGGAGGCTTCCGCTAATTTGGGAGGGGCGGAGTTACCGCTCCGCCCCAAATTTTCCTCCACGCGGCGGGCCAAAGAGTGGGCGGCGCGGCAGCGCCGCCCTACCAACGGTTTAATAGCGATAATGCTCGGGCTTGTAGGGGCCGTCGGCGGAAACACCCAGATATTCGGCCTGTTTGCGAGTCAATCGGGTCAGCTTGACGCCAATTTTCTCCAGATGGAGGCGGGCGACTTCCTCGTCCAATTTCTTGGGCAGCCGATAGACATCGGCCTTGTAGGTGTCCTTATTTTTCCAAAGGTCGAGCTGGGCCAGCACCTGGTTGGAAAACGAGTTGGACATGACAAAGCTCGGATGACCGGTGGCGCAACCGAGATTCACCAGCCGGCCTTCGGCCAGCAAATAGAAGCTGTTGCCGTTGGCAAAGGTGTATTTGTCCACCTGCGGTTTGATGTTCAATTTTTTGACCCCTTTGGCCGCGTTGAGGCGGTCCACTTGAATCTCGTTGTCGAAGTGGCCAATGTTGCAAACGATGGCTTGGTCCTTCATTTTCTGCAAATGTTCCACGGTGATGACCTCGCAGTTGCCCGTGCAAGTGACGTAGATGTCCGCCACCCCCAGAGTCTCTTCAATGGTTGTAACCTCGAAACCTTCCATGGCCGCCTGCAAAGCGTTGATCGGATCGATTTCCGTGACAATGACACGAGCGCCGAAGCCGCGCAAAGAATGCGCTGAGCCTTTGCCCACGTCGCCATAGCCGCAGACCACCGCCACCTTGCCCGCAACCATCACATCAGTGGCGCGCTTAATGCCGTCCGCCAACGATTCGCGGCAACCGTAGAGGTTGTCGAACTTGGACTTGGTGACGGAGTCGTTCACGTTAATGGCCGGGACCAATAATTTGCCCGCCTCTTTCATTTGATAGAGCCGATGCACACCGGTGGTCGTTTCCTCGCTCACGCCTCTCCAGTCCTGGACCACGGTCCGCCAGTAGGATGGACGCTCCTTATGCACACGCTTGAGGAGGACCTTGATGACGTCTTCTTCGTGGGAAGAACTGGCGCTGTGGACCCAGTCGCTGCCATTTTCCAATTCATAACCTTTGTGAATCAGGAGGGTGGCATCTCCCCCATCGTCCACCACGAGTTGCGGGCCTTTGCCGGCATGATCCAAGGCGCGAAAAGTGCAGTCCCAATACTCCTCCAAGGATTCGCCTTTCCAAGCGAAAACGGGAATGCCTGCTTTGGCAATGGCGGCGGCGGCGTGGTCCTGGGTGGAAAAAATATTGCAACTGGCCCAACGCACGGAAGCGCCCAAAGCCGCCAGACTCTCAATCAAGACCGCGGTTTCAATGGTCATGTGCAATGAACCGGTAATGCGCACGCCTTGCAAGGGCTTGGCTTGGGCGTATTTGCGCCGGATGGACATGAGACCCGGCATTTCATGCTCGGAGATGTCGATCGCCTTGCGGCCGTACTCGGCCAGGCTTAAGTCCTTGACCTTGAAATCCTCGACCTTAGGACCGTTTTTCTGATTGGGCGACAGCACACGCTTGGTCTTGCGGGAACTGGAAAGTTTAATAGGCATAATATAATAGAGATTATCTTATCGGTTCACTTGGCGGCTTTCTTAAGGGCCGCGACTTTGTCGGTCTTTTCCCATGTAATACTGGCGAGGTCGTCAATTTTGCCAAAATGGCCGTAGTTGGTGGTTTTGCCGTAGATAGGCCGGAGCAAATTCAATTGCTTGATGATCGCGGCGGGTTTGAAATTAAAGACCGCTTTGACCGCTTCCTCAATGGCCTCGTCGCTCACTTGGCCGGTGCCGAAGGTATCGACGCAGACCGAGACGGGATCAGGATAGCCAATGGCGTAGGCGAACTGAATCTCCGCGCGGCTGGCCAAACCGGAGGCTACAATGTTCTTGGCCACGTAGCGGCCCATGTAAGCCGCGCTCCGGTCCACCTTGGACGGGTCCTTGCCGCTAAAAGCGCCGCCGCCGTGCCGGCCCATGCCGCCATAACTATCGACAATGATCTTGCGCCCGGTCAGCCCGGTATCGCCCTGAGGTCCGCCGACGACAAAACGGCCGGTGGGGTTAATGAGGAACTGGGTATTCTTGTCCAGCATTTCGGCCGGCAGGACTTTCCGAATGACTTCCTTGATGATGAAATCCTTAATTTCCTTATGTTTGACTTCGACGCTGTGTTGCGTGGAAACCACCACGTTGACGATGCGCACCGGTTTGCCATTTTCGTACTGGACCGAAACCTGCGTCTTGGAATCAGGCCGCAGCCAGTCCACTTTTCCGGCTTTGCGGATGCGATTCAACTCCCGTCCCAGCCGGTGGGCGAACATGACGGGCGCAGGCATCAATTCCGGCGTTTCGTCGCAGGCAAAACCAAACATCAAGCCCTGATCGCCGGCACCTTGTTCCGCAGTGTCCTTTCCTTCCGCGGAACGGGCATCGACACCCTGGGCAATGTCAGGGCTTTGCCGGGTGACCAAATTGGTGATGAAAATCTTTTCGGCGTGGAAGACATCGTCGTCATGCACGTAGCCAATTTCCGCGACGGAGCGGCGGACGATTTCGTTAATGTTGACCTTGGCCTTGGTGGTAATCTCACCGCCCACGACCACCATGTTGCTTTTGGCATAAGTCTCGCAAGCCACGCGGCTGCGCGGGTCCTGCTCCAGGTGGGCGTCCAGCACCGCATCGGAAATGGTGTCGCAAACTTTATCAGGATGTCCTTCCCCAACGGACTCGGACGAAAAGATGTAATTTTTGTTCATGTTTTAATTTGGCCACGATACATATTGACGTATCTTGATAGGAAGATATATCACTTGGAGCGGATGAGTCAAACTCTATTTGCATGTCGGCGACCTTAAAGTCTCTGCGCGCGCTATCCGACCCGACCCGCTTGCGGATCGTCGCGCTCCTGGAAAGGGGCGAACTCTCCGTCAACGAATTGCAGGAAATCACCCGCATGGGCCAATCGCGCATTTCCACGCATCTCGGTTTGTTGCAGGAGTCCGGCCTGCTGGAATCGCGGCGCGAAGGGAAAAGAACGTTTTACCGCATCATCGGGCACGCGGACCCAACGACGAGTGAGTTTATTCAATTGGCTGGACGAGGCGCGCGGGAATTGCCCGAACACTTGGCCGATCAGGCAAATCTCAAGCGCATTCTCCTGCGGCGCACCCAGCAAGCGCAGATTTATTTCAACCAAGTGGCGGGCCGCTTCGATCGCAGCTACGGACCGGGCCGTTCCTGGCAAGCGTTTGGGCAATTATTGCTCCGGGTATTGCCGCCGCTCGTGATCGCCGATCTGGGAGCGGGCGAAGGATTGCTCAGTGAATTGCTGGCCCGGCGAGCCAAGAAGGTCATCGCGGTGGACAACTCCGAAAAAATGGTGGCCTTCGGCTCGGCCAAAGCCCGCAAGAACAAGATCAAGAACCTGGAATTCCGTCTTGGGGAATTGGAAAAGCCGCCCATTGAACCCGAAAGCATTGATCTGGCGCTCCTCAGCCAAGCCTTGCATCACGCCGCGGAACCGCGTGATGCCATCGCCAGCGCCCACAAAATTCTGCGGCCGCAAGGCCAATTGCTCATCCTCGATTTGCTCCAGCACAACTTTGAGCAGGCGCGCGAGCTTTACGGGGATCGCTGGCTGGGCTTTGCGGAAAGCGACTTGCAAAATTGGCTGGAAGCGGCCGGTTTTAAAAAGGTGGAAGTCGCCGTCGTGGCGCGCGAAGACCAACCGCCCCATTTCCAAACCGTCCTGGCCGTCGGCGAGAAGTAAAGAATCCGGCCGGCCGCGCCCCAGTCGTGCCCATGCCATAAGGCAGGCGATTTTCAAGGCAAAGGCGTTAAGGCGTGGCAGGCCGCGACCAAATTTCACCTCGAAAGACCAAGGATAACGAAGAACCGCCGGGCGACACAGATCAACGCAGATCAAAAAGTTTCCTTTGTCTGTGTTCATCTGTGGCCTGCCTTTCCAAATCCTAATGTTCGCGCTGCACCTGAATGCTTCGGTAGCAATCCTATAGGATTGGAAAGATGTGGTCGGCGAGACGCCGACCACAGCGACCGAAACGGTCGCGCTCCCCGGACTGTGAAAATCGTCGGCTTAGGCGAAGATTGGGGGCCTTCGTGTCTTCCTGACCTTTGGGCCTGAAAATGGAGAATAGCACCGCGGAGGCGCGGAGAAAATCCATTTTCTTTCTCTTGACTCCACCAAGACCTCCGCGACTTTCCGCGCGAGCCAAGAACCTTTAGGTTTGGGCGGCGGCTGATTGCGCGGCGGCATGGTGTCTTTGCTTTCGAGGACAATGGCTCGTTCCGACTCAGTGATTTCCGCGGCCTGGCGAAGATTTATGGGAACATTTGGAGGGGCCGCCCGTCGTATGCAAACATGGCATCAGTAATTGTTATGGTTCCCTTCGGTTCGCAAGAGGTTGGCGCCAGAGGTGCAAGCAGGTCGATGGCAACGGCGGCCCCGGAGCTAATTCATTCCCGAGAACCGGCCTGAAAGGCCCGTTGCTAGACCACGTTTCCCCCATTCTTCGCTTGCATTCGGTTGTGCCAGTTATAAAGTAAATAGGCCATGAAGAACCTAACTCCCATCGTCCCATGAAAAGGTGTCTGATCGTTGCCGTTTTTTTTCTTCTTCAATCGGTTTTATTGGCGCAGTCTCTCCCTCTGCAGGTCTTGTCCGAACACGTCCCGGCCGTGGTTGCGCGTTTGACGCCGGTGGGTCGCCTGGAGGCGGAACGGCAGATGAAACTGGCCATCGCCCTGCCCTTGCGCGATCGCGAGGGGTTGACCAATCTGTTGCAAAGGTTGTACGACCCGGCCAGCCCCGATTATCGCCAGTACCTCAGCCCGGCGCGGTTCGCGGAGAGATTTGGACCCAGGCGCGAGGATTATGAAGCGGTGGCCGCTTTCGCCGCCGCTCATGGCCTGACGGTTACCGCGACTCATGCCAATCGGACCCTGCTCGATGTGACCGGGTCCGTCGCGAACATTGAAAAGGCGTTCCATCTCAATTTGCGAACCTATTCTCATCCTCACGAAAACCGGATTTTTTACGCGCCGGACGCGGAACCGGCTTTGGATTTGGCCACGCCGGTTATGCATATCAGCGGCTTGGACAATTACCTGTTGCCGCACCCGATGAGCCTCCGCCAGACGCCGCAATTTGGGGTGAACGCGGAGGTTTCAAGCACAGGTTCAGGGCCGGGTGGCGCTTTTATGGGCCATGACTTCCGGGCAGCCTACCTGCCGAACGTTGCTTTGACTGGCGCGGGGCAAAGCGTGGGCGTGCTGGAATTCGACGGCTATTATCCCAGCGACATCTCCACGTATGAGACTTTGGCGGGGTTGCCAGCCGTGACCCTGACCAACGTCTATGTGGACGGCGTCAGCGGGACCCCTGGCAAGAACAATCTCGAAGTGGCACTGGATATCGAAATGGCTGTGGCCATGGCTCCAGGGCTCTCCTCTGTGATTATTTATGAAGGAGTGGAAGGAGGAAACACCGATGACGTGCTGAACCGGATGGCGACCGATGACTTGGCCAACCAGTTGAGCGCCTCCTGGACCTATCCCATCGATACGGAAACAGAACAAATCCTCCAGCAAATGGCCGCGCAAGGGCAGTCCTTTTTTAATTCTTCCGGCGACGGGGATGCCTGGATTGCGCAAATCTCCACGCCGTGCGATAACCCGAACCTCACGAGCGTCGGCGGCACCACTTTGACCACCAGCGGACCGGGAGGCGCGTATGTTTCGGAAACGGTCTGGAATTGGGAGAACGAATACGGGGTTGATTTCAATGGCCAAGGTTCTGGGGGCGGGGTCAGTTCCACCTATACCATACCCTCTTGGCAATTGGGAGTGAGCATGGCGTCGAACGATGGTTCGACCGGCTATCGCAACATTCCCGATGTGGCGTTCACCGCGGATAATATCTTTGTCGTCGCGGAGAACGGAGAGCAGGTCAATGTGGGGGGTACGAGCTGCGCCGCGCCCCTGTGGGCCGCCTTTACCGCTCTGGCCAATGAGCAGGCGGAAGCTTACGGCCGCCCGGCCATTGGTTTCGTCAATCCCGCCCTTTACGCGCTAGGCCAGGGCGCCAATTATACGAATGGTTTCCACGACATCACCAACGGCAATAATACCTGGATTCTGAGCCGAAACTTCTTCTACGCGGTGCCGGGCTACGACCTTTGCACAGGATGGGGCACCCCTGTCGGCGGCCTGATCAATTTGCTCGCCCTGGACTCGTTGCAAATCCTGCCGGCCACGGGTTGGACGGCCAGCGGCGGCGCGGGAGGTCCGCTGACGCCCGCTTCTCAGACCTTTACACTGACGAACGGCGGAAACGCCTCGTTTAACTGGGTGGCCGCCACCAGTGTGCCCTGGCTCGACCTTTCGATCAATAATGGCACGCTTACTGCCGGAGCCGAAACGACCATCGTGGCCAGCTTGAATGCGGCCGCCAGCAATCTGACGTTCGGCGCTTTCACCGGGTCGATCCTGTTCACCAATGTCACGGATGGGGTCGCGCAGAGTCGCGAAGTTTCCTTGTCGATTATCACCCCGCCAGTCATCTCGATGCAGCCGACCAACCTGACTGCCACAGCCGACACCACCGCTACCTTTACCGCAACTGCTTCCGGAGGCTGGCCGTTGTCCTGCCAGTGGTTCTTCGAGGGAACCAATCTCGCCGCAGGCGGAAGGATTTTCATTTCTCAAACTAATGTTACCAATGCGGGAGGCCTGTCAGGCTCGATTACCAGCACGTTAACGATTAGCAATTTGGTCGCTGGCGATGCGGGCCTCTACTCGTTAGCGGCGAGCAATGCCGCGGGCATGGTTGTCAGCTCCAACGCGGCTTTGACGGTTTTGGCCACGAGTCCGATCTTGGTGCAGCAACCCACCAATCAGACGGCGCTCGTGGGAAGCACGGTGCAATTTGCGGTTACGGTGGAGGGTTCGACGCCTCTCACCTTCCAATGGCAGCAAAATGCGACCAACTTGACGGACGGCAACGGCATCTCGGGCTCATCCACCCCAATACTGACGCTGGCCGGCGTTTCGTCGGCCAGCATTGGAACCTATTCGATCATAGTCACCAATATTTTTGGTTCGGTCAGCAGCACGGGCGCCGTGCTCATGGTCGAAGTCGCCACCGCGGGCGGAGACGTCAGCGCCGATGGTCCGCCCATCATAGCCAGCCAGCCGACCAATCAAATTGCGCCGCAAGGAGGCGCGGCCACTTTCACCGTCCTCTCCGCCGGGGCTTTCCCTCTCTTCTACCAATGGCAGTTTGAAGGCGCCAACATCGCCAATGCCACCAATGCCACGTTAACGCTCGGAAACCTCGACACAAACCAGACGGGTGGTTACGACGTGGTGATTTCTAATTTACAAGGTTCTACGGTCAGTTCCAACGCCCTCCTGACCGTGCTGCCGGGAGTGCAGGAGTTGATCACTTTTGACGACTTGCCCTACAGAATCCTGCCGGTCCCGGAAGCATATGAGAACCTGAATTGGAGCAACTTCTTCTATCTTAATGGCATTGTCAGCCGTTTGAGCGGCTACAGTACCGGCGTTGAATCTGTGCCAAAAGTCGCCTACAACGCCAATGGCGCACCGGCTTCCATCAGCGCCGCCTCTCCTTTTATTCTTTACTCCGCCTATCTGACGGCCGCCTTCAATGATAATCTGCAACTTGAAGCGCAAGGGTACATAAGTTCCACGTTGGCTTATGATAACACCTACAGCCTGATGGCAACCGGGCCGACGCTGATTTCTTTCAATTACCTTGGCGTCACCTCGGTGCAATTCATCTCCTCCGGGGGAACGCCTCACCGAGGTTATGCCGGCGCCGGCACCGAGTTCGTCATGGACAACCTTGACGTCTTCGTCCAACCACTGCCCCCTGCGCCGCCACCGGCTTTGCCTTTAAACGTGGTTTACAATTTTGACGGTTTTGATGGCGCGGCTTCCGTTTCAGGTCTCATCCAGGCGAGCAACGGAAATTTTTACGGCACCACCGAATATGGCGGAGCGGACGGGGGCGGCACTGTCTTCTGCCTGACGACTAATGGCGTCCTGACCACGCTGCTATCGCTGACCAGTTTCAACGCCAACCCGCAAAGCGCCTTGCTACAAGCTGCCGATGGCAACCTCTACGGCACCAGTAGCGTCGGCGGGACACATAATGTCGGCACGATCTTCCGTGTGACGACCAATGGGGCTTTGACTACCTTGGCTTCCTTCAATCAGCCAGTGACGGGAGCGAAACCCGTCACGGCTCTCCTGCAGGGGCCGGATGGGAATTTTTACGGCACCGCCCCCTCGGGAGGCGCGTATGACCTGGGCACTATCTTCAAGATGACACCGGCCGGCGCGTTGAGTCCCCTGATTTCTTTTGCGGACACGAACGGGTCCTACCCTTCATCTCCTCTTGTTTTAGGCCCCAATGGCGATTTTTATGGGACGACCTCTTCCGGGGGGGCCAATGAGAGCGGCACGCTCTTCAGCGTGGACACCAATGGTAATTTCGCGACATTATTCACGTTCGGCGGCGTTGGCTCCTATCCCAATGGCGGGTTATTGTTGGGGCGGGACGGAAATCTCTACGGCACCACTGAAGAAGGGGGCACCAACGATTCTGGAACCGTGTTCTGTTGGTCCACTAATGGCACAGTTTCCACGGTGGCTTCTTTCGATTATGATACGATGGGCGGTTTTCCGACCACCGCCCTGATCCAAGGGACGGACGGCAATTTTTACGGCACGACCTCGCAAGGCGGGACATTTGGCACTTACTATTACGGCGGCACCTTTGGGTCCGGCACCGTTTTTAAATTGACGACCAACGGCACGATGAGCGAGGTGGTTGCATTTCAAAACACCAACGGCCTCAGCCCCCAAGCCAGTTTGTTACAAGCAGCCGACGGCAGTTTTTATGGCACAACCACCTATGGCGGAGTGGGCTATAGCGGCTTTTTTGAAAGTGGTGATGGAGTCATTTTTCGTCTTGGACCACCGGCGGAGACGCCCCCGGCGGTCATCACGCAACCGGTCAGCCTGAACGTGCCCGCAGGCGGAATCGCGACCTTCAGCATCAGTGCGAGCGGCGCGTCCCCGCTTAACTATTCCTGGCAAAGCAACGGTATTACCATTCCGGGAGCGAACCAGTCTTTTTATGCCCAAACTAATGTTCAACTCTCCGAGTCCGGAGCGCAATTCACTTGTCTGGTAGGCAATGCCTTTGGAACAGTTCTTTCCTCCAATGCCACACTGACCGTGGCTGGGGCCGGTTCTTTGTATTCATTTCTAGGGCCCGAGGGCGCCTGGCCTTACTCCAGGCCGTTGCAGGGCGCCGATGGCGCTTTCTATGGCACGACTGAGTATGGGGGCGCCAATGGAGATGGGACAGTTTTCAGGCTGACGACGAACGGTTCCTATTCCATTCTTTTCTCCTTCGACTTTTATGTCAGCGGGGCCAATCCATTATCATCACTCGTGCAGGGCAGTGACGGCAGCTTTTATGGCACGGCCACATTCGGTGGACCACAGGCCGTTGGCACGGTTTTTAGAGTAACAACCAATGGCACACTGCGTATCTTGGCTTCCTTCGGTGGTCTCAACGGCTCCGAACCGTTTACGGGGATAATTCAAGCCTTTGATGGGAGCTTCTATGGTCTGACGCGCTACGGGGGAACTTACAACGCCGGCACCGTCTTTCGGTTGACCACCAACGGCACATTGACGACGCTGGCTTCGTTCGACGGCGCAAACGGCTCCCAGCCTTACGGCGGCTTGCGCCAGGGAATCGACGGCAATCTCTACGGCACCACCTATTATGGCGGCGCGGACAGCGAAGGCACGGTGTTTCAAGTGACCACCAACGGCATTTTGACCACGCTCGTTTCGTTCCAATCCACCAACGGCGCTTACCCGGAGGCCGGTCTGGTGCAGGGACCCGGGGGCCTTTTTTACGGCAGCACTTCACAAGGCGGAACTTACGGTGATGGCACGCTTTTCAGCATAACCACCAACGGAACCTTGACCACTCTCTTTTCTTTCTCGGGCCTTTCCGGAAACGCACCGAGCGCTCCCCTTCTCCTGGCCAGTGACGGAAATTTCTATGGCACAACCACTGAAGGTGGAACTTACAGCAACGGCACCGTCTTCTGCTTGTTGACGAATGGCGTTGTCACCAACCTTCTTCAATTCCAAGGTTCAACCAATGGCGCCTCTCCCGGCGCGGACTTGGTTGAGGGAAATGATGGCTACCTCTACGGCACGACGACCTCCGGCGGAATAGGCTACAATGGCTTATCCTGGAGCGGCAATGGCACCGTTTTCCGTTTGCCTGCGGCGCTGCCGTCCAGTCCTCCCCGTCTTATCTCGCAACCTTCCAGCGTCACTGTGCTGGTGGGTGGAACCGCCACTTTCAACGTCAATGCCTTGGGGACGCCGCCTTTGAGTTACTCCTGGCAATGCAACGGCACCAACATTAATGGCGCGACCCTGGCCGGGTTTTTCACTAATGATGTTCAACTTTCCGAATCGGGGAATATCTTCACTTGCCTGATCAGCAATGCCTACGGTGTGACGACTTCTTCCAACGCCATCCTCACGGTCCTGCCGGTGACGCCCCCACCGCCGCCGCCGCCAACCAATCCGCCGCTTTTTTCGTTTCTGTCGATGCTCTACTCGTTCGCTGGGTTTGATGGCGGTCATCCCACCGCCGCCCTGGTCCAGGGCAACGATGGGAACTTCTATGGCACGACCGGTTACGGTGGGACATACAACCACGGTTCCATTTTCAAAATGACCACGAACGGTTCGCTCTTTTC
>Ga0182016_10002877_pt1 | contig 19907 bp, 21 predicted proteins | sample 712S2MmetaG_FD_120491 | JGI IMG/M metagenome (GOLD analysis project Ga0182016, IMG submission 120491) | Permafrost microbial communities from Stordalen Mire, Sweden - 712S2M metaG | ecosystem: Environmental > Terrestrial > Soil > Wetlands > Permafrost | place: Sweden: Stordalen | collected... | reverse complement strand
CTTCGCTCCGGTCTTTAGCTTTTCGAGGCTCATTCGATGTGGTTCACTGTCGTTACGGCCCGTCGGTTCATCTCCCTCAGCTTCCAACCCCGCCTCACGGCGGCGCTGTTGAGGTCGTGTTCCGTCGTGAACAGCCCAACTCGACGGGCGGGACTTTCACCCGCGTTCCAGCCAGCTTCGCTGGCGCAGCGTTTTAGTACGTTTTGTTATGGTTCACTAAGACGAGCCCACAATAACACGCATAGTCACATTATAAATAACAAATTCACAATGAACACTTTGGCTTTAAACTGCAATGGGAAACATAGCGGCCGGCAACGGAACACTTCGGTCAGTTCCCGCCGGGCCGCAAGCGCAGGCCTTCGCCGGCAGGCGCGGCAGGAGTCTCTCGCTCGAGCTAATGGTTCAAAATCAAAAGCCCTGACCCGTCGCGAGTCAAAATTCTGATCATGATTTGAGTGTCTCAAGGCTTTATTTTTGCGGATGACTTCGCACCATGGCCCAACCTTTTGCCAAACCCCGATCGAAAGCCTTGGAAAACTTGCTAAACCGGGTGCGCCAATATGTCCAGAATCCTGGCGGCTGGCCGGGGCAACCGGGTTTTGGCTTCCAACAGCAATTGCCGCGTGACCCCCAGCCGCAGCAAAAGGAAGCCGCCCACCACTGCCGCAGCGGCCCCATGGATGACCAGACGCCACACCACGGGAAGCCCGCTGGTGGCCAGCCAGACGACGACGGCGATCGGCACCCATACCGCGGCGAATTTGAGGCTGGGCAGTATCCACTGAAAAGCCAGTTCGGTCCATGAACACTTGAAATAACGGCTGCTCAAACGGAACCCGTACTGGGAGGAAAACAAGAGCTGGCAGACGTTGGAAGTGACCAGAATACCCACCAGGCCCCCGCGACCGCCGAGGAGCGTGCAGATGCTGATAAAGCAAGTGCCTTCCAATAAATAAATAAAACGCGCCCCTTCAAACAGCTTGGAAACATTGACAAAAGTCATATGCGTAGTCTGGACCGACGACAAAAAAATGAACAATCCCAGAAAAAGGTCGTTCCAAGGCGACCAGTTGAATCTTCCGGATGTCCAGATATTGACAAATGCGCTATTACACAAGGCCAGGCTGACGCCCAGGAAGACGCCCAGACTGGCGGTCAACACCACCATCTCGCGAAAGCGCGCATAGAGGCGTGCCTGTTCGTTGCGGGCCGCCATTTCATAAAGCCCGGGCAGGGCGGCTCCGTAAGGCCGGCACATTAATGGGATCATAAGGTTCAGGACTTTGGTCCCCACGGACCAGGCCGCAGCCGCCTCCAAACCCAGCGTCCGGGACACCAGTATGACTTGACTGGCCATGATCAATTGATAACCCAACCCCATGATGAAAACGTTTTTCCCATAGTTAAATATCTGCACAAATATCTTCCATGAAACTCCCCCCCACTCACCAGGACGCGGCAGTAAACCAAGCCGGCGGCAATTCCAGAACATAAAGCCCGGGCTGGCCAACCCGGTTAAGATATTCACATAGATGAAGGAATAGATCCCGCACCCAAGCGATAAAAATAGTGTCAATAGCCCGATCTGCGCCACCAGGCTCAGCATGTCATTGTAGCATTGAATATCCATCCGCTGGTTGGCGTAAAGCATCAACCCGAATGGACGGACGGAAAAGTTGAAGGCCATGATCAGGCCTTGCATCCGCAGGAGGAGAACGAAGGTGGGTTGGTGCTCCGCCGGTATATTCATCAGGGAAGTCAGCCATGGCGCTCCCAACAAGGCGACCGTTAAAATAATCAGACCCTGGGCCAGGCTGACAAAAACCGCGGTTTTTACAAATGAACCATAATTTCCATTGGCACGCTCATCCTTGTGCTCCACCAGCAAGCGGGCCACCGCGGCCGTCATGCCCAGGTCCAGGAGCACACAGTAGCCCATCAACTGCACCAGCACCGCCCACATGCCAAATTCCGCCTTGGGTAACCAGTGCAAAATAAGGGGAACTGAAGCCAGTGAATAAATCACGTTCACGCCGAGCTGCAAATAGCTGGTGACGAGGTTGCGGGAAAAATTTCTGAGCCGGCTCATTTATGAGTTAACGGGAATCAAAAGAATCATGCCAACATCGTCGAAAACGCCAGAGGCCCTCGGCTCATGACAGACCAGTGAGCCCCGCCTTGAGAGGGCAATGAACAGCTCACGATAGCGCCACAGATCCAGCCAATAATGGCGTTCTAATTTACCGGCTTCAATCGAAAGTTCGTTCATTCGAGCCAACCATTTTGGCAGAGGCCGGACAAAAACAAAAGCTGAAATCAAGGGTGGCGGTCCGGGCCGATTTCAAATGGGATGGTTTTCGCCCCGTCCGGGAATCGAGCTGTTTTTCACCAACTCCATAATGTGCCGGGCGGCTTCGTCCGGCAGGCTGACCCGCCCTGAATTTGCGCGGATGGTTTCCCGCAACCGGCTGTCCCACTGCCGGGTCAACGCGGTTTCCATGTAGCCCGGCGACACGCTAAAAATCTTGATACCGCGCGCGGCATATTCGGCTGCCAAAGCCAGCGTGAAACCTTGCAAGGCATACTTGGCGGTGAGATAGGCTGCGAAACCTTTGGGCGGCGGCCCTTCGATCGCAGAGGTCAGGACATTCACGATGGTCCCGCGACCTTTCTTGAGCATCAGCCGGATTAACGGCTGCGAGCAGGACCATGCCCCCTTGACGGCCACCAGAAAATTCTTTTCAAAATCCGGCCAGCCCAGCTGATGCATGGGCCGCGGTGAAAATGCAGCGCAGGCATTGTTGATCAGCGTCAATTGTTCCGCCTCCTGAATTTCTCGCCGGCTCCAGATCGCGGTTTCATCTGAACACACGTCATGCCGCAAAACCGCACCAGAAAGGCCGTCCGCCGCCAGGGTGGTTTGGAGTTCTTGCGCGGCAATTTCATCGGTTGAGTACAAAGCCAGGACACCATCGCCCGCCCGTCCAAAAGCGAGCGCCAACTCCCGGCCCAAGCCCTTGGTACCACCAGAAATAATCACCGTCCCGCTCATGCCTCCTCCTGGATCATGACCTGGATCCGGGCGCGGGCCGCCAGATAGTCTCGGGTCGTGTTGGAGAGGGTGGCATCAAGCACCACGATGCGGCGCGCATCCATTTTCTGGCTGACGACGGACGCCAGACGGATCGCGTCTCCCAAGTAGGAAGGATTCGCGAAGCGCAAGTCCACCGACAACAGCAGGCTGAACCGGCCGGGGAAATGCATGCCGACAAAGTGCGAAATAAAACCGTTCAGCAGGGAGCCATGCATTACTTTTCCGGGAAAACCACGCGCTTTGGCAAAATCCTCATCCACATGCAGCGGGCTGTAGTCCTTAAAGGCAGCCAGAAATTGCTCATAGATTTCCGGCGCTATGACGTAGTCATGGGCTGCCGTCATGCCCATGACGATTTCATGGTAGTGAAAGGTGCGCAAACCGGATATCGGGTTGTTCATTTTCGATTCATCGGAAAACGGCGAGCAACCGTTGCATATCGGCAAAACTGTTGGCGAACAGCAAGAAGCTTGCGGCACAGTAGAAGAAAGTCAACCCCATGGCCGACGCATGAATCCAGCCATTTGAGTTATATGCCTTGAAGCCGTCGCGTCCGAGCCGCCGTTTCAGAAAGATGGTGTAATAATAGTTGGCGACCACACCCAGCGCATGCATGGCGCCAAAGGCCGCGAAATTCCAGCCCACGCCGTGCCAGATGCCGACCAGCAGGAAAACAATGGTGATGGCCAATGCGATCGCATGGTCGGCATTTTGGATGCCGAACTGACCCACCAGCAACTTGGAGAGTGGCGAGAACACCACGTCACGCATCCAGAGGGAGAGGGTGATGTGCCAGCGGTTCCAAAAGTCCCGGACGTTGCGCGCCGCAAAGGGATTATCAAAATTTTCCGGCACGGGAATACCGATGAGCGCTGCCGAACCAATGGCCATGTCGCAAAACCCGGAAAAGTTCAGGTAGAGGAACAGGTAATAAAACACCATGGCCACCGGCAGGTCCAGCCAATGGTGCGGATGATCGTCCAGCAGCAGTCCGGAATAATTAAGTTGGGCGCAAAGGTTGCCCAGGAACTGGTATTTGACGGCGCCGACCAGAATGCGCAAGGCCGCCCGGCCCACCGGAATCACATATGGCGTGGCTTCAAAGCCGCGGCGGAAATTGCCGTAAGTATTGATCGGGCCCACGGGCATGGTGGGCAGGAAAAAGGCGAAGTTAAGATATTCGAAAAAATTTGGCGTCTGCACCAGGCCATTGCGGACTTCCAATACGAGCCGGCTGCACCGAAAAGCGAGATAGGAAATGCCGATCATATTTGGCGCCCCGCGCCAGGATTTGCCCAAGGCATGACCCAAGGCCAAATAAAAGGAGGCCGGCACATAACGAATGACAATGAGTGCGGCAATGGGGCCGAAAAACGCCAGCCAGGGCCACGCCCCACGCCGGGCGGCAAAGAGCAACGTTAGCAAATAAAATCCGGCGACCAGACCCACATAAGTGGCAAAACGAAAGACAAAATGCTCCTTGCCACCGTAGAACAAAAAGAAGAAAACGCCGCTCAAATTTAGCACCGCGAAAATAAATTCGCGGGGGTGGCCGGATAACCGTCGCATCGTGAACCGGCTCAGGGCCACATAGGCCAGCAATCCGGCCAGCAAAGGCATCGTGTCCATGGATCAAAATCCCTGATATACCACGCGGGCGTTCAAGAAATTTTCCGGCACATTTGCCACCAGCCACAGGGTTACCAGCGATAAAATAACCACCAATGCGTACACGAGTTGTTCAATGATTTGCGGAGGTTTCATAGAGTTTTAAGAGAACCGGGGTGACAAGCCGCGTAAAATATTTCTGGCCGTTGCGGTTGAAATGCGAATGGTAGGCGTTGTTTCGGTGGCCTGCGTTGCCATACAAATGATAAATTTCTTCGTCCGACAATCCGGCAAACAGCCGGGCTGGTGGGATGCCGACCATGGTCAAATCACCCGGCAACAGGCCGGGCCAAAATACCCTTTCCTTTAATGTGGCTGGGCGATTGGTTTCCAGAAGGGGTAGATGGAGCAGGACCAATTTGCAGTAATGCTGATTGGCCAGCGCGGCAAACTTCCACGCAAAATGGCTTTGCCAGGCGGGCAGGGGTTCGTTCAGAAACGCGAAGCCAGCCGCGTTCGTGGGCGAATAAACACAGAAATCGGAGGAGGCAGTATCGGTCTGGGGCGTGAAAGGCTCAAAAGGCAGGCCATCGCCCGACGGTGTGCAACCCAGTTCGGCAGCCACCGAGCCGAGCCGGGCGGCGGGATTGGGGGTGTGAAACGCACTTTCCATGAAATTGGGCCTGGCTGAAAACAAAGGCATCGGGATCACGGGAGATACCCAGGCGAGCAAATTGCGAGGCAGGCCGATGATGGCCGAGAAGTACAGCAAAGCCTGCTCCCCAACTGGCAGCCCGGCAAGTGCTTCGGCGTTGTCCCCATAACGAAACCAGCGCGGAGCCTGAGGGTTGCGGTAATGCTGGAGCACATTGTCCTCATCATAGAAAACGAGCAGCCGGACCTTCCGGTGCGCCAGCAAGTCCTGGGCGATGAAATACAAACCATCGTAACCCGTTCCACCCCAACAAATCGAACGGACAACCGCCGGACGACCCAACCGCTCGCTCAGCTTCGCTTGCACGTATGGTGTATCAATATCCCACATCATCAAAGAGGAGCCGATGAAGGCCACGTCGATATCATTCGTTTCTTCAAAGATTTGCTGGCGCAGCCATGGAAATGGGCCGTTCTCCCAGCCCTGAATGGCATAGCTTTGTTCGCGGGGCGGTAAAAATCTCCGGCCCGTCAGCACGGGCGAAAGCAACACAACCAACAGCAGCATGCCAAATGCCGCCGCCTGCATGCTGGAGGAAAATGCGGGGCGCATGTCAAAAGGAGTTGGTTGGAAAAATAACTGGACTCATTAACTGCCGGTAGTGGCGATAATTTGCAGCAACGCCGGTGTAATCAGCGGCGTGAAATAAGTCATGCCATTTTTGTTAAAGTGGCCGCTGTTGGTGAACAGCCAGTGCAATTGTTCATCCGTCAACCCGGAAAACAGGGTTGCCGGGGGGATTCCCAAGAGGCTAAAACCGCCACCAAAAATATCCGGCCAGAAAGCGCGTTCGTGAATTACCTTGTCCTCGGCATCGGCGAGCACGGGAATGGTCAACATCACCAACCGGCAGTTGTTGGTCCGAGCCAGTTCGGCCAACCGGTGGCAAAAATGAACCTGCCAGGCGGGCAGCGGCTCCCGGCCAAAGGAAAAATCGTTTCGGCGCTCCGGAGAATAGATTTCCATATGGGCTGGCGTGGCGGCGGTATGCGGCGTGAAGGGGGTGAAGGGGGTGAAGCTATCGCTCAACGCGTCATAGTTAAAACCCAGTTGCGACCGGGTGGCCCCCAAAAGCTTCACGATGCTGGCGGAGCCATAGTGCCGTTCCCAATAATTGGGGGGATCAGAAACCAGCGGCGCGGGCAGGTTGGACCGAAACAACGTGAGCAAATTCCGGGGCATGCCAATGAGGGAGCCCAGATAGAACAGCGACTGGTCGCGCAGCGACAGCCCATGCAGCGCCGGCGCATTTTCGCCCCAGCGAAACCAGTAAACGGCGGCGGGGTTGCGGTAACCGGGGGCATTGGCCTCGTCGTAAAACACCAAGACCTTCACTTTGCGGTGGGCCAGCAGATCTTGAGCAATGAAAAAGAGGGCGTCATAGCCCGCGCCGCCCCAGGCGATGGTCCTGACCACCGCCGGGCGGCCAAGTTTTTCACCTAATTTCGCTTGAACGTACGGCGTATCCACCGCGTGGAGAATGTGCGATGATCCCAAGAAAACGATGTCGATGTCGTTGGTCTCCTCAAAAATCTCATGGCGGATCCACGGATAGGGACCGCTGCCCCAACCTGGGGTGGCGTAAGCTTCCGCGCGCGGCGGCAGAAACGTCCTCCCCACCAGTACCGGCGAAAGCAGCAAGAGCAACAGCAACAGTACAAATGCCGCTGCTTGTTTGGTGGATGAAAACGCCGGCCGCATCACGGTTCGATCTGCCGCTTGAGGATCAGGTCGGCAAATTCGCCGACGTTTTTGGCGTTCTCCACTTCGCCGACGCGGAACCGGACATTAAAGGCCTTTTCCACGGAGACCATGAGTGAAATATGGGTCAGTGAATCCCATTCGGGCACGTCTTTGGCGCTGATGGCGGGCGTGAGCACAACCGGCTCCAGAAAGACGGTGTCGAAGATGGTCTGCAATCTGGCGATGACTTCAGCTTGGTTCATAGGCACGGCGCATAATCTTGATTTTGGTCGGGATGGGTTGGAAATGGTCCAGCCGCAATTCAAATTCCCGTCTGGTTTCAGATTCGGAGGTCAAAGTAAACCCCATCCGGGAGTAAAAATCACGCACCATTTCGTTCTTGGGCGTGGGGAGAAAGACGCCTTCGAGACGGGTGCAACCCCGGGCCCGGGCCAGCCGGGCAATCTCATTCAATACTTCCTCCTCGACCTGGCGTTTCAATACGCGGCAGCTCATGAGCCAGGTGTCCAGTTGCATGGTTTCACCCGACTTTTTGCCGATGACCACGGAGATCAGCCCATGATCGCCGAAACGGTCCTTGAGGCGCATGGAATAGCTGACGAATTCGCGGTCATTCATAACGGCGATGACTTCGGCTTCGCTGCGGCGGCGGGTGGTGAGATTGAACTGGTTGCTTTTGTTAATGAGTTGGGACAGGCGGGGCACGTCCACCGGGGTGAATTCGCTGATGACGGCCTCCATTTGCAGGGATTCCAAATAGGCGGCCATGTCGGTGACCGAGGCTTCGAGGGCCTGGCGCTGGGCATCGGAACGGTATTGGCTGGTACGCTCGGCATCTTCACTGGTGATGCTGCGGGGTTCAAACAGGCGGCAGTCGGCGAGTTGCGCGACGTAGTCGGAGGGATCCGGACCGAGCAGGATGGTGGTCACTTCAGGCGCGAACTGCCGCACGATGTCGATCTCGGCGGGGTTGTCATCGACAAAGACAAAGCTGTCGAGGCCGAGGTTCAGTTGGGCGGCCATGGCGCGGATGTTTTCAGACTTGGCCTCCCAATTAGCCTTGAAGCAGACGATGTCCTCCATGCGCAGGACCATGTCGGGATGTTTTTCGAAGGGCTCGACCGCCCGGGCAAAGTCGTTCTTGCTGCAAACGGCGAGCAGCACGCCGCGTTGTTTCAGGGAGACGATATATTTTTGAAAGGCCTTGAAGGCTTCGCCGCGGGGGGAGGTGTCGCCCAGGTCAATGCCCTCCAGGCCGTCGTCGGCGACGACCCCGCCCCAGCGGGTGTTGTCCAAGTCGAGCACCAGAACCTTTTTGGGGGCGCGTTTAAGCGAGAGGATGAGGTGGGCGGCTTCGCGTGCCAGTTCCACGAGGAGCGCGGGGGAGCCGGGTTGTTTGGTTTCGAACCGGGCGCGTTCGTCGCCGGCCGCCAGGCCGCCGAGACGACTGGCGAGAAATTCCCAATCGCAGATGTGCAAATAGGACGGGGCGGCCAGGCCGAGTTCGAGGTTGACCCATTTGCGGAACGACCAGTCTGAGCCGAGGGTGCGCGAGCGGTAGGCCCCGAGGTCGTGGAGCGGCGGGAGCCGGAAATTGGTGGTGATGATTTCAGCGCGGGTCTTGGCCTCCACTTTGCGGGCCAGATCCAGGAGGGAATTGACCGCGCGCCGGGCCTCAGCCTGCTGGAGTTCCCGCGGATCCGTCAGTTTGCCGGTGTAGGTGCAGCGCCGCTCCGCCGGCAGCAGGAAAACGATCCGGGGAGCAAAGTCGTACAATTCACTCTCATCGTCCATGATTTCGGAGACGTAGTTGTCGTAATCGCCCTGCCATAGTTCGACCGGGGTGCCTTCGACTTCGCACAAATGCTCGATGAGTTCGTGCAGCGGGTAGAGACTGTATCCACCAAGAATGGCGAGCCGGAGCCGGGCCGCGGGCGCGACGGCGTCGGGCGGGGCAAGCTTGCGGGCGTGGGCTTTGCGCCGGAGCGAGGAGAGCAGAAACAATTCCTCGAAATCGCGCGCGGAGCGGGTGAACACTTTGAGCTGCGGCCAGAAATCAGTGTGGTTTTGTAGCAGCAGGTTTTTAAGCGGGCTGATGTCCATTGATTGGCATGGGTTGGCGTCATGGCAGATCGCGTTAGTTACGCGATGAGTTTTTTTATTTTGAACGGCAACACGACAGCATGCTGTTAAGAATCCATCAGGGACTCAAGGAATTAAAGCCAAAATCCTCGTCCCGAATGGCCATCCTATTGCTTTCAACCTGGTCGTCGCTGGCGGGGCCAAGGCGCGTTGACATCCGGCCTTATTGTGCGAGGATAGCCATCAGCAACCCATCATGGAAACGGCAAGAACGACTTTGTCTGCCTCCGTCGAGGAACTGCGCGCTGGCTTGCTGGAAGTCCTGACTGCGTGCCCGGTGGAACAATGCAACCCCGGCAATTGTCCGCTGCATTGCCTGCGCGAGCTGGATTATCCCCGGCGGATTCAGTGGCTCAATGCCTTGGACCGGACTGATTTGCAATTTCTGGCGGCTTACCATTGCGCTTGCATGAAGGTTAAACAGCAGGTGACTGCGCCCCCGAAGCAACGCTGAGGCAGCTGCCAAAACCCATGAGGGGCGGGCCAGATTTTCTTGGTTTAAAGAATGAAGCGGCCGGAACGCCGCGGACCGGGACCAGCGGAGGGCGGCAGCCTCAGGAAATTCCCAATGGTGAAGCCTGGGTGAAGCCGGGCATCACGATGGCTGGCTCGCGCGTTTGCGGTTGCCGGACGACTTGCTTGATGGCTTCGTCCAGTTCTTGCAGCGTGAAAGGCTTGAGGATCAAGGCGTCCACATTGGCATAAGGCTGCCCGAAAACTTTGAATTCCTGCGCATAGGCCGTGACCATGATAATGGGCTGACCCGGTGATTGCTGTCGGATGCGGGCGGCGAGCTGATCGCCATACATTCCCGGCATGGAAAAATCCGTGATCACCACATCGAACGCGCGTTGCTGCATCAGGTCCAAAGCAGCTTCGCCGCCATCGACCGCCTCCACTTCGTAGCCGACGTGTCTCAGCAATTGCTTGATCGCCTGTCGCACCGTCGGTTCGTCATCCACCACCAAAATTTGAAGTCTGTTTTTCATGTTTTTCCCGGATGGAGAAAACCCTAATACCGATCTGATGATTTGCAATTTTTAGTTGTTCACATTCGCTTCACATTTCCGGGGATTTTTTGGCGGACGCCGACCCCGCTGGCTGGGGCACCCGGATTCAGCTTATGGGTCAGCGAAACAGCGAGCGTTTCAAGGTGTTGAATTCCTGGGTCAAGGCGGCGCGGTCGGCGTTCTTGCAGGACGCGGGCAAGTAACGGCTGTCGGAGCAGGCGAGGATGGCGGCGAGTTCCTGCAAGCGCAACAGGTCGGGATCCAGGGCGTCAATAAAACTGCCAACCGCCTCGGCGATATCGCCGGCCTGAAGGTCGTTGTCTCTTTGCTTGAGCACGGCAATTTCCCTGGCGCGGGTCATGATCGAATCCGCATCGCTGCCGGTGAGTGGCCGACCGCCGAGGTCCTGGAGTTTAGCCGCCACCTCCGCTGAAATCTGGAGTTTTTTGAATTTGGCCACGGTGCCAAACAATTCGGCGACCTCGGCGGAATTCTGGGCTGGAAACAAGGGGATGCACAGACCCAGGCGCCCCTGCCGCTTCAAGTCAATCGTCAGCAGGTCGGGGCGCGAGGTCATGGCGATCCAAAGTTCGCGTCCGCGCAGGCTCGAGTCGCCGATGTGGGCGGCAAAGGCGGCAAATACGCGGCCCGAAACGCCATTGTCCTCGCCGCCGCCCGAGCGCGAGCCAAAGACGGCATCGGCTTCGTCCACCACGACGATGACGGGGCCCAGGGCCTGGATGGTCATCAGGATACGGGACTGTTGCCGTTCGGTGTCGCCGACCCATTTGGACCGGAAGTCCCCCATTTCCATGACCGGGAGGCCGCATTCACCGGCAAAGGCATCCACCAGGAAGGATTTCCCCACGCCGACCCGGCCCGGCAGGAGGACGCCTTTCTCGATGACATCGTGCTTGTTGTTTTTGAACAGCCACGCCAGTTCCCGCAATTTCTTTTTGGCGGCCGTGTGGGTGGCCACCGCATCCAGGGTAAGGCCGGGTTTGGGATCCTTGAACTTGACCAGTCCCTGGCAAAATTCCTCGATCAGGACTTTCTTGCCCCGGCTCACATACTCCGTCGAGATGGGCACCCCGTTGCGAACCGCCTCGGCCACCAGGTTTTGCAGGCGGATGATGTTTAAACCCGAACTGCGCAGCGCCAGATCCTCCACCGTGAGGCTGCCGGGCAGAGGCGGGTTGCCCGCGATGAGCTTCTGATAGGTGGCCGAACCCAGATAGCGCAGGCGCTCGGTCGCGTCAGGCAGATCGATTTGGATCCGGGCGACGTGCGGATTCTGGAGCAGGTCGGACTGGAGTTTGGCCGGGGTTTCGGTAACCAGGATAATCCCCACATCATGCTGCCGGAATTCCAGCGCGGTGGCCCACTTGAGCAAGGCGACCAAGGAAGTGCGTTCGTCATTGGTGCTGCCGGCATCCTCCGCCGCGGGGATGATTTTTTCCGGGAAATCAATAATGAGGGTGGCGTTGGCGCTGTCCTGGCCGCTTTGGAGGAAAAAGCGGCGCAGCAACGGCGCCAGCTTCGCGAATTCCCGGGGCGCTCCCTTGGTGGAATACGCGGTGCCTTCGACGGAATCAAAAATATCCAGCCACTCGGCGAACTTTTTTTGCATGGCTTTGCTGCCAAACGTCAGGCCATCGCCGATGTCGTAAAACAACAGCAACTTCCGGTCGGGAAACAGGCGCCGGCACAGGAAGGTTTTTAAGGGGACATAGCTGATCCCGGCCTCATTTTGAAGGGCAAAGATGTCGAAGATATTGCCCGAGAGCAGGAACACCGAATACGCCTCGCTGTTCCAGCGTTTGGCCAGCTCCAGGGCCCAGGGTTGGAGGGGAAGGGGTTTTGATTCGGTCATAAGCTGGGTGGGCGATCATTCCGAATTGCGATTGCCGCGGGCGCGGAGGCGTGGTGGCAGGCGGGCCGCGGGGGATTCCGGATCGGGAACCGCGGTATCGAAGCCGAGCCGGGCGGAGGTGACCGGGAGGTCGTCGGCCACCAGATCCTTGAACTGATCCATTTCGGAAATGAGCTTGTTGGTTTCATTCAGGTGATCCACCGTGGCGTTGATGCGGTCCGTCAAGGCGTCGGTGTTGCGGGAAGCAATGGCATCGGAGCGGAGCAACTTGATTTGTTCCACGAGCCGTTCCTGTTCGGAGGCCACGAGGGTCTGGTTATCCGTGGCTTCCTGCAAGCGGTTCTGGCGTTTGACCAGCGCGGCAAGCTTCTCCTTCTTGGAATCCAACAACCGTTGCTTGATGGCGAGGTTGCCGCCGGTGGGCGCGGCGGGGGCCGCGGCGATCTCATGCTCCAGGCCGGCCACTTCCTGTTTGCAAACGGCCACTTCATCCGGCAGCCCCTCCTGGCTTTCGGTTTGGACAAAGCCCGCCAGGGAACCTTCCATCACCAGCAGGCGCAGATAGGTCCACATTAGTTCGTCGAGCTTGCGCAGGCGGGGGTCGTCGCCCTCGATTTGATTGCTGTCCTGGGTGGCTTTGATGATTTCCTGACAGACGCCGCCCAGTTCCTGATAGCGGTTGCGGCGCTCCCGGGAGAGCTGGTTGATCAGGGACGTTCGGCGGGCGACAAATGCCTGCACCTTGGCGGCGTCCGCTTTTTTGGCCAGGTCGTCCAGCTGGGCCTTGACCCAGTTTTTGTACATCGCGGTATCCGGCAAATGAACCCATCCCAGAAGGTACAGGCCAATGCCGACCCCAAGAAGCACGACATTGGCGCTGAGAAATCCAAGGCCCAAAGTGAGGCCGGCGAGCGCCAGGTGATGCGGGCTCTTGACAAACCGCTGGAAGAAGTTGTCCGCCGGGTCAAACATCAATTGATCTTTCCTTTCGCGGCGGCGGCGTGGCTGGAGTCACTGTGCTCTTTGACATATTGGTCGTAACTGTGCAATTGCCCGATGGCGTTCTTGTCCTGTTCCAGCCGGTACAGGAGGTCGCGCGTCATGTCCACAAACCACGGCTTCTGGCGCATGACCTCGGGCGGTTCCTCGGGGCGCGGCGCCGGCAGGATTTCCACCAACCGGCCGGGCCGGGCCGCCATGCGAAAAACGCGGTCCCCCAGGTACAGGGCCTCTTCCACCGAATGCGTGACGATGAACACGGTGGATTGCTGTTCCCGCCACAATTGGACCAGTAATTCCTGCATGTTCAGCCGGATCTTCGGATCCAAGGCGCCAAACGGTTCATCCATCAGGAGGATGCGCGGGCCGAGCACCAGGGTGGCGGCGATCGCCACGCGCTGTTGCATGCCGCCGGACAACTCCTGCGGATATTTATCGGCATTCCCTTCCAACCCGATTTTCTTGATCCACAGGTCCGCCTTGTCCTGCCGGGACGACCGGGATTCGCCCCGCAACGAGAGGCCAAACATGATATTTTGGCGCACCGTCAGGTGGGGGAACAGCGAATATTTCTGGTCCACAAGCCCCCGGTCGGAGGAGGGCTCCAGCGGGCCGGAATGGCCCAGGATTTCGATGGTGCCGGTGGTTTGCGGGTAGTGCGGCTGAAGGCCCGCAATCATGCGCAGCAAGGTGGATTTGCCGCAGCCGGAAGGTCCCACCACCGCGATCATTTCGCCGATGTCCGGGAGGTCTTCCACCACAAAGTTGATGTCCTGCAACGCGTTCTGCGCCTGTTTTCCATGGCCAAAAACCTTGCTGACCTGGTCGAACTTCACGACGATGGGCAAGCCCGGCGGCGCCGCCGCGGCCGCCGGCGTTTCCGCGGCCACCACGACCGCCGGACGGTTGGCGCCGTCGGCCGGTGGCGGGGCCGGTTCAGGATTTTTTTCCATGTTGGTGAATGAGGTTGGGGGCCGCCTCAACGCTGACGGTAGGGAAATAGCCAATAGCCCAGGTATTTCCAAGCCTGATCGCACAACACCGCGATGACAATGATGACCATGACCACGGCAAACAAGCTGTCGATGTGTCCCCGGCGTTCGGATTGGGAAATCAGGTAGCCCAGGCCTTGCTCGGCATTCACCACCTCGGCCAGAATGATCCAGCCCCAGCCCACGCCATACACGCCGCGCAAGTGGTCCCAGATATCGGCGCGGGCGATGGGGAACAACACCCGCGAAACCAGCTGCCATTGCGTGGCGCCCTTGGTCTTGGCCACGTCCAGAAAGGCGCTGGGAACATCACTGACCGTTTTGACCACCAGCGGCAGCAGGACCACAAAGCAGCCGATGAACAGGAACACCACCTTCTGCATTTCCGACATCCCAAACCAGGCCAGGGTCAGGGGAATAAAAACCACAATCGGCACATAGGATCCCACCAGCGACAAGGGGCGGAAGAAGGCCGCGATGTTGGCGAACGAGGCCATGTAAACGCCGAGCGGAACCGCCAGCAAGGCGGCGAAGCCGAAGCCCAAAAACACCCGGGTGAAGGAAACCATGGCGTTGCGCACCAACGCCTGATGCAGGTGCAATTCCGGGAATTGCTCAAACACTTCCCTGGGCGAGGCCAGAATCAACGGGGACAGGATCCGGTCTTCCACCCGGTCGCCCCTGGTCACATACCACCACGCGCCCAGGGTCAGGGCGAGAAAGGCGCCGGTCAGTATCAATTCCGTTTCGCGGGCGGCGGGCGTCTTGACGCGCCACTTAAAAAAGAAGATAAGCCCGGTAAGGAGGGCAACCAGGGCCAGGATGACAAAAAGGAAGTTTAACATGGCGTGTCAGCAAAAAGGGCTGGACCCATCCGGCCCAGCCCCGCGTGAGCCGTGGCTCATTCTTCCAGCGGATAAACTTTCACCTCCACCCGGCGGTTCCGGGCATTATTTTCCGGGCTGGTCGCATCGCTGAGTCCCGGCAGGGGATTATCCCAGCCGTTGCCAATGACCTTGAATTTGTCCGGGTTGAAGTTCGGATACTTTACCAGGAGGGCTTTCTTAACCGCATTCGCGCGATCATAAGATAATTGCTTCACCAAGTCGGCGGGCACGAGACCTTTCTTGCTGGCGTCCGTGTTGCCTTCAATGACGATATAGGCGTTGCCAAAAGTGCCGGCCATCTTGCCAACTTCGGTGAGCACTCCCGGGATGTTGAGGTCGTAACCCGTATTCAACACATCCGAGTTCGGTTCGAACTTGATGATGACGGATTTGGTCAGGATTTCGGAAGTCGTGGCTTCCGCATTCTTGAACAGCGCGCCGGGTTTGAACGTGGGCTGCGACAGGTCAATCACGTCCTTGTATTCCGCCGCGAGCGAGGCGATGATGACGCCCCCTTTAACCTTGCCCGGTTCCACGGTGTTGTCGATGGCGCCGAGCGATTTGTAAATGGTGCTGGCCTTGTCGAACACGTTTTCAAAACAGGACGGATTGAGCGGGTCGAGGAAAAACTCCGAATTTTCACGGTAGTTGGTGAGGTGCGCGTCGCCCGAGGAAATCCCGCCGTCCTTGCCAATCATGCTTTTGCAGTCGTCCACCGGGATGTTGAACGCCTGGGACAGGATGGTTGCCGCGTTCGTCGGGTCCCGGCGTACCATGTCCATGCCCGCGAAAATGCCGCGGACGAGGTTTTTGACGATGTCCGGGTGGTCGCGGTAGAAGTCATTGCGCACCGCCCAGACGTCGGCCAGGGCGTGGTTGGCGCTGGCGGAACTCAGCACGATGCGGGTGCCGGGAACGCCATCCGACACGGTGTAGATGTCCGGCGACCAGCCCACGAAGGCGTCGAACGAATTGTCCTGGACAAAAATTTTAGCCGCCGAGGGGGCGTCGGCCGCCCACTTGAAGTCAATGGTGGCCGGGTCAATGTTGGCATCCAGCAGCACGGACATGAAGAAGTAATGGCTGGGTGAGTTTTGCGCCAGGACCACTTTTTTGCGAATGCCATTCACGGGGCGAAAATCATTAATGCTGCGGATATTGCCGCGAACGACAATGCCGTCACCGCCCTGGGACCAGTCCACCTGCTGCGCCACGATCGGCACCGTGCGCGAGTCGGCGCACAAGGCCGGGGCAAACAGGGCGATCATGTCCAGCGTGCCCCAAAGCACGTGGCTGTGGCCGGAGGCAAACAAATCGCGCGCCTTGATCGGGTCATCCACGATGGCCAGCTTGACATAGAAACCATAGTGTTTGTAGAACCAGCTGTCATCGTTCGGATCCAGGCCGTTGTTGGCCACGATGATGGGCGCCCAGCCCGGCCAGACATTGATCGGAAACTGCACAACCAGCCGGCCGTTTTTCATGGGCCGGTCGTAGTCGCTGGTGCCCTGCACGGGCGGCAGGCTGGCGGCGGAAACCAAGGCCGCCGCGTTTGTGCCCGCCAGCAGTTTGCCGGTGATATCCGGGGCGGCCGGGGCGGCCTGCGCCGCCACCGCCGCTTTTTGGGCGTCAATCTGTTGTTTGACGGCGGCCTGATCCATCGTTTGGTTCACCGGCGCCGGGGCCAGTTTATCCTTCCAGCGCCAGGCGCCGAAGCCGATGCCCGCCAAAATGATGACGGTGAGGAGAATTTTTGCTGTTTTGGTCATAGAATGATGGTTGGGGTTGACACCGGACCGGAAGGATTAATTGACCGCAATTTTCTGCCGGTCAGGGGTTGGGGGAGCGGCTTGGGGCGCCGCTTCGGGGCTGACCTGCGCCGCGGATTTTTGTTTAAACTGCTCGAACAAAGCCTTGCCGCGGAGTTTGCGGGCCTCCTGCTGGCGCTGAATATCGGACCCCATCGACTTGGCCAGATCCATCGTGGCGGTCATTTGTCCCACCCCGCCGGCGGCCGACTGGCGCAATTGATCCATGGATTTGGACATCTCGCCGCCCATGCCTTGCAGCTCGGCAATGGAGCTCTGCATCAGGCCGGAGAGATTTTTCATGTTGGCGCCGATGGCGACCTGGGTTTTGACCCGCTCAAAATCGCGCTGGAATTTTTGGATTTCGCGCAGGCTGTTGGCGATGATCTCGACGTTTTGCTTGTAGGTGTCCTGGATGATCTGAAGCTGATTGGTGTTGTCCTTGATGTCGGTCTCCAAATTGGCCAGTTCCTCGGCATATTGTGCGCCGTTGGCCTCGTCATTGGCATTGGCGGCCGCCTGGAGCAAGGACGTGAGTTCCTCCTTTTTTTGTTCCTGCCGCCGGATCTGGTCCTTGAGCAGGGCGACTTGTCCCGCCAGCTGGCCGTTGGCGAAATTGGCTTTGCCGGCTTTTTCCTTTTGTGCCCGAATGCCGGCTTCGACCTGGGCTTCGTTGATCGCATCCGTTTCCGTGGCCTTTTCGGCCATGAGGTTCAGGTAAATGAGCAGGCGTTTGAATGATTTCCACATAGAATTATTGTTCGTTGTTGTTTTCCAGCCGGCAATTTTTTCCATCGCAATGCATCCGTTTTCCTCGCATTGTGAAAACCGATCAACCCTGAAATTTTGCTGCTTTCGCTTGAATTTGGCTATGATAATTTTTCGTTCTTTTTCTAGCCGCCGGGCTGAGGATCTTCCTTATGCCGGTCAGGCTCCCCAGGCTGAACGCGCCCCGGAAATGGAAAAGGCACCCCGCGTCAGCAGAGTGCCGGGAGAATGAAACGGAAAGATTATTTTTTTGCGCCGAGGATCGCATCCTTGGCCGCCTTGGCGACGCGGAACTTCACAACTTTCTTGGCCTTGATCTGGATGGTTTCTCCGGTGGCGGGATTGCGACCCGTGCGGGCCTTGCGGTTGACAAGCACCAGCTTGCCGAGTCCGGGAATGGTGAAGGAGTTCTTGGCATTTTTGTACGCCAGCTCGGCGATAAAATCCAGGATTTCAACGGCTTGCTTTTTGGTGAGTTGGTTCTTTTCAGCGATTTCAGACGCAATTTGGGATTTGCTCAGGGCTTTGGCCATAATTTAATTAATTTGATTTGATTTGGTTTTAGTTAATGGTTGCGGGCGCATTAAAGCATTGGCGACGGGGCAAGCCAAGATAATAGCGTGAATTGTCAGCGTTTTTCGCATGGCGCCGGCGAAGGCGCGCCGATTGACAACCTTGCGATGGCTGAAACCGCGGGCGGGAGGAGCCGGAAATGAACCAACGCCATGCCCGGCAATGCCTGGTTGCCGGGGCAATTGGTTCAGGTCCAAAGGGCGAGTTGCTGGATGGCTTCCGCCAGAGTATTGCAGGTGATGATGCGTGGCTGACGGGGATAATGGAAGATGGTCAAAATGCTCAAGCCAATGTCCTTGGAGGGATCCGGGATCACCCGCACAATCAGCCCCACTCCGCGTTGATCAATCAAGTCCATGGCGCGGCCGAGTTCATTGGCACATTCGGGGTCCATGAACTCCAGCTGGCTCAAGTCCGCCAGCAGCCGGAAGCCGGGGGGCAACCCGGCCAGCGCGGCGACCAAACCGTCCCAGCCACTTTCCAGTTCTTGCGGCGTGACCCGCTGGACGTAATTGAAATAAAGCAACCGCTGATGTTGGTTTGAGGTAATCAATACCATGGCCGGAAATTAACCCCTGCGGGGGCAAACCGCAATCAGCGTCGGGCCCCGGCCTGGCCGGCCGCCCGCCGGCGAAAAACATTCCGTTCGCCAAAGTGGAGAAAACGGGCAAAATCGGGGTGCTTATGAAACAAAAACCGGAGTTTTTTGAGGTGGTTTCACCCACGGGCCTGGCGGCGGCGACCGGGTTCCTCGGCGTGGTCCTGGGCGCTTTTGGCGCGCATGGATTGAGGGATCTGCTCACGCAACTCGGGACGACCGCCATCTGGGAAAAAGCGGTTTTTTACCATCTCATCCACGCCGTGATGCTGTTTTTTCTGGCCGAACGGAAACCCTGGCGCGCCCTCGCTTGGTGGAGCTTTTTTGCGGGCATCGTGTGCTTCTCCGGTTCATTGTATCTACTGGCCCTCACCAATATGCGCTGGCTGGGGGCGGTGACCCCGCTGGGCGGGGTGAGTTTTCTGATCGGCTGGGGCGCGCTGTGGCGAACGGGCGCCGGCGGCGGCGCAACCGGCGTTTGACTATTGCCCGCCGGTTCACTAACTTCGCCGACCGTTCGTACAACCATCGAAAACAACATACCGAATAGAATTTATGGCCGCCAAAGCTGAGAAGACCGCCGAAAAGACCGCCGAAAAAGGCGCCGAGAAATCCGCCGTTGCCGCGCCGGATTCCCGGGCCACCGCCGCGCGCGATCGCGAGTTGGAAGCCGCCATTTCCACCATTACCAAAGCCTACGGCGAAGGCGCCATCATGCGCCTCGGCGCGGCGCAGGCGCTGAAGAAAATCGAGGTCATCCCCACCGGGGGGTTGGCGGTGGATCTGGCGCTGGGGGTGGGTGGCCTGCCGCGGGGACGCGTCATCGAAATCTTCGGGCCGGAATCTTCGGGCAAGACCACGCTGATGCTCCACGTGATTGCCAACGCCCAGAAGGCCGGCGGCCTGGCGGCGTTCATTGACGCCGAACATGCGCTGGACCCGGCGTACGCCAAGAAGCTCGGCGTCAATCTGGACGACCTGTTGGTGTCGCAGCCGGACAGCGGCGAGGAGGCCCTGACCATCTGTGAGACGCTGGCGCGTTCCAACGCCCTGGACGTCATTGTGATTGATTCCGTCGCCGCGCTGGTGCCAAAGGCCGAACTCGAGGGCGAGATGGGCATGGCCACCATGGG